>Ga0307372_10003725_pt1 | contig 24100 bp, 21 predicted proteins | sample OX1MG_FD_202533 | JGI IMG/M metagenome (GOLD analysis project Ga0307372, IMG submission 202533) | Soil microbial communities from Risofladan, Vaasa, Finland - OX-1 | ecosystem: Environmental > Terrestrial > Soil > Coastal area > Acid sulfate soil | place: Finland: Risofladan, Vaasa | collected...
GCCGGCGGGTGCGGCTGTGACCGTGGTGGCGGACACGCATGGCACGCTGATTGCCAACCCGGCGCCCGAGCTGGGCGCCGTTGACCTGGTGCGTTTCGGCCAGCGCTTCTGGCGCAAACGCGAGGACCGCGGTGGCCACGCCGGACTGGGGCTGGCGCTGGCGGCCGCGGCGGCACGCGCGCAGGAGCTGACGCTGACGTTCCGGCTGTCCGACGGCGAGCTGGAAGCCCGGCTTTCGGAGCAGTCCGAGCGGGCGCGGCGGCGGTGACGATTGCACAGCCCGTCATGAGCGCCAGCGTGACGCTCGTCACCGATGTGGCCGGAGACTCGCAATCCCGCGCCGCGCAAGGGTTTTTTAACGCCCTCGCGCTTGCGTGCCGGGGGTGCTGTCCCTAGACTGTCGCGCTCCCTTCACGCGCCGGCCCCCCGCATGTTCAAGAAGCTCCGCGGAGTCTTCTCCAACGACCTGTCGATCGACCTTGGCACCGCCAATACCTTGGTATACGTGCGCGGGCAGGGCATCGTACTCAACGAGCCGTCGGTGGTGGCAATCCGCCAGGATCGAGGCCCCGGCGGTCCGCGCGCGGTCGCCGCGGTCGGCACCGAGGCCAAGCGCATGCTCGGGCGCACGCCCGGCAACATCGTCACCGTGCGGCCGATGAAGGACGGCGTTATCGCCGACTTCACCATGACCGAGGCGATGCTGCAGCACTTCATCAAGCAGGTGCACCGCTCGCGCTTCCTGCGCCCCAGCCCGCGCGTGCTGGTATGCGTACCCTGCGGCTCGACCCAGGTCGAGCGCCGCGCGATCAAGGAATCCGCCGAGGGCGCCGGCGCGCGCGACGTGTTCCTGATCGAGGAGCCGATGGCGGCCGCGATCGGTGCCGGCATCCCGGTGCACGAGGCACGCGGCTCGATGGTGCTCGACATCGGCGGTGGCACCTCGGAAGTCGCCGTGATCTCGCTCAACGGCATCGTCTACTCGGCCTCGGTGCGTATCGGCGGCGATCGCTTCGACGAGGCGATCATCAATTACGTGCGCCGCAATCACGGCACCCTGATCGGCGAATCCACCGCCGAGCGCATCAAGATCGAGATCGGCTGCGCGTTTCCGCAGACCGACGTCAAGGAGATCGAGATCTCCGGCCGCAACCTCTCCGAGGGCGTGCCGCGCATGATCACGATCAGCTCCAACGAGGTGCTGGAAGCTCTGCACGAGCCGCTCGCGGGCATTGTCGCGGCAGTACGCTCGGCGCTGGAGCAGACCCCGCCGGAACTGTGCTCTGACGTCGCCGAGCGCGGCATCGTGCTGACCGGCGGCGGCGCGCTGCTGCGCGACATCGACAAGCTGATCTCCGCGGAGACCGGCCTGCACGTGCAGGTGGCCGACGACCCGCTGACCTGCGTCGCCCGCGGCGGCGGCCGGGCGCTGGAGCTGATCGACCAGCACGGCGGCGATTTCTTCTTCCACGAATGAGCGCGAGGGCCGGCGGGCATACTGCCGGCGCGGCCTGATGGTGCTCTCCCGCGACGGTTCCGCATCGCTGTTTTCGGACTCGCCGGCGGGGACGCTGCGGCTGCTGATGTACATCGCGCTGGCCGCGGTGCTGATGGTGCTCGATCATCGCAACGGCTGGCTGCAGCAGGCACGTTACGCTTCGGCTCTGGTGATCGAGCCGGTCTACCGTCTGGCCGGCCTGCCCAGCGCCGGCGTCGAGGCCGCGCGTACCGCGTTTGCCGATCGCAGCCGTCTGATCGAGGACAACCGTCACTTGCGCGAGGCGCTGCTGATCGCCAACGCGCGGCTCAACCGCATGGCCGCGGTCGATCAGCAGAACCAGCGCCTCAAGCAGCTGCTCGATGTGCAGCGCACCCTGGGCATGAACGCGCAGCTGGCGCGGGTGATCGACATTGATCTCGATCCGTTTCGCCACCGCATCGTGCTCAACGCCGGCAGGCGCCAGGGCGTGCGGCCGGGGCAGGCGGTGATCGACGCCCACGGCATTGTCGGCCAGGTGATCGAAGTCCTGCCCGACACCGCGGTGGTGCTGCTGATCACCGATCCCAGCCATGCGATACCGGTGACGGTCGCGCGCACCGGCCTGCGCGCCATCGCTGACGGCAGCGCCGCCGGGGATCGCCTGGAGCTGCCGAACGTGCCGATCTCGGCTGATCTGCGTGTCGGCGACCGGCTGCTGAGCTCGGGGCTGGGCGGCCGCTTCCCGGCCGGCTTTCCGGTCGGCACGGTGACTGCGGTGCGGCCGGACCGTTCGGGCATGTACGCACGTGCGTGGGCGCGGCCGGCCGCGGATCTCGGCCGCGTCAGTGAGGTACTGCTGCTGCGCGATCTGGCGGATCCGGTGGGGCCACCGGCACCGGCGCCTGCGGCGGGACCGGCGGCCACCCTGAAGCCGGCCGTCGCGCGCAGCGCCGGGACGTCGCCATGAACCGCCTGCGCGCGCGGCGCATGATGTTCTGGGGCAGTCTGCTGCTGGCACTGCTGCTGATGCTGGTACCGCTGCCGGTCGCGCTGCTGCCGTTGAAACCCTACTGGCCGGCGCTGGTGCTGCTGTACTGGACGCTGGAGGCGCCCGAACACATCAGCATCGGTCTCGCGTTTGCCGTCGGCCTGGGCGCCGATCTGCTCGACGGTGTGCTGCTCGGCGAGCAGGCGCTGCGACTGACCGTGCTGGTGTTTCTGGCGCTGCGTTTCCGTTCGCGCCTGCGTTTCTTTCCGATGTGGCAGCAGACGCTGGCGGTGCTGCTGCTGCTGCTCAACGATCGCGTGCTGCTGCTGGCGGTGCGCCTGTTCGCCGGCGATCCGTGGCCGCCCGCGGCCTACTGGCTGGCACCGTTCGCCGGTGCGCTGCTGTGGCCGTTCGTGTTCCTGCTGTTTGACAACCTGCGCGCGCGTCTGCGTGTGCGCGACGGCTGATGCTGCGCCGGCCTGCGCTCAAGGACCCGCGCCGCGAGCACGCCCGCTTCCGCGCGCGCGCGTGGACCGGCTATGCGCTGATCCTGCTGGCGCTGACCGGACTGCTGACGCGCTTCGTCTGGCTGCAAGTCGTGCAGCATCAGGAGTTCGTCACCCGCGCCAACGCCAATCGCATCCGCCTGGTCTATCTGCCGCCGCCGCGCGGACTGATCTATGACCGCAACGGTGTGCTGCTGGCCGACAACATTCCCGCCTACCGGCTGGAGGTGGTGCCCGAGCGCGTGCCACACATGCAGTCGATGCTGCAGCAGCTGGCGCAGGTGGTGCCGCTGTCGACGGAGGATCTGCGCCGCTTTCATGACGAGCTGGCCCAGCAGCATCCGTTCCAGAGCGTACCGTTGCGGATGAAGCTGTCGGAGGACGAGATCGCCCGCTTCGCGGTCAACCAGTGGCGCTTCCCCGGCGTGGCCGTCGTGCCCTACCTGATGCGCAACTACCCGCAGGGCAAGCTGTTCGCGCACGTGCTCGGCTACGTCGGTCGCATCGACGAGAGCGAGCAGGCCCGGCTGGATCCCGAGCGGTACGCCGGTACGCTGCAGATCGGCAAAAGCGGCATCGAGCGCCAGTACGAGGACCTGCTGCACGGCAAGCCCGGTTACGAGCTGGTCGAGGTCAACGTCGACCAGCGGCCGTTGCGCGTGCTCGAACGCGTGCCGCCGACGCCGGGCCGCAATCTCTATCTCAGCATCGACGCGCGCCTGCAGCAGGCCGGCGAGGAGGCCTTCGCCGGGCGTCCCGGTGCGGCGGTGGCGATCGATCCGCGCAATGGCCAGGTGCTCGCGCTGATCAGCGTGCCCAGCTACGACCCCAACCTGTTCGTCAGCGGCATCAGCGACGCCGACTACCGCGCGCTGCTGACCGATCCCGACAAGCCGCTGCTCAACCGCGCGCTGCGCGGGCTGTATCCGCCGGGTTCGACGATCAAGCCCTACCTGGCCCTCGGCGGGCTGGAGCTGGGACTGCGCACGCCTCAGGACACCGTGGATTCCACCGGCGAGTTCTATCTTCCGGGGCAGAAGCGCGGCTACCGCGACGACCAGCGTGGCGGCGTCGGCCGCGTCGCCATGGTGCAGGCGATCGAGCAGTCGGTGAACACGTATTTCTACAGGCTGGCGCTGGACATGGGCATCGACCGGCTGGCGGCGTGGATGGGTCGCTTCGGTTTCGGCCGACCCAGCGGCATCGACCTGCCGGCCGAGGCCTCCGGTGTGCTGCCCTCGCCGGCGTGGAAGCGTGCCACCCTCCATCAGCCGTGGTACCTGGGCGAAACGGTGATCGCCGGCATCGGCCAGGGCTACTGGGTGGTGACGCCGCTGCAGCTGGCGCACGCGCTGGCGACGCTGGCCGATCATGGCGTGGCGCACGCACCGCGTCTGCTGCTGGCCGAGCAGTCCGGCATGGGCGCGCCGCGGGTGCCGGCTGCGCCGGCGCCGGCAGCGCCCAGCTTTGCCACCAGCGTGCCTGACTGGGACACGGTGGTGCAGGGCATGATCGGGGTGGTCAACGGCGACAAGGGCACCGCCCGCGGGCTGGGCGTGGGGTTTCCGTATCCGATCGCCGGCAAGACCGGTACCGCCGAGCGCTATTCACGCACGACCTCGGCCTACGACACCCATCTGACCAACGAGCAGCTTGCGGAGCGGCACCGTGCGCTGTTCGAGTGCTTCACCCCGGCCGAGGACCCGCACATCGCCGTGGTGGTGGTACTCGAGCACGGTGCCTGGGGCGGCAGCGCCGCGGCGCCGATCGCGCGCAAGATCCTCGACGCCTGGGCGCGCGAACGCGGTCTGCCCGACACGCCGCTGACAGAGGCCCCGCCCGGATGAACGACACCGCTGCCCGCCTGCGCCATGCGCTGCTGCGCCTGATCGTGCGGCCACGGCTGGATTTGCCGCTGGCACTGGCGCTGCTGCTGCTGGCCGGCGTCGGCCTGTTGACACTGACCAGTGCCGCCGATCTCGAGGTGCACGTGATCGTGGCGCAGGCCACGCGTTTCGTGCTCGGCGCGCTGCTGCTGCTGGCAGTGTCGCGGGTGCCGCCGGTGCGCCTGCGCAGCCTGACACCCTGGCTGTATGCGATCAGCACCCTGCTGCTGGTGGTGGTGGCGGTGCTGGGCGAGGGTCGCGGCGCGCATCGCTGGCTCAATCTCGGTCTGCTGCGCTTCCAACCCTCCGAGTTGCTCAAGCTGACCATGCCGATGATGGTGGCCTGGTTTCTGGCGCAGCGGCCGCTGCCGCCGCGCTGGCGCGACATGGCCGTGGTCGGCCTGCTGATCGCGGTGCCGGCCGCCCTGATTGCCTGGCAGCCCGACCTCGGCACCGCCCTGCTGGTCGCCGCGGCCGGCGTGTTCGCGCTGTTTCTGTCCGGACTGTCCTGGTGGCGCATCGGCGTGCTGCTTGGCGCCCTGGCCGGCGCGCTTCCGGTGGCGTGGCATTACATGCACCAGTACCAGCGCGATCGCGTGCTGACCTTTCTCCATCCCGAGTCGGACCCGCTGGGCACCGGCTGGCACATCATCCAGTCGGAGATCGCGGTCGGCTCCGGCGGCTGGTTTGGCAAGGGCTGGCACCAGGGCACGCAGTCGCGGCTGGAGTTCCTGCCCGAGCACACCACCGATTTCATCTTCGCGGTGTTCGCCGAGGAGTTCGGCCTGATCGGGGTGATCCTGCTGGTCGCGCTGTACGCCTTCATCATCGGCCGTTGCCTGTGGATCGCGGCCAACGCCCGCGATACCTATTCGCGCCTGCTGGGCGGCGCGCTGGCGATGAGCTTCTTCGTCTACGTGATGGTCAACGGCGGCATGATCACCGGCATCCTGCCGGTGGTCGGCGTGCCGCTGCCGCTGGTGAGCTACGGCGGCACCTCGGCGGTGAGCCTGCTGACCGGCTTCGGCGTGCTGATGTCGATCCACGCGCACCGCAAACTGATCGATTCCGCTGGCTGAGCGCGTGCTACGCTGCCGCGCGCCGCCGGCCGCGGCTTCCTTGTTCCCTGCGCCCGACCATGCCGCCACGCCTGCGCCTGATCCTTCTGACCGCCTCGCTGCTGGCTCTGGCCGGCTGTGCCGGGGTGCCGTCGCGCCCGGCATCCGCGCTGAAACCGGCCGCCGTGGTGACGCCGTCCGCGCCGGCATCCCCGCCCGTCGTGCCGTCCGCTGCGGCCGCGGCGCCGGACGAGGCCGCCTTCGTGCGTGCGCTGGTCGCCGCGCATCCCGGACTGGACGCGCAGCGGATCACCGCGCTGCTGCAGCAGGCCACGCTGCAGCCCTCGATTCTGGCCGCGATGACACGGCCGGCCGAGGCCATGCCGTGGCGCGATTATCGCCCGATCTTCGTCAATGCGCGGCGCATCGAGGCCGGCGTCGCCTTCTATCGCGAGCAGCGCGGACTGATCGACGCCACCGCCGCGCGCTACGGCGTGCCGCCGACGATCCTGGTCGCGCTGCTGGGCGTCGAGACGAGCTATGGCCGCATCACCGGCCGCTACCATGTCCTGGATGCGCTGGTGACGCTGGGTTTCCACTATCCGCCGCGCGCGGCCTTTTTCCAGAAAGAGCTGGCGGCGCTGCTGACCCTGCCCGCGGACCGCCTGCCGGCATCGGTCCAGGATCTGCGCGGCTCCTACGCCGGGGCGATGGGTTGGTGCCAGTTCATGCCGTCCAGCCTGGCGCGTTACGGTGTCGATGCCGACGGCGATGGCCGCGTCGATCTGTGGGACTCGCTGCCGGACATCCTCGCCAGCACCGCCAACTATCTCGCTGCACACGGCTGGCAGGCAGGACAGCCGATCAGCACGCCGGCATGGCCTGCAGCCGGCGCGGCGCCGCTGCCGGCTGGGATGGCCTGGGCCGGCAAGCGGCCCGCGCAGCCGCTGCAGGCGTTCGAGGCGCTGGGTTACGCACCGGCGACGCGTGTGGATCCGGCGTTGCCGGCGGCACTGCTCGGCCTGCAAGGCGCCGACGGTCCCGAACTGCGGTTCGTGTTTCCCGATTTCTATGTGCTGACCCGCTACAACACCAGCCCGCTGTATGCGCTGGCGGTCAGCGAGCTGGCCGATGCCATCGCCGCGCAGTCGGCGGATGCGGATGGCGGCGCGCGCAGCAGCGCGGATGACGCGGCCGATTCGAGTGCTCCGGCGCTCGCGCCGGGCCGCAGACCATGACGCGCCGCGCATGACGACCGGGCGCATCATCGAGGTGACCCGATGCGGTCGCGAGCACCAGCCGGTCGTCGTGATCGAGAACTTCGTCCCCGATCCGCAGGCGCTGATCGACGATGCCTGCCGCCACGACTATGGCCCGCGGGGTGCCTACTATCCGGGCATCCGCGCGCCGGTACCGCCCGCGCTCGTGCGTCGATTCCTGGCCGGACTGGACGCGATCATCGCCGAGGTCTTCGGCATCACCGGCGGGCACGTCCTCGAAACCTGGTACTCGCTGGTGACGACGCCGCCCGCGACGCTGGCGCCGATCCAGCGCCTGCCGCACTACGACGGCCTCGAGCCCGGGCGGCTGGCGCTGCTGCACTTTCTCGGTCGCGAGGAGAAGGGCGGGACGGCGTTCTACCGACAGCGCGCCAGCGGTTTCGAGAGCGTCGACGCCACGCGCTTCCCGACCTACAAGGCGCAGCTGGAGGCGGATGTCGCGCGCAGCGGCCTGCCAAAGGCCGGCTACATCGCTGGCGACACGCCGATCTTCGAGCGCATCGCCCTGCACGCCGCGCGCTTCAACCGGGCGATCCTGTATCGCGGCAACTCGCTGCACTGCGCCGACATTCCCGATGACCTGAGCCTGTCGGCGGATCCCGCCCGCGGGCGCCTGACGGTCAACACGTTCCTGATGGAGGACGCTGCGTGAGCGCATCGTCGTGGACCCCGCATCGCGGCGTGTGTGCTGCGCTTGGCCTTGGTCTGCTGGCGCTGCTCGCCGGCTGCGCGTCGGCGCCGCGGCGTGGGCCGGAAGCGTACGGCGGCTACCGCGAGCCTGCGGGCGGCGCCGGCGGCCGTTACGCGAAGGCGCAGGACGGCGGACCCGGAGCGCCATCGATCGACGTCAACGCGATTCCCGAACCGGTGCCGAAGGTCGAACCGCGCTCGCGCTACGGCAACGGCTCGCCCTACACCGTCAACGGTCGCACCTACCGCGTGCTGAGCACGGCCGACGGCTACGACGAGCGCGGCATCGCATCGTGGTACGGCAACAAGTTCCAGGGCTACCTGACGTCGAGCCTGGAACCTTACGACATGTACAAGTTCACCGCCGCCAGCAAGGTGCTGCCGCTGCCGAGCTACGCGCGGGTGACCAACCTGGCCAACGGTCGCAGCGTGATCGTGCGCGTCAACGACCGCGGCCCGTTCGTCGCCAACCGCATCATCGACCTGTCCTACGCCGCGGCGGTGAAGATCGGCATCTGGGCCCGGGGCACCGGCCTGGTCGAGGTGCAGGGCATCGATCCGCGCCGCCCGCAGGACCTGCCGGCACCACCCGCAGCCCCGGCGCGCGGCGCCGCACCGGTGCTGTATCTGCAGGTCGGCGCCTTTGCCGAGCGCGCCAATGCCGAACGTGTCGCCGCGCGATTGCGTCAGGCCGGTTTCGACAACGTTCATGTGACGGAGGCTGTAGTACACGGTCGCCGTGTGTTGCGCGTGCGGCTGGGGCCGCTGAGCGGCGTCGCCGAAGCCGACCGCCTCAGCCCGCGCGTCCAGGCCCTGGGCCTGCCCGAGCCGCAGGTCGCAGTGGATACTTCCGAATGATCCTTGCAGCGAGTCGCCCATGAGAACGCCTTCTTTCCGTCTTGCCCCGCTCCTTTGCGCCGCGCTGTTTTGCGTGGCCACGAATGCCACCGCGCAATCCGGGATGCCAGTGCCCGGTCCGGTGCTGCCGACGCCAGCGCGACCACAGCCGACGATGCCGCAGATGCCGGTACCGCCACCGCCGGAGCTGGGTGCCGGTTCATGGGTGCTGATGGACTACACCACCGGCCAGGTCATCGCCCATCACAACGAGCACGAGCGTCTGGCGCCGGCCTCGCTGACCAAGATGATGACGGCATATGTCGTCGACGCCGCGCTGGCGACCGGCAAGGTGCACTGGAACGGCAGCGTGTACATCAGCGATCACGCCTGGGACAAGGGCGGCGCCAGGACCGACGGCTCGACCAGCTTTCTCAAGTTGCACGATCGCTATCCGCTGTCCGTGGTCTACAACGGCATGATCGTGCAGTCGGGCAATGATGCCGCGATCGCGCTGGCCGAACACGTCGCCGGCACCGAGGCCGCATTCGTGCAGCTGATGAATGCCTATGCGCAGCGGCTGGGCATGAAGGGCACGCACTTCGAGAATGCCAGCGGCTACCCGCATCCGGATCACTACACCACCGCCTGGGACCTGGCCCTGCTGGCGCGCGCGATCATTCGCGACTACCCGCAGTACTACGGTGTCTACAAGACCCCGTCCTACACCATCAACGGCATCAAGCAGGCCAACCGCAACCTGCTGCTGTATCGCGATCCCAGCGTGGACGGCCTGAAGACCGGCAGCACCGCCGAGGCCGGTTACTGCCTGGTGGCGTCGGCGCTGCGCAGCGGCCAGCGCATGATCGCGGTGGTGATGAAGACCAACAGCCTCGCCGATGCCGCCAGCCAGGACGAGGCGTTGCTGAACTACGGCTTCCGCTTCTACGACACGCATCTGCTGTACGCCGCCGGCAAGCCGCTGGCGACGCCGCGGCTGTGGAAGGGCGCTGCCGACACATTGCCGGTGGGCGTGGCCGACAATGTCGAGGTGACCATCCCGCGCGGCCGCTATGCCGATCTCAAGGCGGCGATGAACCTGCCGGCGACGCTGATCGCGCCGTACCGCAAGGGTCAGTCCATCGGCACGGTCACGGTCAGCCTCGACGGCAAGCCGCTGCTGACCGCGCCGCTGATCGCGCTGGCCGCCGCGCCGCAGGCGGGCTTTTTCGGACGTCTGTACGACAGCGTGCGACTGTGGTTTCAGGGTTCGCCGGCGGCGCCGGCAGGCGGCGGCAAGGGATGAAGGAAACGCCGTTCAGCGAATTGCCGCCGGGCGAAGGCTTCGTCTTTCCCGGCGAGTTCGAGATCACCGCGGTCGGCCGCGCCGGCGCCGGCCTCGAGGAACGCGTGCCGGCGCTGCTGGCAGACGCCGACGGCGTGACCGTGATCGCCGGCAGCCGGCGCCTGCGGCCCTCGCGCGAGGGTCATTACGTCGCCGTGTGTGTCAGCTTCAGCGCCCGCTCGCGCGACGCCTACGACGGCGCGCACCGCGTCCTGCGCGCCGATCCGGACGTGCGCTACACGCTGTAGCGCCGCAGGCGCGGACGCGAACCAGCAGGCGGTCGCGGGCGGCGTGCTGAACGCAGACGGGCGACGTCAGTGATAGCCCTCACCGGCGTGCACCTTGCCGCGAAACACGCGATACGAATACACGGTATAGCCCAGCACCACCGGTATCATCAGCAGCGCACCGACCAGGGTGAAGCCCTGGCTGGTCACCGGCGAGGCCGCCTGCCAGATCGTCAGATGCGGTGGCACGATGTCGGGCCAGATACCGGCGGCGAGGCCGATGAAGCCCAGCACGAACAGCGCCATCGCCCAGCGAAACGACTGCACCTCGCGGTCGGTCAGCACCGCCCGCCACAGCAGGCCCGCCACCAGCACCGTCAGCAGCGGCACCGGCGCCAGATAAAGCAGATTCGGCCAGGTGAACCAGCGCTGCATCACCTGCGCGTTGATGAAGGGCACCCACACGCTCACCATCAGCATGAAGGCGATCACCACCATCATCAGTGGTCGCGCCAAGTCGGCGGCGATGCGCTGGGTGCGGCCGTCGGTCTTCATGAACAGCCAGGTGGCGCCGAGCAGGCCGTAGCCGAACACCAGCGCGCAGCCGGTCATCACCGCGAACGGGCTGAACCAGCTGAAGGCGCCGCCGAGATACTTGCCGCCCTCCAGCGGCATTCCCTCGACCAGCGCGCCGAGGAACACGCCCTGCGCAAACGCCACCGCCAGCGAGCCGAGATGGAAACCCAGGCCCCAGACCCAGCGCGTCTTGTGCGCCTTGAAGCGGAACTCGAAGGCAACGCCGCGAAAGACCAGACCGACCATCATCAGCAGCGCCGGCAGGTACAGCGTCGACAGGATCAGCGCGTAGGCGCGAGGGAACGCCGCATACAGCCCGGCGATGCCCAGGATCAGCCAGGTCTCGTTGCCGTCCCAGATCGGCGCCGCGGTGTTCATCATCTGGTCGCGCTGATGCTCGTCGTCGGCGAACGGCGAGAGGATGCCGATGCCGAGCACGAAGCCGTCCAGCAGCACGTACATCAGCACGGCAAAGCCGATGATGAAGAACCACACTACCGGCAGCACGGCGGCGAGATCGAGGTTCATGGCAGCTCCACCGCATCGTGCGCGGCCGACAGCGGTCGCGCCGCACTGTGGCCCGGCAGCACGACCGGCCGCTGCGGCGCCGGCGTCGGTCCGGCGCGAAACAGCTTGACGAGATAATAGGCACCGAACCCGAACGCCACCGCATACACCAGCGCGAAGGCGATCAGCGACACCAGCACGCTCGCGGCCGGCACGCCGCTGAATGCATCCGCCGTACGCATCACGCCGTAGATCACCCACGGCTGGCGGCCGATCTCGCGCGTATACCAGCCGGCCAGCACGGCGATGAATCCCGCCGGCGCCATCGCCAGCCACAGTCGCAGATACCAGCGGCGGTCGAACAGGGTGTGTCGCCGCCACCACCAGAGTCCGAGCCAGGACAGGCCGAGCATGGCAAAGCCCAGCGCCACCATCACGCGGAAGGCGAAAAACACCGGCGTCACCGGCGGCCGGTCCTGCGGCGGAAAGCTCTTCAGGCCGGGAACCTTGCCATTGAGCTGGTGGGTGAGGATCAGGCTGCCGACTTTCGGGATCTCGATCGCGTAGCGGTTGGATTCGGTCCCGGTGTCGGGGATCGCGAACAGCGTCCACGGGACGCCGCGCGCGGTGGTCCAGTTGGCCTCGATCGCCGCCAGCTTGGCCGGCTGCGTCTGCAGCACCTCGAGGCCGCTGGCGTCGCCGACGAAGATCTGCAGCGGGATCACGAGGGCGACGAAAGCCACCGCGGCCTTGAGCATGGCCTGTGCGCGATCGCCGAAGCGGCCGCGCAGCAGGTACCACGCCGCCACGCCGCCGACCACCATCGCCGTGGTCAGGAACGCCGCCATCGCCATGTGCAGGAAACTCAACGGCAGCGACGGGTTGAAGATCACCTTCCACCAGTCGGTGGGCACGAACACGCCATGCTCGATCGTGTAACCGGCGGGCGTCTGCATCCAGCTGTTGGCCGCCATGATCCAGAACGTCGAGATCAGCGTCCCCAGCGCGACCATGCAGGTCGCCAGAAAGTGGGTGACATGACCGACGCGATTCCAGCCGAACAGCATCACGCCGAGGAACGACGCCTCGAGGAAGAACGCCGTCAGCACCTCGTAATTGAGCAGCGGGCCGAGAATGCTGCCGGCGGCCTCGCTCAGGCGTGACCAGTTGGTGCCGAACTGGAAGCTCATCACGATGCCGCTGACCACGCCCATGCCGAAGGCGACCGCGAACACCTTCAGCCAGAAGAAATACAGATCACGCCAGAGGTCCGTGCGCTTCCATAGCCACACACCCTCGAGAAACACCAGCCAGCTGGCCAGCCCGATCGAGAACGACGGGAACAGGATGTGGAACGACACCACGAAGCCGAACTGGATGCGCGAGAGCAGTTCACCGTCGAGCATGGGTTTGTCTCCAGAGCAGCCCCGCAGTATGGGCATCAACGGCGACAGCGGGGTAGCGGGTCCGGCAAGCGCACGTCGAATCCGCCGTGACAGGACGCCGCACCCCGGCAGTCTGGCGCCAGCGTGCGGCGCTGACGAGTGCCCTGTCCATCGAACCGTCCGCCGAGCCGCCGGCAGCCACAGCCGCGATGCTCGCCGCGTGACGGCAACGACAGTAGGATTGAGGAACGGGCCGCAGCCGTTGCGGGGATGTCGCAGCGCGCTGCACGCCCGTGGATCGTCCCGTGGATTGTCCCGTTTATCGACCAGGCTCGCGCACTGCCGATGGATCATGCCCTGTCCCAGCCCCCGCAAACCGCCGCCGGCGCGCGCGCGCCGGTCGCGGCCGCCCCGTCAGCGCGGCTCGGCGCGTGAGCGGCACGGCAGCGCGCGAGGCGCGCATGGCCTTCGTCGCCGAGATCGCGCGGCGGCTGCATCAGTACGGCACCGCCGCGCCGCGGCTGGAGAACGCCGTCAGCCTGGTGGCGCAGCGGCTGCAGCTGTCAGCCGAGGTCTGGTGCAGCCCGACCGCGATCATCATGACGTTGACGGATCGCAAGAGCAGCGACAGTCCGCCGCTGACCCAGGTGATGCGGCTGCCGCCGGGCGACGTGCATCTGGCGCGCCTGTGCAGCGTCGACCGCATCGCCGATCAGGTGATCGCCGGCGTGCTCGATGTGGAGGCCGGATTCGCCCAGCTGCGGGCGTTGTCGGCGCCGCCGCCGCGCGGCTGGGCCAGCGCCACGGTGGCCGCGTTCGGACTGGCCGCGGCGGCCGTGGCCACCTTGCTGCACACGTCGTGGGCCGACGTGTTGACCGCGGGGCTGATCGGTCTGCTGATCGGCCTGCTCAGCATCGCGGGCACCGGTCGTCCGCGGCTGGCGGCCGCCAACGAGGCGATCGCCGCCTTCGTCGCCACCCTGGTCGCCAGCCTGATCGCGGCCTGGGTCGTGCCGCTGGCGGTCAAGCCGGTGGTGTTGTCGGCGCTGATCGTGCTGATGCCCGGCATGACCCTGACCACCGCCGTGCGCGAGTTGTCGACCCAGCATCTGGTGTCGGGTGTGGCGCGCATGGCCGGCGCCATGGCCACGCTGCTGAAGCTGACCTTCGGCACGCTGGCGGCAGCGCAGCTGTGCGTGCTGCTGGGCGTGCCCGAAGCGGCACGGGCGCTGCCGCCGCTGTCAGGCTGGGCGGATCTGCCGGCGCTGCTGTTCGGCGCGCTGGCGTTCGCGGTGCTGTTCCAGGCGGCGCGGCGCGACTGGCCGCTGGTGATGGCATCGGCCGTGCTGGGCTACGCGGTGACGCGTGCCGGGGGCACCCTGTTCGGGCCGGCTTTCGGCGTCTTTCTGGGTGGTCTGCTGATGGGCGCGCTGAGCAACCTCTACGCGCGGTACGTCGGTCGACCCGGCGCGCTGGTGCGCGAACCGGGCATCATCCTGCTGGTGCCGGGGTCGATCGGCTTCAGCAGCGTCGGCTATCTGCTGGAGCGCGACGTCAATCTGGGCGTCAACGCCGGCCTGCTGCTGATCACCCTGCTGGTCGCGCTGGTCGCCGGGCTGCTGTTCGGCGACCTGCTGGTGACGCCGCGGCGCAGCCTGTGAAGCCGGCCGCGCGTGCCACTCAATCCGTGTAGCGGCGCAGCACCAGACTGGCGTTGGTGCCGCCGAAGCCGAAGCTGTTCGACAGCACGGTATCCAGCGTCGCCGGGCGCGACTCGCGCACGATCGGCAGGCCGGCGGCGCGCGCGTCGAGCTGGTCGATATGCGCCGAACCGGCGATGAAGCCGTCGCGCAGCATCAGCAGGCAGTAGATCGCCTCATGCACGCTGGCCGCACCCAGCGAATGCCCGCTGAGCGCCTTGGTCGAGGACAGCGGCGGGCACTGCGCGCCGAACACCTCGGTCAGCGCCTGCAGCTCCGCCAGGTCGCCGAGCGGGGTCGCGGTGCCGTGGGTGTTGATGTAGTCGATCGGGCTGGCCGCCGCGGCCAGCGCCATGCGCATGCAGCGCACCGCACCCTCGCCGCTGGGCGCGACCATGTCGGCGCCATCGGAGCTGATGCCGTAGCCGACCAGTTCGGCGTGGATGCGCGCGCCGCGGCGCCGCGCGTGTTCGAGATCCTCCAGCACCAGGATGCCGCCGCCGCCGGCGATGACGAAGCCGTCGCGGCCGCTGTCGTAGGGCCGCGAGGCGCGCGCGGGGGTGTCGTTGAAGTGCGACGACAGCGCGCCCATGGCGTCGAACTGCGCGGTCATGCCCCAGTGCAGCTCCTCGCCGCCGCCGGCGAAGACGATGTCCTGGGTGCCGCTGACGATCTGCTGCGCGGCGGCACCGATGCAGTGCGCCGAGGTGGCGCAGGCCGCCGAGATCGAATAGCTGATGCCGCGGATGCCGAACGCGGTGGCGAGGCCCGCCGAGACCGTCGAGCACATCGAGCGCGGCACCATGTACGGGCCGATGCGACGCACGCCGCGCGATCGCAGCAGGTCGGCGGTCTCGATCTGGCTGGCGGGCGAGCCGCCGCCGGAGCCGGCGATCAGGCCGCTGCGCTCGCTGCGCACCTGTTCCGGGCTGAGGCCGGCATCGGCGATCGCCGCCTGCATCGCCACGCAGGCGTAGGCGGCGGCATCGCCCATGAAGCGCTTGAGCTTGCGGTCGATGGCGGCGTCGAGGTCGACCTGCGGCACCCCGGCGACGTGGCTGCGCAGGCCCAGTTCGGCATACTCGGGCACGAAGCGGATGCCGGAACGGCTCTCGCGCAGCGCGCTGCTGATCGTGTCCGGATCGTTTCCAAGGCACGAGACGATGCCCATGCCGGTGATGACGACGCGCTTTGCCGGCATGCTCAGAAGCCCTCGGTGCTGGTGAAAAGGCCGACACGCAGGTTGCTGGCCTCGTAGATCGGCCGCCCGTCCACCAGTACGCGGCCATTGCCGATCGACATCGCCAGTTTGTGCCGCATCACGCGGCGGATGTCGATCTGGTAGGTCACCAGGTGCGCCGTGGGCAGTACCTGTCCGGCGAACTTCACTTCGCCGACGCCCAGCGCGCGGCCACGTCCGGGCTGGCCCAGCCAGGCCAGAAAGAAGCCGACCAGCTGCCAGAGTGCATCGAGCCCGAGGCAGCCCGGCATCACCGGGTCGCCCTCGAAATGGCAGCCGAAGAACCACAGGTCGGGGCGGATGTCGAGTTCGGCCTCGATGTAGCCGCGATCGTAGGCGCCGCCGCTGTCGGAGATGCTGAGGATGCGGTCGAACATCAGCATGTCGGGCAGTGGCAGGCGCGCATTGCCGGGACCGAACAGCTCGCCATGGCCGCAGGCCAGCAGCTGGTCGCGAGTGAAGGAAGCGGTGCTCATGACGGCTCCATCGGGGAACGGGCGGGTATCGGTACAGTGACCTTGATTCGCGTCAAGAGTGCGCTTCGATACATTGGGGCATGCATGCCTAGATTTCCACCTGCGTGCCCAGCTCGATCAGGCGATTGCCGGGAATGCGGAAGAATGCGGTGGCCGGCATGGCGTTGCGGGCGAGGAACGCAAACAACTTGTCGCGCCACAGTGCCATGCCGGGACGGTTGCTGGAGACCACGTTTTCGCGGCTGATGAAGAAGGTCGTATCCATCAGGTCGAAGCCCAGGCCCAGTTTCTGGCAGCTGCCCAGCGTGCGCGGCAGATCGGGATCTTCCGCGAAGCCGAAGCGCAGCACCAGCCGGTAGAACTCGGCGCCCAGCGGCTTGAGCTCGATGCGCTCGCCGGGATCGGCCCGGGGAGAGTCGAGAATATCCACCGTCAGCAGCACGTTGCGTTCGTGCAGGACCTTGTTGTGCTTGAGGTTGTGCAACAGGGCGATTGGCACCGCGCCGAGGTTGGCGGTGAGAAACACCGCCGTGCCGGGGACCCGCAGCGGCGGATGGTTGGCGATGCTGGAAAGAAAGGTGTCCACCGCGAGGCCGCCCTGTTTCATCTCGCGCAGGACCAGCTCGCGGCCGCGCCGCCAGGTGCTCATCACCACGAAGGCGACCGCGCCGAGCGCGAGCGGAAACCAGCCGCCGCTCGCGATCTTGACCAGGTTGGCCGCAAAGAACGACAGGTCGATCGTCAGCAGCACCGCGCCCAGCGGCAGCACCAGCAGCAGCGGCCAGTGCCAGAGCTTGCGCGCCACCACCAGGACCAGCATGGTGGTGACGGTCATGGTGCCGGTCACCGCGATGCCGTAGGCCGCGCCGAGGCTGTCGGAGGTGCGGAAGCCGAGTACCGCCGCCAGCACCAGGATCAGCAGCATGCGGTTGATCCAGGGAATGAAGATCTGTCCGCGCTGCTCCGCCGAGGTGTGCTTGACCTGCATGCGCGGCGAGTAGCCCAGCAGGATCGCCTCGCGGGTCATCGAGAATGCCCCCGAAATCACCGCCTGCGAGGCGATCACCGTAGCCACCGCCGCCAGCGCCACCATCGGATAGAGGAACGGCTGCGGCACCAGCAGGTAGAACGGATTGGACACCGCCTTCGGGTCGACCATCAGCAATGCACCCTGGCCGAAGTAGTTGATCACCAGCGCCGGCAGCACCAGGGCGAACCAGGCCAGGCGGATCGGTTTCTTGCCGAAATGGCCCATGTCGGCGTACAGCGCCTCGGCGCCGGTCAGCGCCAGCACCACCGAACCCAGTGCCAGAAAGGCATCGACATGGTTGTGCACGAAAAACAGCACCGCGTAATGCGGGCTGAGCGCCGCCAGTACATGCGGATGGCGGACGATGCCGAGCACGCCGGTCGCGGCAATGCTGGTGAACCAGAGGATCATGATCGGCCCGAACAGCGAGCCGACGCGATGGGTACCGTAGCGCTGCACCGCGAACAGGCCGAAGATGATCGCCACCGTGATCCACAGGATGATGCTGCGGTCCAGCGTCGGCTCGGCGACGCGCAGACCCTCGATCGCCGACAGCACCGAAATCGCCGGCGTGATCACGCTGTCGCCGTAGAACAGCGCGGTGCCGGCCAGTCCCAGCGCCAGCAGCGCCCAGCGCACGCGCGGGCTGCTGCGCACGCCGCGCTGGGCCAGCGCCATCAGCGACATGATGCCGCCCTCGCCCTTGTTGTCGGCGCGCATGACGAACAGCACATACTTCAGCGACACCACCACGATCAGCGACCAGAAGATCAGCGACAGCGCGCCCAGCACATTGTCGTGACTGACGCCGATGCCGTGCTCGCCGAAAGTCTGCTGCAGTGAATAGAGCGGACTGGTACCGATGTCACCGTAGACGACGCCCAGGGCGCCCAGCGCGAGCGCCGACCATCGCTGTCGGGTCACGGTATCGGTGGGCAGGTCGTGTGCGTTGGTGGCCATGTCGGGTTCGGGGTTCCGGTGCCTAGGATGCGGAGCCGCCCAGCGCGATCTTCAGCGCCTTGCGGATGATGGCTTCGGCGGCATCGCCGCTGACCGCGGCCTCGCGCGCCAGGCGCTGCGCCTCGACGGGCTTGTAGCCGAGCTGCTGCAGGGCGACGGTGGCCTCGCCCAGCGCATCGCGCGGCGTGCTGCCGGCGCCACTGGCGGGCAGCGTCGCGGTCAGCCCGTCGACGCGATCGCGCAGCTCGACGATGATGCGCTCGGCGGTCTTCTTGCCGATGCCGGGTATGCGCGTCAGCGCGATGATGTCGCCGGCCTGCACCAGGCGTGCGAAATCGGCGGTCGACGCCCCCGACAGCACCGCCAGCGCGATGCGCGCGCCGATACCGCTGACTTTCTGCAGGTTGCGAAACAGCACCCGCTCGGACTCGTGCAGGAACCCGTACAGCGCGGCGGTGTCCTCCTTGACCGCGTAGTGGGTCAGCAGGATCACCTCGCGGCCGATCGCGGGCAGGTCGTAGAGCGTCGACATCGGCACTTCCAGCTCGTAGCCGACGCCGTGCACGTCCAGCAGCACCCAGGGCGGCTGCTTGCTGACCAGGGTGCCGCGCAGACGACCGATCATCGGCGGGTCCTCCAGGCGGAGCGGGCGACGCCGAGCCGGACGACGCTGCTGCGCACGTGGGCATGCGTGATCGCCACCGCCAGCGCGTCGGCGGCGTCGGCCTGCGGGGTCGCTTCCAGTCCCAGCAGCACGCGCACCATGTGCTGCACCTGGGTCTTGTCGGCGGCACCACTGCCGACCACCGCGCGCTTGATCTCCATCGGCGTGTATTCGTGCACTTCCAGCGCACGGGTGAGCACCGCGCACAGCGCCGCGCCGCGCGCCTGGCCCAGCTTCAGCGCCGAATCGGGATTGCGTGCCAGAAACACGCGCTCGATCGCGACTTCGTCCGGTCGATGGGTTTCCACGATCGCGGTGAGGCCGTCGAAAATGCGCTTCAGGCGCAGCGGAAAGTTTTCGGCGTCGCCGACCGCCAGCGCGGTGTGAAAGACGTGGCGAGCCTGACCGCCGGCCTCGGCGTCGACGATGCCGACGCCAGTGCGCAGCGAGCCCGGGTCGATGCCGAGAATGCGCGTCATGGGCAGGGCTGCTGGCGGAGCCGCACGGTCACCCGGCGACCTACGCGGCGTGCTTCGGCGGCAGCAGGGCGTTGTGATAGACGTCGTGGACGTCGTCCAGCGCTTCCAGCCAGTCGATCAGGTCGAGCAGTGGCTCCAGCGCCTCGGCGGGCACCGTCACGCGCGTGGCCGGTCGCATCACCACTTCGGCATGCGTCAGCTTCAAACCGGCCGCGACCAGCGCCTGGCGCACCGACTCGACATGGTCCGGGGCGCACAGCACGACGCTGATGCCGGGCTCGTTGAGAACGTCGTCGGCGCCGGCCTCGAGCGCGACCTCGAGCACCTTTTCCTCGAGCTCGGGCTTGCCCGCGATGACGACCGCCAGCTCGCCGGTACGGCTGAACTGGAACGCCACCGAGCCGCTGGTGCCGAGGTTGCCGCCGTGCTTGGCCAGCGCATGACGCACGTCGGCGACACTGCGCTGCGGATTGTCGGTGACGCAGTCGATGATCAGGGCGATGCCGGCCGGGCCATAGCCCTCGTAGCGCAGTTCGTGCATGTGGTCGGCGCCGTCGGCACCCGCGCCGCGCTTGATCGCGCGTTCGATGGTGTCGCGGGTCATGTTGGCCGCCAGCGCCTTTTCCACCGCGGTGCGCAGCCGCGGATTGTGCGCCGCATCGGGCAGCCCGGCGCGCGTGGCCAGGGTGATTTCGCGGATCAGCTTGGTGAACGCCTTGGCGCGCTTGGCATCCTCGGCGTTCTTGCGACCCTCGATGGACGGACCTCTACCCATCTCGACCCCTGCGCTGTGTTCGAATCAAGTGCATAACTTTACCCCAACTGACCGCCGGACCCCGCCGTCGCGTCCGTCCGGCGGCTGCGGGAGCGCCGGCCGCCGCCCTCAGCCCGCCGGCGTCGTCACCACGCGCACGTGCAGTTCGCCCAGTTGGACATCCGCCACCGGCGATGGCGCTCCGGTGAGCAGGCACTGCGCGCTGGTGGTCTTGGGAAAGGCGATCACGTCGCGGATCGAATCGGTGCCGACGATCAGCGCGGCGATGCGGTCGACGCCGAAGGCGATGCCGCCGTGCGGCGGTGCGCCGTGCCTGAGTGCGGTCAGCAGAAAGCCGAACTTGGCCTCAGCCTCGGCGGCGTCGATGCCGAGCAGGTCGAACACCGCGCTCTGCAGGTCCGGGCGATGGATGCGGATCGAGCCGCCGCCGATCTCGTTGCCGTTGAGCACCATGTCGTAGCCGCGGCTGACGGCGTTGGCCGGATCGGCGCGCAGCGCGGCCACGTCATCGACCTTGGGCGCGGTGAACGGATGATGCAGGGCGACGTAACGGCCCGCCTCGGCGTCGTGCTCGAACATCGGGAAATCGGTGACCCACAGCGGCCGCCAGGCGTTTTCGACCCGACCGCGATCCTTGCCCAGCTTGAGCCGCAACGCGCCCATGAAATCGCTGACGGTTTTCCATGGCCCCGCGCCGAACAGCAGCAGATCGCCGTCGGCGGCGCCGGTCCGGTCGAGGATCTGGCTGAGCGCGGCGTCGTCGAGGAACTTGGCCACCGGCGAGGTCACGCCTTCGCGCCCCCGGGCCAGCGCTTCCACCTTCATCCACGCCAGGCCCCGGGCGCCGAACTTGCCGGCGTATTCGCCCAGCAGGTCGAGCTCGCGGCGGGTCAGCGCGGCAGCGCCGGGTACGCGCAACGCTGCCACGCGGCCGGCGGGATCGTTGGCGGGATCGGCGAATACCTTGAACTCGGCATTGCGCACCGCGTCGGCGATATCGACCAGTTCCAGCGCGATGCGCAGGTCGGGCTTGTCGGAGCCGTAGCGGCGCATCGCCTCGGCCCAGGTCATGCGCGGGAACGGATCGGCCAGCTCGATGCCGGCGACTTCGTGCAGCACGGCGCGGATCAGGGTCTCGACGAAGTCCTGCACCTCGCGTTCGCCGACGAAGGCGAACTCCATGTCGAGCTGGGTGAACTCGGGCTGGCGGTCCGAGCGCAGATCCTCGTCGCGGAAGCAGCGCGCGATCTGGTAGTAGCGATCGAAGCCGGCCATCATCAGCAGCTGCTTGAACAGCTGCGGCGACTGCGGCAGGGCGAAGAACTGACCGGCGTGCACGCGCGAGGGCACCAGGTAATCGCGCGCGCCTTCGGGTGTGGCCTTGGTCAGGATCGGCGTCTCGATGTCCTGGAAGCCGGCCGCATCCAGATGCCGGCGCAACGCCTGCACCAGACGCGTGCGGGTGCGCAGCATGCGCTGCATCTGCGGACGCCGCAGATCGAGGTAGCGGTAGGTCAGCCGCGTCTCCTCGCTGGGATTTTCATGCAGCGCAAACGGCAGATCGCGCGCGGCGTTGAGCACCTCGATGCGCGCGGCCGCCACCTCGATCCGGCCGCTGCGCATGCGCTCGTTGACGCTGACGCGCCGGCGCACCGTGCCCTCGACGCGCAGACACCATTCGTAGCCGACGCCGGCCAGCGCGGCATAGGCCTCGGCGTTGTCGGGATCGACCACGATCTGCACGATGCCCTCGTGATCGCGCAGATCGAGAAACACCACGCCGCCGTGGTCGCGGCGGGTATCGACCCAGCCGCACAGCGACACCGGGCGGTCGATCAGGGCCTCATCGACGAGGCCGCAGTAGTGGGTGCGCATGCAGGACTCCAAGCCCGGACGGCGCCGGATCAGCCCGCCATGCTAAGCCGCATGCCGCAGTGCGGCAACGCCGGAGCCATGGGATCAGTCGCCGCCGCTGCCGTTGGCCTGGGCCGGTTTGGCCGCCGGCTTGGCGTCCTCGGCCTTGGCCGCTGCCGCCGGTGTTGCCGGTGCCGCCGGCGCCGCTGCGGCCGGCTCGTCCTTGTGGACGATATTGCGTTGGCCGTCCTTCTTGAAGTCGGTTTCATACCAGCCGCTGCCCGCGAGGCGGAAGGCGGGGGCGGTGACGCTGCGCTTGACCGCGGCCGCACCGCAGGCCGGGCAGACCTGCGGATCGGCGTCCGCCAATCGCTGCAGGCGATCGAACTGATGGCCGCAGGATTCGCAGTGAAAGGCGTAGATCGGCATCGGGAACTCCGAAACGGTGGGTCGGCGGCGCCTGCCGGCGATCCTCCCAGTATCGTGGCGGGGGCGTGCATCTCAAGATGAAGCGCCCCTGAGGATTGCGGCCGCATTGTTAAGCAAATCGTAAATTGACCTTTACGAATCTGTCATGCATAGCCATAACACGGTCCAGGACGGCGCCGTCCCCCAACTCCACCGAGAGGATTCCCGATGACTCGTTTCAATGCCCCCCTGCGCCGGCACCCGCTGGCGCTGGCCCTGATGGCTGCGCTCGCTACCGGCAGCGTGCATGCCCAGACCGCTCCGGCTGCGGCGGCCAATCCGTCCAAGGCCAAGCAGCTGCAGACCGTGGTGGTCACCGGTACGCGCGCGTTCGACCGCACCGAGGCCGATTCGCTGTCGCCGATCGACGTGCTCACGCCCAAGGACCTGACCGCCACCGGCGCCACCAGCCTCGCCTCGGCGCTGCGCACCCTGCTGCCCTCGTTCAATTTTCCCCAGCCCTCCGTCACCGACGGTACCGACGCGATCCAGCCGGCGCAGCTGCGCGGGCTGTCGCCGGACGAGACCCTGGTGCTGATCAACGGCAAGCGCCAGCACACGACTGCCATCGTCAACGTGAACGGCACGCTCGGCCGCGGCTCCTCGCCGGTGGATCTCAACGCGATCCCGATCAACGCCATCGCGCGCATCGAGGTGCTGCGCGACGGCGCCGCCGCGCAATACGGCTCGGACGCCATCGCGGGCGTGATCAACATCATCCTCAAGGGCGGCAACCATGGCGGCTCGGTCAGCGCGACGGTCGGCCGCTACAACAGCCATGACGGTGCCGACGGCATGACCGTGCAGGGCGGCGCCGACGGCGGCTTCGCGCTGGGCGACAAGGGCTGGATCCATCTCAGCGTCGATGCCACCCATCAGGATCCGACCAATCTCGCGGGCCCGGACCTGCGCTATCCGAGCGATCCCACCTACGGGCAGGTGACCTTCCACTACGGCCTGCCGCTGCTCAAGCAGCAGAACGCGGCGCTGAACATGCAGTACGACTTCGCGCCGCAGGTCCAGTTCTACGCCTTTGCGCTCGTCAACAAGCGCGATGTCAGCTCGCCGGGATTCTTCCGTTCGCTGTCGGCGTACAAGACCAGCAGTCCGGCCGCGCTCGCGGTGTACCCGGCCGGTTACCTGCCGGTGGAAAACAGCGCGATCTGGGACGGCTCGCTGGTCGCGGGCCTGCGCGGCACGGTGCTCGACGGCTGGCATTACGACGTCAGCGCCAACACCGGCGGCAACCACTGGAAGCTCGACACCAGCAACACCTTCAACTACTCGCTGGGGTCCGCCTCGCCGACCGCGTTCTACATCGGCACCATCACCAACCAGCAGAACGTGCTCAACGCCGACTTCAGCAAGGACGTCAACGTCAGCGCCCTGGAGAATCCGCTGACCGTGGCCTGGGGCCTCGAGTACCGGCAGGAGAAGTTCGCCATCAAGCAGGGCGACGCGGCATCCTATGCCGGCGCCGGAGCGCAGGTGTTTCCCGGGTACCAGCCGCTGGACGCCGGCAGCCACAGCCGGCACAACCAGGCGGTCTATCTGGATCTCGAGAACGACCTGACCGACAAGCTCTCCGCCGGCTTTGCCGTGCGCCACGAGAAGTACAGCGATTTCGGCAGCACCACCTCGTGGAAGCTGTCCGGCCGCTATGCCTTCAATGACACCATTGCTGCGCGC
>Ga0307372_10003726_pt1 | contig 24099 bp, 22 predicted proteins | sample OX1MG_FD_202533 | JGI IMG/M metagenome (GOLD analysis project Ga0307372, IMG submission 202533) | Soil microbial communities from Risofladan, Vaasa, Finland - OX-1 | ecosystem: Environmental > Terrestrial > Soil > Coastal area > Acid sulfate soil | place: Finland: Risofladan, Vaasa | collected...
TTGGGCGGCTACCTGGCGCGCGCTCACGACCCGCCTCCCGGCAACCTGGTCGTCTGGCGTGGATTGGCTCGGCTCAATGATCTCGCTCTCGGCGCCGAATTCGGCTTCACACTTGTGGGTAAATGAAGTTGCTTTGACGCTTACGCTAGATGGGTGGCATCGAGGGTGCGGACCGGCTCCACGGGGAAGGGGCGGCCGACGCGAGCCCACACGTCGGCGTCAACATCTACGATGGCACAGCCATCTTGGAATTCGAGGATGGCGGCCTGGACTGCGGCCAGCTCGAAATCCGACAGTCGGCCGGCAAGCCTGGCGCGAACCAGTCCGCGGGCCGCCTCCGCCAAGGTCAAGGCGGAGCTGGCTTTGGCCCCCAGGGCCGCTAGCCGCCGCAGCGCCTTCGGATCGCGCTCGAGCAAGGCGGCCAGAAGCGCGCTGCTCTCGACATACAAGAGTTCGCGTTCAGTCGCCACGGTCTTCGTTGATCAGGGCGGCAGCGCTGCCTTTGGGAAGCCGTATCTTCGGCCAATTGGCCACATGGATGCGGTTCTTGTGCGGGAGGCGGATCCTGCCCGCAGCCACCATTTCATCCCAGCGCGACAGCCGCGGGCGGCTGGCGGAGATCGGCCCCAACTCGGCCACGGGGCGGCCGTGGGCGGTGATTTGCAGGCGCTCGCCGGCCTCGACCCGGCGCACGTAGTGGCTCAGGTTGTCCTTGAGTTCGCGGATGCCAACGCTGGCCATGACCCGATTGTAGCTATTTGTAGCCACAAGGGCTAAGGGTTGGCGGCGGCGGGCGGGGAGCCCAGGAGCGGGGCGAGGGCGGGGTGGCGGGCGATGTCTTCGATGGTTTGGAGGCCGAGCAGGCGGTAGCTTTCGGTTTGGGACTCGTCGAACCCCTGTTCCAGGGTGGACTGGTGGGGGAAGGCGGGGTGGGCGGCGGCGTAGCTGAGGACGTCGGGGGCTTCGGTGCCGAGCAGGACGGGCTTGAGGTAGAGCAGGGCGCCGACCTCGCCGGGGGCGTAAGGGATGGCGGCGGAGGCGCAGCGGCGGCGGCGGGCGCGCAGGTCGGCGAGTTCGCCGTCTTTGAAGGCGATGGCGACGCCGAAGTCGATGCGGATTTTGCGCAGGGCGTTGCCGAGATCGGCGAGGGCGAGATTGGGGTCTTGGCCGGCATCCACCACGACGATGCGGCGGCAGCGGCGGCGGACCATCTCGTAGAGGCCGAGGTCTTCGAAGTGTCCGCCATCGGAGAGGTAGACGTAGGGGCTGCGGTCGTTGGTGAGGCCGAGGGCCTCGCGCGCCAACCAGGCGAGGGCGGAGCGGGGGCCGGAGTGGCGCCAGGTCTTGGCGCCGGCGGGGCCGGGGTTGCCGAGCCAGGCGCCGAGGCGGAGGTTGAACAGGGTCATGAGGAAGCCGACCAGGGGGGAGGAGTAGTAGCCCATGTTGGGGCTGAGGGCGGCGCCGGAGAGGGCCATGGCGGTGCCCAGGGTGAGGCCGCCGCGGCCGCCGTAGGCGGCGGCGGGACGGAAACCGAGGCGGGGGCTGCCGCAGGCCAAGGGGGAGGCGGTGAAGGGTTCGGCCTTGCGCTGCTGCCAGGCGAGGCGGTCGCCAGCGACCAGGTTGAGGGTGAGGTTGAACACGGGCAGGGGGCGCACGCCGGCCAGGGCGTGCAGGGGCAGATCGTCGCCGGGGGAGAAGCCGGTGAAGTGGTTGGCATCGGGCTTGGGGTTGGAGGCGCCGAGGTAGGCGCGGATGAGGCGGTCGCGGTACATGCCGGCGAGGGAGAACTTGTTGACGTTGATGGAGCGGGCCATGAGGGCGGCCAGGGCGGCGAAAGCGGCGAGCCAGAACAGGCAGGCGCGCACGCCCGCGCCCCCGGTGGCGGCGAGCAGGGCGCCGGTGGCGAGGGCGAGGGAGGCCGCGAGCAGCGCCAGGAAGGCGGCGGCGGCGAGCGGGAGCAGACGGGCGCGGCCGCCGGCGGCGCGCTCGGCGGCGGTGGCGGCGCTGCGGAAGCCGGCGAGGGCGCTGAGCCAACCGGCGAGGGAGGCGAGGGCGGCGAGCGCGCCCTGGACCCAATGGTGGAGGCGCAGCAGCGCGGCGGGGGCGAGGAGGACGGTGGCGTTGCCCAGCATCCAGAGCCCACCCGCCAGCAGCAGCACGGCGGCGGCGCGCGCCGCCCACTCGCGGTCGAGGGTGCGCAGCGCCGGGCTGGCGAGGCCGACGCCCAGCGCCGCCGCCATGCCCAAGCCGGCAAGCACAAGCGGCGGAGCCAGCGTTACCCACAGCGCCAGGCTCCAGGCGGAGGCGAGATCGCGGTGCAGCAGCCAGAGGCTGGCGCCGGTGCCGAGGCCGAGCCCAGCGAGGGCCAGCCCGAGCGAGGCGGCGAGCTGGCGCCGGCGCCGGGCGCTGGCGATATAGCCGAGCCAGGCGGCGAGCGCGGGGGCGAGCGCCAGCGCCAAGGTGCGGAGCAGCGGCCAGGGCGCCGGCGCCGCGGCGTGGTCGTAGGCGCACCCCAGCACCGCCGCCAGGGCCAGCGGAGCCAGCGCCCCGGCCGCGACCGCGGCGCGGGCCGGGTTGGCGCCACCGACCGAGGGCAGGTCGCGCAGGACGGACCCCAATCCCAGGGCGAACAGCGCCGCCGCCAGCCAGGGCAGCGCGGCCAACACCCAGGCGGGAGCAGGGTCGGATTGCAGCGCCGCGAGCAGGCGGGGCAGCATCAAGACCGCCAGCAGCAGGGGGAGGAACACCAGCCAGTTCAACCAGAGGTTGCGCAGGACGGTGGCGGCCAGGGTCCAGGCGTCCACCGAGCCGGCGCCCCCGCGGGGCGCGAGGTAGTGGTTGTAGGCGCGGAGGTGGCCGATGGGGTCGGTGCCGTCGCCGGGCGGGGGAGCGCCGGGGCGGAGCCAGGGGAGGACCTGAGCCAAGCCGCCGGCGCGGCTGGACCAGGCGGCCAGCCAGGCGCCGATGTAGCCGCCGCCGGAGACGGTGGAGAGATAGTCGAACGAGGCCAGCCGGCCTTGCTCGGCGAGGCCCTGCAGCACGCCCAGGTTGAAGGTGGCGGAGCGGATGCCGCCGCCGGAGAAGCAGAGGGCGCTGAGGGGCGCGCCGCCGAGTGGAGACTCCACACCTGACTCGGATCGCTCCCGTTGGTCGCTCAGCGCCATGGTGGGCGCGGGCCCCAGCGCGCCTGCGGCGCGCGTCCCGCTTGTGAGCCGCCCCGCTGTAACGGCGCGGGGCGGCATGCTCGCGCCGACTCGGGGGCCCCGTGGCCCCAAGTCGGCGCTGCGCTTCGCTGGGGCCGCGCCGGATTCGTTTCCCGGGGGCGGACCGCCCTGCGGAATTACGACCACCCCAGAGCCCGAGGCGGGCTCTGGGGACCCCGGTTCGCAGCCTTTCGCGCCGATTTTGCTAGCAGGCAAAGCGGCACGACCCCCGCGAGTGCCTTCGATTCCGGGCAGGGTGTGCCCGCACTGCTCAGGACACCTGCACGCTGCTGCGGGATGGGGGCGCAGGGCGGCGCGCTCCTGGGCCAGCACGCTCTCCCAGGCCTGGGGCGGCGGCGGAGGAGCGGCGGGGAATTTGCTGCGGCCGAGCATGCGGGTCGAGCCATGAGAGAGTGAGGGGCGGGAAGCGGGTTGCGGGGGTTGGGGGAAACGTCACACAATGGCATGCATATGGCATGCATGGCGACAGTGCGGAAACTTTTCTGGATGGGGCTGGCGGGCGCGCTGCTGGCGGGGGCGGCGTCGGCGCAGAAACTGACGATTCGGCAGATCGTGGCGATCCGGTACCCTTCGGCGCCGGGCTGGACGGCGGACGGGAAGGCGGTGCGGTTCACTTGGGACGACCAGGGGGTGTCGCGGCGGTACCAGGTGGATGCGGAGCATCCGGGGACGCCGACGCTGGCGGCGCCATCGCCGCGGCGGGCGCTCTCGCCTGACGGCACGCAGGTGGCGGTGGTGAAGCGGCAGGGCGCGGGCTTCGAGATTGACGTGGCGAAGGTGGCGGGGGGCGGGACGCCGCTGCCGGTGGCAGAGGTGGCGACGGCGCCGCGGGGGCTGAGCTGGTCGCCGGACGGCAAGCTGCTGGCCTACGTCGCCGGGGGCGGACGGGAGGAGCACAACCGCTCGTTTCCGCAGATTGGCAACAAGCTGATCTTCCGCATCACGGGGGGCACGCCGGGCAAGCTGTATGTGGTGGAGACGTGCAGTTGCAGCCTGCCGCTGGAGGTGAAGCAGCCGGCGGGGGGCTACGGCGGGGCGCGCTGGGCGACGGCGACGACGCTGGTGACCAGCCGGGTGTCGGCGGACTACAAGACGCGGACGATCTATTTGCTGGACGCCCAGGGGGGGCCGTACCGGGCGGTGCACACCGACACCGAGGACAAGTTTTGGAGCATGAACGAGCGCGACGCGGCGCCGCAGCCCTCGCCCAACGGCAAGTGGATCCTGTTTGGCAGCGACACCAGCGGCTGGGACCAGCTCTACGCGATGCCGGCGGGGGGCGGGGCGGCGGTGCAGCTCACCAGCGGAGATTTCGACAGTTGGCGGCCGGCGTGGTCGCACGACAGCACGCGCATCGCCTTCGACGCCAACCAGCCGGGGCGGCCGGGGGACCGGCAAGTGGGGGTGGTGACGCTGCACGGCGACCCGGCGCACGCCACGGTGGCGTGGCTGACGCAGGGCAAGGGGACCAACATCGGGCCGGTGTGGTCGCCGCACGACCGGCGGCTGGTGTACCAGCACACCGACGCGCAGCACTCGGCCGACCTCTACGTGATTCCCTCCACGGGCGGGAGGGCGCTGCGGCTGACGCACTCGATGCCGGCGGCGATGGCGCACTACGACTTTGTGGCGCCGAAGTTGGTGCACTACCGGGCGGCGGACGGGCAGGCGGTGCCGGCGTGGCTGTTCGTGCCCCACCATTTGGACAAGAGCCGGAAACACCCGGCGATCGTGTGGATCCATCCCGACGGGGTGAACCAGAACTACGACGGCTGGCACACCGACCGCAACGAGGCGGTCTACTACGCCTTCCACCAATACCTGCTGCAGGAGGGCTATGTGGTGATCGCGCCCGACTACCGCGGCAGCATTGGCTACAGCCGGGCGTGGCGGGAGGCGGTGTACCACGACGTCGGCGGGCAAGATGCCAGCGATGCGCGGCTGGCGGCGAGCTATTTGAAGACGCTGCCCTACGTGGACCCGCAGCGCATTGGGGTGTGGGGGCTGAGCTATGGGGGGTTTTTCACGCTGACGGCGATCACGCGGCAGCCGACGCTGTTTGCCTGCGCGGTGGACGTGGCCGGGCTGGTGGACCCGGCGATGTACTACCAGGACCCGTACCACTCGGGCTGGATGGCGGAGCGGATGGGGACGCCGAGCGAGAACCCGGAACTCTATCAAAGGGCCGCGACCAGCACGCACATGGACCAGTTGCAGCGGCCGCTGCTGGTGCTGGCGGGGACGGCGGACGTGAACGTGCCGTTCTGGGAGACGACGCTGCTGCTGGACAGCATCTTGAAGGCGGGCAAGGGGCGGCTGGCGACGTTCATGATGTACCCGGGGGAGTTCCACTATTTCGACCGGGGGTTTGTGCTGCGGGACGCGTGGCGGCGGGTGGATGCATTCTTCGGGGAGCATTTGCGGGGGGGCGGGGCGGGCGGGGTAGAATAAAGCTTCGGCGCGGCTGCGCCCAGCACTATGCAGATTTTTGGCGCCTACGCGTTGCTGCTTGCCTTTGTGCTGGCTTGCTATGGGCTGGTGGCGGGGCTGGTAGGGCTGGGGCTGCAGCGGGCGCGGGTGGCGGCGAGCGCGCAGCGGGCCTCGCTGATGGTGTTTCCGGCGGTGGCGGCGGCGACGGTGTGCCTGCTGGGGCTGATCTTCCACAACGACTTCAGCGTGGCCTACGTGGCCGAGCACAGCAACCGGGCGCTGCCGTTCTACTACAAGTTCGCGGTGCTGTGGTCGGGGCAGGAGGGCTCGCTGCTGTTCTGGAGCCTGGTGCTGGCGGGCTATGGCTTCATCGCGCTGCTGACCTCGGGGCGCAAGCACCCGGCGCTGCGGCCGCTGGTGGCGGTGATCCTGAGCGGCATCCAGGCGTTTTTCCTGCTGCTGAACAACTTTGTGGCCTCGCCCTTCAGCACCATTCCGGTGGGCACGCCGGCCGACGGCAGCGGGCTGAACCCGCTGTTGCAGTACTCGCAGATGGACATCCATCCGCCGATTTTGTATTTGGGCTACATCGGCTTCAGCATTCCGTTCGCGTTCGCGCTGGCGGCGGTGATCAAGAAGATGCCGGGGGACCGCTGGATTCAAGTGACGCGGCAGTGGAGCATGGTGGCGTGGGCGTTCCTGACGGTGGGGATCGTGCTGGGGGGGTACTGGGCCTACAAGGTGCTGGGCTGGGGCGGGTATTGGGCCTGGGACCCGGTGGAGAACGCGGCCTTTTTGCCGTGGCTGACCGGGACCGCCTTCCTGCACTCGGTGATGATGCAGGAGAAGCGGGGGATGCTGAAGGTGTGGAACGTGGGGCTGATCTTCGCCACCTTCTTCCTCACCATCTTCGGGACGTTCCTGACGCGCTCGGGGGTGATCAGCTCGGTGCACGCCTTCGCGCAATCCTCGATCGGCAATTACTTTGTGGCGTTCCTGTTTGTGGTGGCGGCGCTGTGCCTGTTCGTGTTTTTCCTGAACCGCAAGGCGCTGAAGAGCGACAACCAACTGGAGAGCACGGTGTCGCGCGAGAGCGGGTTCCTGTTCAACAATTTCGTGCTGCTGGTGGCGGCGTTCGCGATTTTGTGGGGGACGATCTTCCCGGTGCTGTCGGAGGCGATCCAGGGGGAGAAGATCACGGTGGGGCGGGAGTTCTTCGACCGCATCAACGTGCCGCTGTTCCTGTTCCTGCTGTTTTTGACCGGGGTGGGGCCGTTGCTGGCGTGGCGGCGGACGTCGCTGGGCAGCCTGCGGCGGAACTTCCTGTGGCCGGCGCTGCTGGGGGTGGGGACGGTGGGCACGCTGATCGGGCTGGGGATGCGGCAGCCGTATCCGCTGGTGTCGTTCGGGCTGTCGGCGTTTGTGATCGCGACCATCACCATGGAGTTTGCGCGGGGGGCGCGGGTGGTGGCCAGCCACGGGCGCTCGCTGCCGTCGGCGCTGCTGCACCTGACGCTGCGCAACACCCGGCGCTACGGGGGCTACATCATCCACATCGGGATCATCCTGATGGCGATCGGCATCACCGGCTCGGCGTTCAACAAGGACACCGAGGCGGCCATGCCGTACGGGGCGCAGATGCACATTGGCGCCTACACGCTGGTGTCGCAGTCGTACACCCAGGACGACAACCCCAACTACTCGAGCGAGGCGGAGATCATCCAGGTGCGGCAGAACGGGCGGGCGGTGGACACGATGTATCCGTCGCGGCGGTTCTACAAGGCCTCGAACCAGGCGCAGTCCATGGTGGCGATCCGCAGCCGTCCGCTGGAGGACCTCTACCTGGTGTACGCCGGGGACGATCCCAACACCCACCAGCCCATCCTGCACGCGTATTTGAACCCGCTGATCTCGTGGATCTGGTTGGGGGCGCTGGTGGTGGTGTTTGGCACGCTGGTGGCACTGCTGCCCAGCCGGGGCGCGGAGGCGAGCCGGCGCAAGGGCACGGTGGAAGCGGCGGAGGCCCAGGAGGTGGCGGTTGCAGGCTAGGCTGAGGACGCTGGCGCTGGTGGGGGTGCTGCTGAGCGGGGGCTGGGCGCTGCGCGGCGACGGCACCCAGCCGAGCCGCTACCAGCGGCTGGGGGAGCAGTTGATCTGCACCTGCGGCTGCACCCAGGGGGCGCTGGTGTGCAACCACGTGGGCTGCCCGGTGGTGACGCAGATGCAGGCCGAGATTCGGCAGCGGGCGCAGTTGCCCGAGTCCGACGACCTGATCTTGCAGTCGTTCGTGCAGGAGTACGGCACGCAGGTGCTGGCCAACCCCACCCACAAGGGGTTCAACCAGGTGGCGTGGGTGACGCCGTGGGTGGCGGTGGGCTTGGGGCTGATGCTGGTGCTGTGGTATGTACGGCGGTGGCACCACGAGCAGGAGGTGCCGGCGGCGGCGGCCGACGCCGGCACGCAAGCCCTAATCCAAAAGGAGATTCAGGCCGAAATAGACAAGGAGTGGGAAGATTAGGATGGCGCTGATCGCCACCGCGTGCGCGCTGCTGACGGTGGCGCTGTTTTGGTGGGTGTTCACCGCCTCGCCGGAAGGGGCGGGGGTGGGCAGCGCCGAGGCGCGGCGGCAGGCGCTGGAACAGCGCAAAAAGGCGGTGTACGACAACCTGAAGGACCTGCACTTCGAGCACTTGGCGGGCAAGCTATCCGACGCCGACTACCAGCGCACGCGGCAGATGCTGGAGCAGGAGGCGGCGGGGGTGGTGGCGGAGCTGAAACAAGCGTGAAGCGAATTTGGATACAAACCGCGATGGTCTTGGGGCTGGCGGGGGCGGGGCTGGGGCAGGCGACGCCGCCGGCGCCGACAGTACCGGTGGGGCAGAACGTGGCCGGCACGGTGACCAACATGACCACCGGCAAGCCGCTGGCGAACGCGACGGTGACGCTGGTGCAGTTGCAGGGAAGCATGCAGAAGGTGGGCACCACCAGCACCGACGGGGGCGGGAACTACCGCTTCAGCGAGAGCACGCCGGGGCCGTTCCTGGTGGAGGTGGACTACCAGAGCGTGCCCTACTTCGCCCAGGTGGCGACGGGGCAGAGCGAGACCAACGTGCAGGTGTACGACGCCCTGCACGACGCCAGCCTGGTGCAGGTGGACGCCGAGATCATGGTGCTGCAGCCGGACTCGGGGCAGTTGGCGGTGGTGAACGAGTACCGGGTGGAGAACGGGCTGCAGCCGCCGCGGACGCTGACCAGCGCGGCGGGGCTGTTCCGCTTCCGGGTGCCGGCGGGGGCGAGCGTGGACATGGTGCGGGTGGTGGGGCCGGGGGAGATGCCGCTGGCGAAGGCGGCGACGCCGACGGCCGAGCACGATGTCTACAGCGTGGCGGCGCCGCTGCGGCCGGGGGAGACGCGCATCCAGGTTTCCTACCGGGTGCCCTACGCGGCGCTGAAGGCGACGCTGGCGGAGACGCCGGTGATCCGGCCGGCGCACTTCGAGGTGTACGTGCCGCAGGCGATGACCTTTGCCGGGGCGGGGTTCAGCCCGGTGGGGACGCAGGACGGCTACAACGTGTATGGCATCGCGGCGGGGCCGGTGGCGGCGACGCTGCAGTTCCAGGTGGCGGGGGATGCGCCGCTGCCGCAGGCGGCCTCCAGTGCCACGGGCGGGGCGAGCGGCGGGACCAGCGGCGGGACCAGCGGCGGGGCGGGGGCGGCCGGAGCCGACAACAGCGGGGCCAACGCGAGCGCGGCGTCGGACCCGGGGGCTGCGGCCGGAACCACGCCGGCGCCGACGTTTTTGGAGCGCAACCTGTGGACGGTGCTGGCCTTTTTAGGGTTGGCGGCGGCGGCCGGGTTTGGCATGCTGCTGGCCCAGCCGGAGCCGGTGCCGCTGCCGACCGGGCTGCCGACGGCGCCGCCGGCGCCGACGGTGGAGATGGTGGAGCCGCGGCCCACCGGCCTGCCGGCCTCGCCGCTGGGCCAGGCCTCGGCCCTGCCCGCCGCCCCGGAGGCGATGGCCCAGCTCCGCGACGACCTGTTTCTGCTGGAGGTGCGCCACCACACCGGCAACATGCCGGAGGCGGAGTACGCCCAGAAGCGGGCGGAGATCCACGCGCGCATGGACAAGCTGGCGGGGAAGTAGTTGCCAGTTGCCAGTTGCCAGTTGCTAGTTGCTAGTTGCTAGTTGGGGGCGACTTGGCCGCCGGTGCGGAGGTGGCGCGGGATGGGGCGGGCGGGACGGAGGCGGGGTACGGGGGTATACTGAGAGTAGTCTATGCGCCCCACAACGTGGAAATTCGGTGCGCTGATCGTGCTGATCCTGGCGACGCTGGGGTGGTTGGCGTTCACCGGGATCCGCGACAGCAAGTCGTATTTTGTGACGGTGACGGAGCTGAAGCGGATGCCGGCGGCGCAGGCGCTGCAGCGCAAGCTGCGGGTGTCGGGCGATGTGGTGCCGGGGAGCATCCGCAAGGGCGCGAGCGAGACGGATTTTGAGATTCGCCAGGGCGGGGCGGTGCTGCCGGTGAGCTATGTGGGCAGCGATCCGCTGCCGGACACGTTTGTGGACAATGCCCAGGCGGTGGCGGCGGGGCACCTGCAGGCCGACGGCAGCTTCCGGGCGACGGGAGTGCAGGCCAAGTGCGCCTCCAAGTACGAGCCCAAGGACGCGCGGGCGAGCGGGGTGGCGCCGCGGACCGCGTCGGGCAGCATGAACTAGCCCGGCAGCGCGGGCGCGCGCCATGCAACCATTTTTGACTTGCCAACGGGTCAGCCGTTTTTTTGGCGACGCCGCCGTATTGCGCGAGGTGAGCTTCACCTGCGGGGCGGGAGAGCTGGTGGCGCTGTGGGGGGCGAACGGGGCGGGCAAGACCACGCTGCTGCGGGTATTGGCGGGGGCGCTGCGGCCGACCGGGGGCACGGCAACGGTGGGCGGGGCGGCGGTGGGCACGGCGGCGGCGCGGCGGCAGACGGGGTTTTTGTCGCACGGCAGCCTGCTGCACCCGGCGCTGACGGTGGAGGAGAATCTACGTTTTTACGCCACGCTGTTCGCGCTGGAGCAGCCGCAGGCGGCGGTGGAGGCGGCGCTGGAGCAGGTGCGGGGGGAGCACTTGGCGGGGCGGCGGGTGGGGGAGCTGTCGCAGGGGATGCGGCAGAAGGCGGCGCTGGCGCGCTGCCTGCTGCACCAGCCGCGGCTGCTGCTGTTGGACGAGCCCTTTGCCAGCCTGGACCGGGCCACGGTGGCGGAGTTGCGGGCGTGCCTGGCGGGGCTGCGCGACGGGGGCATGACGCTGATGGTGAGCAGCCACCAGGAGGAGGCGGTGGCGGATTTGGCCACCGGGGCGCTGACGCTGGAGCGGGGGCGGCTGCTGGCGCAAACGGAAGAGGTGGCCGAGCGTGTCTGACTGGGGCATCTTCGCGGCGATGCTGCGGCGGGATTTGCGCATCGAGCTGCGCACGCGCGAGGCGCTGCTGGCGATGGGCTTTTACGCGCTGCTGGTGATGGTGATCTTCAGCTTCGCCTTCAGCGCGGACGCGGCGCTGACGGCGCGGGCGGGCGGGGGGCTGCTGTGGGTGGCGTTCCTGTTCGCGGCGCTGGTGGCGCTGGACCGGGCGTTTTTGCGGGAGACGGCGGAGGGGGCGCTGGTGGGGCTGCAGACCAGCCCGGCGCCGCGGGCGGCGCTGCTGGGGGGCAAATTCGCCTCCAGCTTTGTGCTGATCCTGGGGCTGGAGGCGATCCTGCTGCCGCTGTTTGCGGTGCTGTTCAACGCGCCGGCGCACGCCGACTGGGGCGGGATCGCGCTGACGACGGTGCTGGGGACGTGGGCGCTGGCGGCCAACGGGACGTATTTTTCGGCGATGAGCGTGCATGTGCGGCAGCGCGGACTGCTGCTGCCGCTGCTGCTGCTGCCGGTGTCCATCCCGGCCATTTTGGCGATGGTGCAGGCGACGCAAGTATATTTGGGCGGCGAGGGCGTGGCAAACTATTGGTTGCAGCTCTTGGCCGGCTACGACATCATCTTCACCGCGCTGGGGCTGATGTTGGCCGAGATGGCGCTGGAGGTGGAGTAGAGGCCGATGAACACATCCACACGCACGGCATGGATACCGCTGGCGGGGGCCGGCACGCTGGCGCTGTTGTTGGTGGCGCTGTGGTGGGCGCTGATCGGGGCGCCGACGGAGGCCACCATGGGCACGGTGCAGCGGATTTTCTACTACCACGCGCCGGCGGCGCTGGCGGCGTGGGTGGCGTTCGGGCTGAATGCCCTGGCCAGCCTGGCCTACCTGGCGAAGCGCTCGATGCGGGCGGACGCGCTGGCGGTGGCAGGGGCGGAGGTGGGGCTGGCGTTTCTGACCATCAACCTGATCACCGGGCCGATCTGGGCGCGGCCGGTGTGGGGGGTGTGGTGGGTGTGGGACCCGCGGCTGACGCTGACGCTGGCGATGTGGGTGATGTACGGGAGCTATTTGATCCTGCGGCAGTTGACGCCGGAGGGGGGCTTGCAGCCGCGGCTGGCGGCGGCGCTGGCGATTTTTTTCGCGGCGGACATTCCGATCGACTACATGGCGATCCGGTGGTGGCGGGGGCAGCATCCCTCGCCGGTGCTGTTCGGCGGCGCCGACTCGGGGCTGGCGCCGCGCATGCTGGTGGCGTTTCTGCTCTCGATGGCGGCGTTTTTGGCGCTGATGGGGTTTTTGGTGTGGCTGCGCTACCGGCAGGAGCTGCTGCGGGGCGCGATCACCCAGTTGAAGCAGCAGCGGGCGCTGGCGGAGGCTTAGAGAAAGAAGGAGGAGCGATGGGGAGCTTGGTGGCGGCCTACACGGTGGCATGGACGGTGCTGATGATCTATGTGGTGACGCTGGCGGCGCGGCAGCGCAAGCTGAAGCAGACGCTGGAGCGGCTGACGGCGCAAGAGGCGGGGCGGCCGGCGGGGACGCATGGCGCATAGCCTGGGGGCGAGGCAGGTGGCGGCGGCGGCGGCGATCGCGCGGGCGGCGGGAGCGGTGCTGCTGGAGCACCGCGGCCGGGTGCGGATCGAGTACAAGGGCGAGGCCGACCTGGTGACGGCGGCCGACCGGGCCTCGGAGGCGCTGATCCTGGAGCGGCTGGGGGCGGAGTTTCCCGAGCACGCGGTGGTGGCGGAGGAGGGGGGGGAGAGCGCGGGCAGCGGGGCGGGGGCGGAATACCGCTGGTATGTGGACCCGCTGGACGGAACCACCAACTACGCCCACGGGCTGCCGTTCTTTGCGGTGTCGCTGGGGCTGGAGCAGAACGGGCGCATGGTGGGGGGGGTGGTGTACAACCCGGTGCTGGAGGAGATGTTCACGGCGGTGCGGGGGGAGGGGGCGCGGCTGAACGGCGAGCCGATCGCGGTGAGCGGGCAGGGGGAGTTGGCGCAGGCGCTGCTGGCGACGGGGTTTCCGTCGCGCAAGCGGCATGCCAACCCCAACATCCACTTTTACCAGCATTTCAGCCTGCGCACGCACGGGATGCGGCGGCTGGGCTCGGCGGCGCTGGACTTGTGCTACACCGCCTGCGGGCGCTTCGAGGGCTTCTGGGAGTTCAACCTGCAGCCGTGGGACACGGCGGCGGGAGGATTGATCGTGACCGAGGCGGGCGGGCGGGTGAGCGACCTGCTGGGGCAGGCGCACCAGTTGCGCAGCCCGGAGATTTTGGCCAGCAACGGGCATCTGCATCCGGTGCTGCTGGCGGCCTTCGCGGCCATTTTTGCGGGCGAGACCGAGGCGCTGCCCGCCGCCACCGCCTATCGGGGCGAACGCAGCTTGGCATGAGTCCCACCCACAAGAAAAAACCGGAGCGCCCTCGAGTCCGCACGCGGCTGCGGCACAAGTCGTGGCGTGGGGTGCAGACGCTGCTGCACGCGCGGCGGCCGCAGCCGCGCGACCCGCAGATCAGCCACCACATGGTGCCGCTGGCGCGGCTGCCGGAGGGGATGCGGGGGCTGCGCATCGCCCACCTGTCGGACATCCACTACGGGCTGTTCCTGTCGCGGCCGTCGCTGGAGCGGGTGCTGGAGCTGACGCACGAGCAGCGGCCGGACCTGATCGCGATCACGGGCGACTTTGTGACGCAGTCGCCGGTGTTCATCGAGCCGGTGTGCGATCTGCTGGCGGAGCTGAAGGCACCGCTGGGGGTGTTCGCGGTGCTGGGCAACCACGACTTCCGCGCCGGGGCAGAGGCGCTGACGCGGGCGCTGCGGCGGCGGGGGATCCAGGTGCTGCGCAACCAGCACCGGCTGCTGCGCCACGGGGGGACGGCGTTCCAGATCGCCGGTATTGACGACTCGCGCCAGCATCCGGACTTGGCGGCGGCGCTGGGGCCGACCAGCCGCTTCACCCTGCTGCTGGCGCACAACCCGCTGGCGCTGCCGGAGGCGGCGGCGCAGGGGGTGGATCTGGTGCTGTCGGGCCACACGCATGGGGGACAGATCCGGCTGGGGTTCGCGGCGCCGCTGTACCAGCGCTTTCTGCCCAGCGGATTTCTGAGCCTGGAAGGGACGCAGATGTACGTAAGCCGGGGGCTGGGGAAAGTGATTGTGCCGATGCGGGTGGGGGCGCCGCCGGAGCTGGCGTTTCTGACCCTGCATCCAGGTAGTTAACAGCTATTATGGTGGGCGCGGGCCCCAGCGCGCCTGCGGCGCGCGCCCCGCTTGTGAGCCGCCCCGCTGTAACGGCGCGGGGCGGCATGCTCGCGCCGACTCGGGGGCCCCGTGGCCCCAAGTCGGCGCTGCGCTTCGCTGGGGCCGCGCCGGATTCGTTTCCCGGGGGCGGGCCGCCCTACGGAATTTCGCAGCCTTTCGCGCCGATTTTGCCAGCAGGCAAAGCGGCGCGCCCCCCGCGAGCGGCCCAGGGAAGGGCCGCCGCAGGCCCGCCGGGCGCACTCCCCCGAAGGGGGGAATTTGCAACCGGGGGGCCATGGGTCTACTCTAACCTCGTCACTCCCTTAAAAAGAGAGTGAGTGAACTATGGCACACACAGCGCCAGTGATGGGGATGGGGGACCCGGGGGCGGCGGCGCGGGAAGACCCGGGGGTTTCTCCGCGGGGGGCGACGGTGCTGCTGGTGGAGGACGACCGCCACATCCAGCGCAGCGTGAGCTACCAACTGCAGCGGCAGGGGTATAAGGTGACCTGCTGCGACGACGGCGAGCAGGGGCTGGAGGATGCGCTGCGGCACCGCTACAGCGTGGTGGTGCTGGACGTGATGCTGCCGCGGCTGGACGGGCTGAGCCTGTGCAAGGAGCTGCGGGCGAAGCGGCCGGAGCAGCCCATCATCCTGATCTCGGCGCGGGGCTCGGACCTGGACAAGATCACCGGGCTGGAGTTCGGGGCGGACGACTATCTGGCCAAGCCGTTCAGCCCGGCGGAGCTGGAGGCGCGCATCCGGGCGCTGCGGCGGCGGGTGGGGGCGGTGGCGGAGATCAACCAGCCGGCGCTGATGGAGGTGGGGGGGATGGTGCTGGACCGGGACCGGCACCAGTTGCGGGTGGACGGGGTGACGGTGCGGCTGACGCCCAAGGAGATGGCGCTGCTGCGGCTGCTGATGAGCGCGCCGGGGCGGGTGTTCACGCGGGAGAACCTGCTGGCGCAGGTGTGGGGATTCTCCTATGACGGCTACCACCGCGCGGTGGACGCGCATATCAACCGGCTGAAGAACAAGTTGGAGAAAGAGCTGGGGGACATGCCGACGTGGCTGGAAGGGGTGTATGGGGTGGGCTACCGCATCCGCGACCCGAAGGAAGCCTAGGGCTGGTTGGCCGGCGGCGGACGAGGGCGGGCAGCGATGACACCGCCCATTGGGTGGGCGCGGGCCCCCGCGCGCCTGCGGCGCGCGTCCCGCTTGTGCTCGCGCGGACTTGGGGCCCCGTGGCCCCAAGCCCGCGCTGCGCTTCGCTGGGGCCGCGCCGAATTCGTTTCCCGGGGGCGCAGAAGCGCCATTGGCGCTTCTGCGCCTGCGGAATTACGACCACCCCAGAGCCCGAGGCGGGCTCTGGGGACCCCGGTTCGCAGCCTTTCGCGCCGATTCTGCCAGCAGGCAAAGCGGCGCGCCCCCCGCGTGATGCCGCCAGCCGGAGGCGGGGATGCGCCCGCGAGCCGACCATGAGATTGGGCATCGCCGAGGCGCAGCTGCGGCTGGCCTACATCAATCAATACCGCGAGCTGGGGCTGGGCATCCTGCTGGGCCTGGGGCTGTCGGCGCGGGTGCTGGGCTGGCCGGTGCCGGACCCGGTGCTGGTGCTGCTGGCGGCGTGGTTTGCGCTGGCCTGGACGTTTGTGCAGGTGAGCGGGGCGGTGCAGGCGGAGGCGCGGCTGCACCAGCTCGAGTTCTGCTACTTCGTGCTGGAGCTGGGGCTGATCACGCTGCTGGGGCGCTATCTGGGGGTGGCGGAGTGGCTGGCGCTGCTGTTTTATGTGGTGACCATCCTGTACGCACACATGGTGCTGGCGCGGCGGGCGGCGCTGGCAGTGAGCGTGCTGGCGGCGGCGAGCTTTTCCGGGCTGGTGGCGCTGAAGCCACTGGTGGGGGCGGCGCGGCTGGCGGGGTTTGACCGCCACCATCCGGGCTACGGGGCGGCGATGCTGGTGGTGGGGGCGCTGGGCGGGTATGCGCTGATCGGGCTGACGCTGGCGCAGTTTTCGCTGATGCTGAACCGGCAGGCGGCGGCGCTGCAAACCGCCAACCGCGACCTCAACTCCACCGGGCAGGAGCTGCGGCTGCACCGCGACCATCTGGAAGAGCTGGTGCGGCAGCGCACCAGCGACCTGCTGCGGGCCACCGACGAGCTGCGCCGCGCCAACGCCGACCTGCGGCGCTTGAACGAGCTCAAGAGCAGCTTTTTGGCCAACGTCAGCCACGAGCTGCGCACGCCGCTGACCTCGATCCGGTCGTTCTCGGAGATCCTGCTGCACTATCCGGACGAGGAGGCGGGGACGCGCGAGGAGTTTCTGCAGATCATCATGGACGAGACGGACCGGCTGACGCGGCTGATCAACGACGTGCTCGACCTGGCCAAGATCGAGGCGGGGAAGATGGAGTGGCGGCCGCAGCCGCTGCAGCTGGGCGAGGTGGCGCGGCAGTCGCTGGAGGTGGTGCAGGGGGTGGCGGCGCAGAAGGGGCTGCGGCTGATCAACCGCATCCAGGAGGTGCTGCCGCTGGTGAGCGCCGATCCCGACCGGATGCGGCAGGTGTTCACGAATTTGCTGAGCAATGCGGTGAAGTTCACGGCGGCGGGATCGATCCAGGTGGGGACGCTGGCGCGCGGGGGCGAGGTGGTGGCCTATGTCTCCGACACCGGCATGGGGATCCCGGAGCGGGACCTGGAGCGCATCTTCGAAAAATTCCACCAGCAGGGGGACGCGCTCACCGACAAGCCGGCGGGGACGGGGCTGGGTTTGTCCATCTGCCGGGAGATCGTGAGCCGGCACGGGGGGCGGATCTGGGCGGAGAGCCGCGAGGGCGAGGGCAGCATCTTCTATTGCGCGCTGCCGGCGCAGGCGGCCGCGACGGCAGCGGCCGAGGGGAGCGGGAACTCGGCGCGGAGCGCGCCGGGGTAGCGGCGCGGGGCGGACAGGGGACGCCCGCTCGGCTCAGGGCGCCTCCGAGCTGCCGCCAGCTGTTTTTGCTCAAGGCCAGGGGCGGGGCGGTCAGTCGGGCGAAGTGCGCACAGCCAAGATTGGCTGTGCCACAGCCCCTTCCAAGGCTGGGCACGGCTCCTCGAAGCTTGGGGCTGGGCCAGGGGCAGGGCGCCAAGATTGGCTGTGCCACAGCCCCTTCCAAGGCTGGGTACGGCTCCTCGAAGCTTGGGGCTGGGCCAGGGGCAGGGCGCCAAGATTGGCTGTGCCACAGCCCCTTCCGAGGCTGGGCACGGCTCCTCGAAGCTGGGGGCTGGGCCAGGGGCAGGGCGCCAAGATTGGCTGTGCCACAGCCCCTTCCGAGGCTGGGCACGGCACCTCGAAGGTTGGGGCGTAGCTTCCGGCTTAGGCGGGCGCGGCGGCGCGCTTTTTGGCGAAGTAGAAGTAGGCGGGGACGCCGGCCAGGATGATGGCAAGGCCGAGGCTGGAGTAGCCCAGGTTCTGCCAGTAGGTGACGCAGAGCAGGATGGCGGCGATGACGACGAAGAGGCCGGGGACGAGGGGGTAGCCCCAACTGGAGTAGGGGCTGCGCTCGCCGCGGCGGCGGAAGACGAAGAGGGAGACGGCGGCGAGCAGGTAGAAGAGCCATTCGGCGAAGATGGTGAGGGTATAGAGGGCCTGGTAGGTTCCGGTGAGGGAAAAGCCCATGGCGAACAGCGCCTGGATGGCGAGCGAGACGTCGGGGGTGCGGTGGCGGGGATGGACGTGGGCCAGGCCGCGGAAAAAAAGCCGATCGTGCGCCAAGGCGAAGGGGACGCGGGCGCCGGAAAGGATGGAGCTGTTCATGGTGGCGAAGGCGGAGACCATGATGGCGACGGCGACGAAGGCGCCGCCGAAGTGGCCGAGCAGGCGGGCGGCGAGGCTGGAGGCGACGTTGCTGGAGGCGGCGATGGCGGCGGGCTTGAGGATATAGAAGTAGGCGAGGTTGATGCCGGCGTAGAAGAGGAAAACGACGGCGATGCCGCCCACCATGGCGCGGGGGATGGTGCGGCCGGGGTCGCGGATCTCGCTGCCGGCGAGGGTGAGGTCGCTCCAGCCGTCGTAGGCCCAAAGCGCCGCCACCAGGGCGGTGGCGAAGCCGCCGAAGCCGACCGCGCCGGGCAGGCTCTGGGCGAGGTGGGACCAGCTTCCCTGCCCCCAGGTGAACGCCGCCACGATGAGCACCGCCACCAGCGCCAGCTTGAGCAGGGTGAAGAGGGTTTGGACGCGGCCGCCTTGGCGGACACCGAAATAATTGATGACGGTGACCAGGCCGATGAGGCCGACGCCGAGCAATTGCTGGGCGGTGACGGGGCCGAAGAGGGGGGTGGCGAGCGCGGGCCAGAGGAAGCGGGCGGCGAGGGCGAAGCCGGCGCCGATGGTGGCCACCGAGGCGGGACGGATGATCCAGAACATGCCCCAGCCGAAAAGGAAGCCGGGGAGGGGGCCGAGGCCGTCGCGGATGTAGACGTATTCGCCGCCGGCGGCGGGGCGGAGGGCGCCCAGCTCGGAGTAGGCGAGCGCGCCGGCAAGGGAGAGGAAGCCGCCCAGCACCCAGGCGAGCATGATCCAGCCGATGGTGTGGACGGCGCGCACCATGTCGCTGGAGACGAAGAAGATGCCAGTGCCGATGAGGGTGCCCACCACCATGGCGGAGCTCTCGAGCAGGCCGAGGGCGCGCACCAGGCCGTCGGGAGCGAGGGAGGAGGGGGCAGCGGAGCGGGGAGTGCTCATGCGAGTGGCGCCGGGCGGGGGCCGAGCCCGCTGACAGCATACCCCACCACGAAGGTGGTGAGGGTGCCGGCGACCACAAACCAGGTGTAGGCGACGCCGGCGCGGGAAAGCGCGATGGTGGTGAGGATGCCGACCACCAGGCCCACCATGGCGCCGCGCTCGTTGGCGCGGCGGGTGAGGGTGCCCAGCAGGAAGACGCCGAGCAGGCCGCTGAAGGGATAGGAGAGGATGGCGAGGCCGGACTCGAGCACGGAGTGGGAGTGGCGGCTGAGGTAGGCGACCAAGCCCATCACCAGCATCCAGCCCAGGGTGGCAAGGCGCGACACCCAGAGATAGTGGCGCTGGCTGCGGTCGGGGGCGAAGTAGGGGCGGTAGAAGTCCACGATGGTGCTGGAACTGAGGGCGTTGAGGGCGGCGCTGAGATTGGACATGGAGGCGGCCAGCACCGCGGCCAGGACCAGGCCGGCGATGCCGGCGGGGAGATGTTGGGCGACGAACTGGGGATAGAGGCGGTCGTAGCGGCCCAGCAGTCCGGCCGGCAGCGACAGGGCGTGGGTTTGGTAATAGGCGAACAGGGCGGTGCCGATCACCAGGAAGAGGGCGAACTGGAGGGCGACCACCAGCCAGCTCGAGAGCAGGGCGCGGACGCTGTCGCGCTGGCTGCGGGCAGCGAGCAGGCGCTGCACCATGAGCTGGTCGGTGCCGTGGGTGGCCATGGTGAGGAAGGTGCCGCCGAGAAAGCCCGACCAGAAGGTATAGGGCTGGCTCCAGGAGAAGCCGAAGTGGAAGATGCGGAGCTTGTCGCCGTGGCTGGCGGCGATGGCCACCACGGCGCCCCAGCCGCCGGGGATGGCGCGCAGCAGCAGCACCAGGCTGAGGACGGCGCCGGCGACGTAGATGCAGATCTGGATAAAGTCGGTCCAGACCACGGCGCGCAGGCCGCCCTCGAAGGTGTAGATCAAGGTGAGGGCGGCGATGATGGCGAGCAGGGCGATGGGGCCGAGATGGAGGTTCCAACCCAGCGGCAGGGAGTCGAGGATAACGCCCAGGACGATGGCGACGGCGTAGACGCGCACGCCCTCGGCGAGGGAGCGGCCGACGAGGAAGATGAGGCCGGCGAGGGACTTGGTGCGGTGGCCGAAGCGCTGGGCGAGGAGCTGGTAGGCGGTGAGCAGGCGGCCGCGGAAGTAGGCGGGGATGAGGATGAGGGAGATGAGGATGCGGGCCATGAGGTAGCCCAGCACCAGTTGCAGGAAGCCGAGGTCGCCGGCGAAGGCGAGGCCGGGGGTGCTGATGATGGTGAGCACGCTGGTCTCGGCGGCGACGATGGAGAAGGAGATGGCCCACCAGGGGAGCTGTCCGCCGGCGAGGAAGTAATCGCGCAGGGAGGGGTTGGGACGGCGCAGCCCGACGCCGAAGGCGGTGATGGCGGCGAGGTAGAGGGCGATGACCCAGAGATCGAGGGGATGGAGCATGGCAAGGGCCTGGGCTTAGGGAGCGAGCAGGGCGCGGGCGGCGGCGAGGGCGCCGGCGAGCGGGGAGGCCAGGGGCGGGCGCAGGGGGTGGGGCCAGGCGCGGGCGAGCGCGGCGCGCACGGCGGGGAGGTGGGTGAAGACGCCGCCGACGGGGTAGGCGATGGGGTCGGGCCAGGCGAGTTGGTCGGCGCAGCGCTGCAGCAGGCGGGCGAGCTCGAGGCCGGCTCGCTCGAGGAGGGCGCGGGCGCGGGGGTCGGCGGCGAGAGCGGGGGCGAGAGCGGGGGCGAGGGCGGCGAAGTTGGCGTCGGAGGGCGCAGGGAGGAGGCCGGCGGCGACGGCTTGGCGGCCGAGCCAGTCGGCGCTGCCAGGGTCGTTGTCAGGGCCAGGGCCGGGGCCGGCGCCGCCGGCGCGGGCGAGGCGGCCGCGGTAGTGTCCCCAGGCGATGGAGCCGGTGCCGGCGATCACCACCAGACCGTCGGCGCCGGCGGTGGCGCCGCGCCAGGCGATCTCGGCGTCGGGGACCACCTGGATGTGGGCCTGGGGGAAGCGGGCGGCGAGGAGGGCGTGGTAGAAGCGCTGGTGGTCGGGGTTGGCGGCGGAGGCGAAGCCGCCGCAGACGGCGCGACAGGCCCGCGCCGGAGCGGCGGCTTGGGCCAGGACTTGGTCCAGGCCCTGGGCGAGCTCGCGCTCGACCTCGGCGGCGGAGCGGCGGGAGCGGCTGCTGCCGCCCACGCGCGCCTGGGCGAGCACCTCGCCCGCAAGCGAGGCCAGCGCCAGGTCGGTCTTGGTGCCGCCGCCGTCGAGGGCGAGGAGGAGGTCCATTGCGGCCAGTGTACCTTTGCCGCGAGAACTAGTGAACAGTGGACAGTGAACAGTGGGGGGGGGCTAGGGTTTGAGGGTGGGGCGGATCAGGATTTCGCTGATGAAGCTTTGCGGGGCTTGGGTGACCAGCATGGCGACGGCATGGGCGACGTCGTCGGAGCGGAGCATGCGGCTGCGGTCTTTGTGGCCGACCAAGTCGGAGGAGAGGTCGGTGTCCACCGAACCGGGGCAGATGAGGCTGACGCGGATGCCGTGGCCGCGCAGTTCTTCGGCAACGGAGATGGTGAGGCCGTGGAGGCCGGCCTTGGAGGCGGCGTAGATGGCGCCGCCGGGGAGGGGGTTGTGGGCGGCGAGGGAGGCGATATTGATGATGTGGCCGCTGCGCTGCTGGATCATGGCGGGAGCGAGGGCGCGGATGGCGAAGTAGACGGCGCGGAGGTTGGTGTCCATGGTGGCGGCCCACACCTCGGGCGGGGTCTCGTGCAGGGGGAGGCGGAACTGGCCGATGCCGGCGTTGTTCACCAGGATATCCACCCGGCCGTAGGCGTGCAGGGTGGTCTGGGCGAGGGCGGCGACCTCGGCCTCCGAGCGCATATCGGTGGGACAGGCGAGGGCGCGGCCACCGGCGCGCTCGATGTCGGCCGCCAGTTCGGCCAAGCGGCCGGGGCTGCGGGCGGCGCAAACCACCGTGGCGCCCAGGGAAGCCAGGCGCAGGGCGACGGCCCGGCCGATGCCCTGGCTGGCGCCAGTGACAATGCCGACTTGCTCTTTGAGCGGGGATTCTGCCATAGTGGGCACCATAGTTGCGACCGAAAGGCCGGATCGGCATCCAAACCCAAGTAGCGAAAAAATTGGCCTCCGGGACCGGTTCTGTACTTTATAATCCACCCTTTGGGATGAGCACTGTCAAGGAGAGTCCATGAAGCTGTCCACCACACTAGCAATCGTTTCGACCCTGGCGGTGTCGGGCTGGGCCGCCGCGCCCGGCCAACCGACAGCTCTGGCTCCGGCCATGTTCCAGGCCGCTACCTGCCCGACGCCAGCGCCCACGGTGCCGGCGGCCAAGAAGACCTGGAAGCACGGAGACGCGGAATACAAGGATTTTACCGCCGCGGCGGGCGCTGCCAACCCCAGCCAAAAGGCGCAGTTGGCAGCAGCGTTCGTGCAGAAGTATCCGGACTCGGACTATAAGATTCAGGCCCTGCAGTTGCAGATGTCGGCGCAGGCGGGCATCGCCGGGCAGCAGGGGCAGGCGGTGCAGACGGCGGAGACGCTGATCAAGTCGGGCAGCGCCGACGCCAGCGCACTGCTGCCGGCGTATACCATCATTGCCTTCCTGGACCCGCAACTGGTGCAGCTCAACGACCCGGACATGGCGGCCAAGATGGCGACGCTGACCCAGGCGGCCACCTGCGGGCAACAATTGCTGGCCAGCGCACCGGCGGCGCAGCAGGCGCAGTATGGACCCATCCTGACCAAGGCGCTGGGGTTTGCCCAGCTCAACACCAAGAACTACGACGCCGCGATCGCGACGCTGACCCAGGCGACGCAGCAGAACCCCAAGGATCCGCTGCCCTACTACTGGATCGGCTTCGCCGACGTGTCGAAGACCACGCCGGACATCAGCAGCGGGCTGTTCTACCTGGCGAAGGCCTCGGTGCTGTCGCCGCAGACGGCGGCCTTCAAGACCTACCTGACGAGCGTCTATACCCAGTACCACGGCTCCGCCGACGGGCTGGACGACGTGATCACCACGGCCACCAGCAACGCCGCGCCGCCGGCGGGGTACAAGGTGATGTCGAAGGTGGACGTGGAGAACGCGGCCGCCATGGCGGCCTACCAGGCGAAGCTGGAGGCGCTGAAGAACCAACTGCCGCCGGAGAACAGCTTTGCCGGCATCGAGGCGAGGCTGAAGAAGCCGGACATGGCCGCCGCCATGTGGAAGAAGACCAAAGGGGTGGGCTATGAGCTGGAGGGGCTGGTGAGGGCGATCACGCCCAAGACGGTGGATGTGGCGGTGGGGGCGACCGACGCCAGCACGCCGGCGGATGTGCACCTCATCCTGGCGCTGCCGCTGACCAAGCGGCCCAAGGTGGGGGAGAAGGTGACCATTGATGGAGTGGCGCTGTCGTTCAAGCCCAACCCGCCCAACCCGAATTCATCCTTCCTGCTGACCATGAACGAGGGCAGCATCAAGGGGTACAGTCCGACGGCGCCGAAGGCGAAATAGGACGGGGAGAGCAGGAAATGCGACGAGGGGGCCCGGGCGACCGGGCCCCTTCGGCGTTGGTGGAGACTTCATTGGTGGGCGCGGGCCCCAGCGCGCCTGCCCGGCCCGGCTGTAGCAGCGCCAAGCCGGTGCGGCGCGCGTCCCGCTTGTGGGCCGCCCCGCTGTAACAGCGCGGGGCGGCATGCTCGCGCCGACTTGGGGCCCCATGGCCCGCAGTCGGCGCTGCGCGGCTTCGCTGATGGGCTGCTGGGGCCGCGTTTGTTTCCCGGGAGGGCAGACGCGCGACTGGCGCGTCTGCCCCTGCGGAATTACGACCACCCCAAGCCGCAAGCGGCTTGGGGGCCCCGGCTCGCAGCCTTTCGCGCCGATTTTGCCCGCAGGCAAAGCGGCGCGACCCCCGCGAGCGCAGGCTGGGGTCGCTGCCGACTAGTGGACTGTCCGTGTGAAATGTAAATCATGCGGTGTAGCGCCGACGCAGATCGGTGTATTGCCACCGGATCGGCTTTGCGCGTTTGGCGTACTGACGAATGTAGCGGGCAATTTGGCGAGCCA
>Ga0307372_10003727_pt1 | contig 24095 bp, 15 predicted proteins | sample OX1MG_FD_202533 | JGI IMG/M metagenome (GOLD analysis project Ga0307372, IMG submission 202533) | Soil microbial communities from Risofladan, Vaasa, Finland - OX-1 | ecosystem: Environmental > Terrestrial > Soil > Coastal area > Acid sulfate soil | place: Finland: Risofladan, Vaasa | collected...
CAGATCTGGCAGCAGCAGCCCGACCAGTCCGGAGCGGCCTGAGCCCGCATCTGACAACGGCGCGCACTCAGACAATCCAGGCCAGCGCAGGTTACCGGCCAGTCACCTACATTCCTGTCCCGCACCCCTGGCCATGCCTAGCCGGGCCGGAATGTCACATGGGCGGGGTAAAACCTCTGACATGCGAACTCCTCCGCCTGAGTTACCAGACCACGCGACGGAACTGCCCGCCGGCCCGGCCGTGCTCCCGTTCCTGCCGCCCGTCCCCGGGCCGCTCTTCCCCGGGCCGTCCTTCCCCGGGCCGTCCTTCCCAGTGCGGCCCGGCCGGCGCCGGCCGCTACCTGACGCCATCGCCGTGTACCGGGTCCCGCTGCCCGAATCGGCGCCCCCCTATGACGACGATCAGTGCGACGGGGAGCAGCGGGCGAGTGCCGACCCGCAGGCCCCGGGCGGCCCGGGCGGCCCTGGCCGCCAGGGCCCTACGGCGGCCGGCGCAGGGCAGTGGCCCAGTCAGTTCGCGCAGGCGCTGGCCGAGACGCTGGCAGGCTCGCGGTCGCCGCAGCAGATGACCCCGTGGACGACCCAGCAGGCGCGCAGGCGAATCAGGCAGCTTGGCCCCATGCTGAAGGCCGAGCAGCGCCCCCGCGTTCGCCGGGTCCTCACCTCCGCGCCAGCCACCGGAGTTGTCGAAATGACCGTCATTGTCGGGATCGGCTCGCGAATCCGCGCTATGGCGGTGCGACTAGAGCGCACCGAACCAGAGCGCGGAAGCCCCGGCGGCGAGCGGCCATGGCTCTGCACCGCGATCGAGGCCGCGTGAGCAGCGCCGCCGGGGCGGCGCCGGCCACCCGGCTACCGGTTACGCGGGTCGCCGTGGCACTGCTTGAACTTCCGGCCCGAGCCGCATGGGCACGGCGCGTTCCGCCCGACCTTGGAGTAGTCGACCCCGTCCGCCGACGTCGTCCGCTGCTCGGCGGCGCCCGACCCGTCGGCGCTCGGAGCGGTGTAGTTCAGCTGACCCGACCGCTTCGGCCTGGCCAGCCCGGGGGCGGCGAGGCCCGCCGGCACTGGCGGAGCGACCGGGCCGAAACCGCTGCCGCCCCTAGCCTGCTGGCGCCGGGCAGACTCCGACGACCCCGGCGACCTCGGCCTAGCCTGGGCCGGCTGGGATGGGGCGGACTGAGGCTGTGCCGGAGGAACCCCGAACCCCGGAGCCGAGACCGCCGCCGAGACCGCCGCCTCGCCGTCGTCTCCGTCCGCTCCCTCCGCCAGGATCGGGTCCTGCTGGACCTGAACCTGAAGGTTGAACAGGCTGCCGACCGACTCCTCCTTGATCCCGTCCATCATCGTGTTGAACATGTCGTAGCCCTCGCGCTGATACTCGACCAGCGGGTCCCGCTGCGCCCATCCGCGCAGCCCGATGCCCTCGCGGAGGTAGTCCATCTCATACAGGTGCTCGCGCCACTTGCGGTCGAGCACCGAGAGCACGACGCGGCGCTCGAACTCACGCATGAGATCTGGCCCCAGTTCCTCGGTCCGCCGCTGATAGGCCGCGAGCGCGTCCTGCTTGATGGCCTCGGTGATGATCTCGCCGGACAGCCCCGACCGCTCGCCGCCGACATCCTCGACCAGCGCCTCGACCGTCAGGCTCACGGGATACAGCTGCTTGAACGCCCGCCAGAGCCGGTCAAGGTCCCACTCCTCCGGGAAGCCCTCGGCGGTGGCGCCCGCCACGTAGCTGGCCACCACCTCATCGATCATGGAGTCGATCTGCTCCTGCAGGTCAGCTCCCTCCAGCACCCGGTGTCGCTCCTCGTAGACGACATGCCGCTGCCGGTTCATCACGTCGTCGTACTTGAGGAGGTCCTTGCGGATCTCGAAGTTCTGCTGCTCTACCTGGGTCTGCGCCGACCTGATCGCGCGGCTGACCGTCTTGGACTCCAGCGGCACCTCGGGCGGGGTCTTGAGCAGCTCCATGATGTGCGCGATCTTGTCGGCGTTGAACCGGCGCATGAGGTCGTCCTCAAGCGACAGGTAGAACCGCGACTCGCCCGGGTCGCCCTGGCGGCCGGACCGGCCGCGGAGCTGATTGTCGATCCGGCGCGACTCGTGGCGCTCGGTGCCCAGCACGTACAGGCCGCCGACGGCGACGACCTCCTCGTGCTCCTCCGCGACGGCCTTGCGCGCCTTCTCGACCGCCTCGGGCCAGGCCGCCTCGAAGTCCTCGGGCGTGTCGACCGGGGACAGGCCGCGCTGGTGCAACTCCAGGTCGGCGATGAACTCGGGGTTGCCGCCGAGCATGATGTCGGTGCCGCGGCCGGCCATGTTCGTCGCCACCGTCACCGCGCCCTTACGCCCGGCCTGGGCGATGATCGCCGCTTCCCGCTCGTGGTACTTAGCGTTCAGCACCTCGTGCGCGATCCCGCGCCGCTTCAGCAGCCTGGAGACCAGCTCAGACTTCTCCACGCTCGTGGTGCCGACCAGCACCGGCTGGCCCGCCTCGTGGCGGCCGGCGATGTCCTCCACCAGCGCCTCGAACTTGGCCTGCGTGGTCTGGTACACGACGTCGGACTCATCGGCCCGGATCATCGGCTTGTTGGTGGGGATCGGGACCACGCCGAGCTTGTAGGTCTGGTGGAACTCGTTGGCCTCGGTCATCGCCGTACCGGTCATCCCGGACAGCTTGCCGTAGAGCCGGAAGTAGTTCTGCAGCGTGATCGTGGCGAGCGTCTGGTTCTCGTCCTTGATCGGCACGCCCTCCTTGGCCTCCACGGCCTGGTGCATGCCCTCGCTCCAGCGGCGGCCCGGCAGGATGCGGCCGGTGAACTCGTCCACGATCAGGATCTCGCCGTTCATCACGACGTAGTCCTTGTCCTTGGTGTACAGCTCCTTGGCCTTGATCGCGTTGTTCAGGAAGCTGATCAGCGGGGTGTTCACCGACTCGTACAGGTTGTCGATGCCCAGCCAGTCCTCGACCTTCTCGACGCCGGCCTCCTGGACCCCCACGGTCCGCTTCTTCTCGTCGACCTCGTAGTCGCCCTCGCCGTCCGCACCGCGGCGCAGCCGGGGGGCGATCCTGGCGAATTCCTGGTACCAGATGCTGTTCTGGTCGACGGGGCCGCTGATGATCAGCGGCGTCCGGGCCTCGTCAATGAGAATCGAGTCGACCTCGTCCACGATCCCGAAGTAGTGCCCGCGCTGCACGCACTCTTCCAGCCCCCAGGCCATGTTGTCGCGGAGGTAGTCGAAGCCGAACTCGTTGTTGGTGCCGTAGGTGATGTCGGCGGCGTACTGCCGGCGGCGCTCCTCCGGGTCCATGTCGGCGAGGATGACGCCCATCTCCATGCCGAGGAACCGGTGGATCCGGCCCATCCATTCGGACTGGTACCTGGCCAGGTAGTCGTTAACCGTGACGATGTGCACGCCCTGGCCGGTCAGCGCGTTCAGGTAGGCCGGCAGCGCACCGGTCAGGGTCTTGCCCTCACCGGTCTTCATCTCGGCGATATTGCCCATGTGGAGTGCGGCGCCGCCCATGATCTGCACGTCGAAGTGCCGCTGTCCGATGGTCCGCTTGGCGGCTTCCCGCACGGCCGCGAACGCCTCGGGCAGCAGGGCATCCAGCGACTCGCCGTCGGCGTAGCGCTGCCGGAACTCGTCCGTCAGCCCGCGCAGCTCGGCGTCGCTCAGCGCCGCCATGTCCTCCTCGATGGAGTTGACCTGGTCAGCTATCCGCTTGAGCTTGCGCAGGGTCTTGCCCTCGCCAGCGCGAAGGACGCTGTCAATGATGGCTGGCACTTGTTGTCGCGCTCCTTGCGGATCGTCTGGCTCCCTGGCCGGGCCGCGTGCGCGAACCACACTGGCGGGACGCCCTGCCAGGGCAGGCTGGATACGCCGCGGCGGACCGGCACCACAGTCCTCTCAGCCATGGTAGGCGAGACGGCGAGCTATGCCGAGTCGGCAAGCTCAGGCTCACCGGAGGGGCCGATTGCGCACCCGCGCCCTGCCCTCGCCACAATGATAGGGACTTCGGCAGTGGTGCGAGAGGAGCAGCGCGGATGGCGAACCAGGTAGGGCCCGACATTGTGAGCGGCGCCGCGCCCCAGTCCGGCCAGCCGAGCGGCTCCGAGCCGACGGCGGGCTCCCCAGCCAGGTCCCAGCCTGGCACCGTTGCCGACCCCGGCCACGCGTCGTATCACGGGCGGACAAGCTCCTGGGTGGCCGTCGCGCTCATCGTCGCGGGGTTCCTCGCTGGCGGCCTGGCGCTGGTTTTCGGGCCGACCTGGCCGGTGTTCTGGGTGGGCGCTGGCCTCGCGGTGATCGGCGGCCTGCTCGCCCTGATGACCGACATCTTCGAGGACTGGTATTAAGCCGGCCCCCGAGTCTGACTGACGGTCAGCCGAACTCGATCAGCTTTTCCCGGACAGCGACCATCACGGCCTCCATCCGGGAGTGGATCTGGAGCTTCTCCAGAATGTTGCGCACGTGGTTCTTGACCGTGTTCTCGGAGATGAACAGCTCCTTGGCGATGTCACGGTTGTTCATCCCCCGGGCGATGAGCTTGAGGACCTGCATTTCCCGGTCGGTCAGCTTAGGCGCCGGGACCTGCTGCGGCGGCTCGCTCTGCTCGCGCCGCGCGAGCGTGGCGAATTCGGTGAGCAGCTTGCCAGCCATGGACGGGTTGATCAGCGACTGGCCGCCGTCCACAGCGCGCACGGTGGCCGCCACCTCGTCCAGCGGAATGTCCTTGAGCAGGTAACCGCTGGCGCCCGCCCTGATCGCCTCGAACAGGTCCTCTTCCTCATCGCTGATCGTAAGGATCACGATCTTCGCGCTCGGGACGACGTCCTTCAGCGCCCGGCATGCCTCGATCCCGCTGCTGCGCGGCATCCGGATGTCCATCAGCACGACATCGGGCAGTGACTCCCCGGCCTTCTCCACGGCCTCCGCGCCGTCACCGGCCTGCCCGACCAACTCGATGTCAGGCTCGGACTCCAGCACCATCTCCAGCCCGCGCCGGAACAGCGCGTGATCGTCCACGATCATCGTGCGGATGGGCTCGGCGCGGCCCGACACGTCGGGCGCTCGCGAGCCGGCCGCCGGTCCCGCCCCGTCGCCACCCGTGCCGCTTGCGCCGCCCCTGCCGCCAGCGCCACCCCGCCCGCCAGCGCCGCTCCGGCCGCCCCTGCCGCCAGCGCCACCCCGCCCGCCCGGCCCGGCGAAGGATTGAGCTGGTTCCGAGCTAGCCCCGGCGCTGTGGACCATGCTGCATTCCTCCTTGACGGGCACGGCCGAAGTCCGGCGCTGTCGACTGCTTAGCGTTGGCAGTGCCCAAACCACCGTGCCCAAACTGCGGTGCCCAAACTGCCGTGCCCAAACTGCGGTGCCCAAACTCTTGCCGACCGGGGCCAGCCTGGCAAGCCTGGCCCCGGCGGGCCGGGCCGCGCTGGCCTAGCCGCTAGCGAGATTAGCCGCCTGCCGCGACCGCCCGTTCGCCAGCCCGGGCCCATGGGCCGCGAGCACCGCCCCAGCCTCCTCGACCAGGCGGATCACGCCGTACTGGTAGCCCCGGCGCCGGTAGACCACGCTCGGCAGCCCGTCGGTGGTGTCGGTGAACAGGAAGAAATCGTGCCCGACCAGCTCCATCTCGAACAGTGCCTGATCGATCGTCATCGGGCTGGCGACGTGGACTTTCTCTCGCACGACCAGTGGCCCTTCGCCCTGCATCTCGATCGCGACGATCTTCTCCTCGGCCGCCCGCCGGCTCAGCGGCACCGACCCGCCGGAGGGCACCGACCCGGCCGGCGCCTGCGCCGCGGCGCCCGCGAGATCAGCCTCCGTCCGCGCAGCTGGCTGGTCGGCCGTCTCGGGCCGGTCACCCGGCCGGGCAGCGTACCGGTCCTTGCGCCGGTCGCATGCCCGCCGCAGCCGGGACTCCAGCTTGGCCAGCGCGAGATCCAGCGCGGCGAACCGGTCCTCGGCGGCGGCCTCGGCTCGGATGGCGGGCCCGCGGGTGGTGATCGTCAGCTCGACCCGCTCCTTGCGCCCCGACTGGCGCGGGTTGCGCTCGGCTGTGACCTCCACGTCCACCCTGATGGCCTTGTGATCTAGCTTCCCCACCTTGGCGAGCTTGGCTGTCGCGTGCTTGCGGAACCTGTCCAGCACGTCCGTGTGCCGGCCTTTGAAGATGATGTCCATGAGCAGGAACCCCTTCCGGTCGGTCAGTCGTTCGAGCGGCACCCGCCTGGCCGACCTGGTCTTCGACCCCACATCCGCCTGCTGAGGGATTCGCGGCCTGTGCCACTACTACCCTTCTCCCTGCCCGGGCGATGTCGGATCCCCCGGCGGGGCAGGACTTACCTCTAAGCCGCACCGTGATCGGTCGACGAGAAGTCGCCTTACGTGGGCCGTTTCGCCTGCGGCTGGCATCGGCTTGCCAGGGCGGGTGCCCCGATATCGGGACAGCCGACCCGGCGCAACCACGGACCCAGGCGGGTGCCATGACACGACGCTAGCCCTGTGAGCTGAAGATGTCAGGAGCGCAGCGGCAGAGAACTCTCAAGATTGCCCGGAGCCGCGCCGAACAGCTCGCCGCGCGCGGCTGCTCCGGGCCGACATAAATTCCCCTACCGAGGGTCACCCTCGGCTTATCCTCAGCCCGGATACGCCGGGCTGGTCCCCGGCCCGGCGGGCTGCAGGATCTGGTCGGGGCCGGACGAGGTCAGCAGCTGGCCGTGGCCGGAGGTGGCGATCTGGCCCGGCCCCGCCGAGGTGACCGACTGCGTGCCGGGCGGGACGGCCCCCACCGGGTCCGCGGCGCCGCCGTTAGCCGGCACCTCATACAGCTGAGACCCCGCGAGCACGATCAGGTGATCGGGGTCGAACCAGCTCAGCGCGGCCGGGGCGGTGAGGCTCGCGCCGATCGTGACTGTCGGCCCGAGGGAGATCTGGCTGTTGGTGCGAGTCACGGCAGTCAGCAGCACCTGACGCGCGCCGCTGCCGGTCTGCACCAGCATCGCCGCGCGTACCCCGTCCGGGGCTATCCGCAGCGACAGCACCCGGTAGGCGGACGGGCTGCTGCCGGGCAGCGGCGGCAGGCTGACCGCCACCGGCTGCCGGGAGCCCGCCGGCAGCACCCAGGTCCGCTGAGCGGTCACCACCCAGATATCCCCGAGGCTGTCCCAGCTCAGCGAGGTGCACTGGCCACCGGGAAGCACACGGTGACCCAGCGCACCCGTGAGCGGGCCGTAGTAGACCATGCAGCCCGATCCCGCGGCGAGCATGCCGGCTAGTTGCGGCGCCTCGGTCGGCGAAACCGCGATCGTGGCGAAGGTGATATCGGCGCGGTTCACCCGGCCCGCGACCTGATGAGCTGACCCATGGGTCAGCAGGCTGACCGCGCCGGTCGAGCCGATGAAGTAGAGCGGCGCCTGCGCGGCCGCGGAGCTGGCCGCCAGGTCCGGGTAGTTCACGGGTTCCTGGACCCGGTCGCCGCCGATGTACTGAGTCCGGCCGTTAATCTCCAGCTCGACCGATCTGCTGATCGGCGGCTGCTGATACGACGTGCTGGTCAGCGTGGTCACGAGCTGCGCCGCCATGCGCCGCAACTGCTGCGGGCTGGCACCCGCCGCTGCGCCGCCCAGGTTCACCACCGCGCTCGGCCCGGAGACGGAGACGTTCCCGACGAGGGTGGTCCCGTTGGGGAAGGCGGTCGTCGTGGCCGCCGCGAGCCAGCTTGTCGCGTCCTGATTGGTCATCAGCAGCGCATGGACCAGGTTGGTGGCGACGTCGGTGTAGTTGTACTGCTGCGGGGCGAACACCGGCTCCGGCACGAGGGACTGACCAGACGGCGCCCAGAAGTACAGGTTCCGCGGCTGGTACACCTCCTCGAAGTCCGCCCGGGTCAGCAGCAGCGACGTGCGCGGCAGGTCGGTGATGAACCACTGGTTACTGATCCTGGTGAGCCTGAACTTGTAGACCTGCGACCCCGGGCTGTCGAGGTACTGGCCGATGTTGCTGATCGTCGCCAGTTGCTGGCCGGTCAGGGTGACCGTGGCGACCTGAGCGACCTGGCCGGACTCACCTTCCAGGTTACCCGGGCCGGGCCGGCTCTGCATCGCGCTCAGCTGGGAGCCGACCACGGTGACGGCCCAGCTGGGCTGCAGGTTCCGGCGCAGCTGCGGGGCGAGGAACCGGCGGGCGGCGGCGGGATTGGTGGTGAAGCTCGCGCTGGCCGCCAGGAAGCCCTGCACGATCTGCTCGGGCGTCCAGTTGGCATTCGGGACGGGCGGGATGGGCTGCACGAACTGCTGCGTCTCCCCGCCCGCACCGGTGACGCGCTCGGGGCGGCCGACGGTCGGGACCGTGGCGCACCCGCAGGCCAGGGCGGCGACCGCGGCGGCCGCGGCGGCCGCGGCGGCCAATCGCAGGGTCGTTCGCCGGCTAGCCACGCGCGGGGACCTCGCTTTCCCGGCCAGGGTCTGGCGAGCGCCCGCCCGCCGCGTCGACCGCCGCCCGGGCCGGGACGGTGACCGACGGATCGGCAGACCCGGGCGGCTGCCCCGTCGCCGGCGGGCCGGCGGGGACGAGCGGCTGGCCCAAGACAGCCGGCGGCCCGGCGGGGACGAGCGGCTGGCCCGAGACAGCCGGCGGGCCGGCGGGCTCGCGGGCGAAGGCCGGCTCAGCGGGCAACTGGACCGCCACGGCGTCGACGTCGGCCGGGCCAGGCTCGAGCGGCAGCGGCGACCCGGCGAGCGGCTCGCCCGCGACCCGCGGCAGGGTAAGCCGGAACACCGAGCCGCGGCCGGGCTCGCCCCATGCCTCCAGCCAGCCGCCGTGCAGCAGCGCGTCTTCCAGGGCAATCGACAGGCCCAGGCCGGTTCCGCCGGTGGTTCTGGCCCGAGCCGGGTCGGCGCGCCAGAACCTGTCAAAGACCAGCTGCTCCTCCCCCGGCCTCAGGCCGACGCCGAAGTCCCGCACGGCCACGGCCACGGCCACCGAGTCCGCGGCCACCGTGACCACGGCTTCGCGGTTCTCGCCGTGCTCGACCGCGTTCACCAGGAGATTGCGCAGGATGCGCTCGACGCGGCGGCGGTCGACCTCGGCGATGCACGGCTCGGCGGGCAGCCGGAACTCGATCTTGGTGCCGCGCCGCTCAGCGAGCTGCTGAGCCACGTCCGCCGAGTGCCGCGCGACGTCGCAGACATCGACGGGCTCGGCGTCCAGGGTGGCCGCGTTGGCGTCATACCGGCTGATCTCCAGCAGGTCGGTCAGCAGCGACTCGAAGCGCTCCAGCTGGCTCTGCAGGAGCTCAGCCGACCTGCCGGGACTGGCCGCGAAGTCCTCCCGGGCCGCGAACAGGACGTCGGCCGCGATCCTGATCGTCGTCAGCGGAGTGCGCAGCTCATGTGACACGTCCGAGACGAACTGCCGCTGCACCTGGGACAGGTCCTCAAGCTCACGCAGCTTCTCCTGCAGGCTGGCGGCCATCTGGTTGAACGACGTCGCGAGGGCGGCCAGGTCGTCGGAGCCGCGGACCTGCATGCGCTCGTCCAGGTTTCCGGTCGACAGCAGCAGCGCACCGCGCGCGGCGAGCCGGACGGGGATAACCACCCACCTGGTCACCAGCCAGGCGATCGCGGCCAGCAGGAACACCACGGCCACCCCGACGAGCAGCAGGGTTCGCTGCGACTGCGCCAGGCTGCCCTGCTCCGCGTTCAGCGGGAAGTAGTAGTACAGCTGGTAGACGCTGCCGAACGGGCCGCCGTAGACCAGGCCGGGCACCTGCGGCTCGTTAAGGACGCTCATGCTGTGCGGCTCGAACCGCAGCACGCTGGGATTGGGGCGCTTCTCCTGCTCGACCTGCCCGACCAGCTCGGTGGGCGGCGACGGCACGTGGCCGGAGAAGCCGACGGAGGCGCCGCCGCTGAAGACCGGCGAGCCCTGGTACTTCGGCGGAAGCGTCACGAGGACGGCGTAATCGGTCCCGGAGGTGCTGCTGGTGGACTGGAGCTTGGACACGATGTCGTACATGATCTGGCCCGCGGAGGCGTTCGGAAGCGACCGCACGCCCGGCCAGCTCTGCGCGACGGCCAGCCCGACAGAGGTGACGTTGGCCGCCGATTTTTCCTTGCTGGCGATGATGTTCTGGGCGATCTGCTGCATCAGCACGAAGCCCAGGACCGTCACGACCAGGCCGGACACCACGAAGGTGGCGGTAATGACGCGCAGCTGCAGCGACCGGCGCCACCGGTCCCCGACCCTGACCACGGCGCGGCGCGCGCGGCGGCGTATCCGGAATGCCAGCCTGGCTAGCCGCCTGGCCTGGGCAAGCGCCCGCCGGGCGGCCGGTGAGTGATGCCACGCGACTGCCTGCCCGCCGACGGCTGCCCCCTTCATCGCCTTTCTCCGTTGGACGACTTACCGGGGGCGGGTCGTCCCCGCCCCCGGCGGATTTCAGCCCGGTCCCGCCTTGTAGCCCACGCCCCGGACCGTCACGACGATCTCCGGCCGCTCCGGGTCCTTCTCGATCTTGGCGCGCAGCCGCTGGACGTGGACATTGACCAGCCGGGTGTCCGCGGCATGCCGGTATCCCCAGACCTGCTCGAGCAGGACCTCGCGGGTGAACACCTGGCGCGGCTTGCGCGCCAGGGCGACCAGCAGGTCGAACTCCAGCGGCGTGAGGCTGAGCGGCTCGCCCGCCCGCTTCACCGCGTGGCCGGCCACGTCGATGCTCACATCCCCGATCGACAGCATCTCCGGCGCCGGGTCGTCGGTCCGGCGGAGCCTGGCCCGCACCCGCGCGATCAGCACCTTCGACTGGAACGGCTTCACGATGTAGTCGTCGGCACCGGATTCCAGGCCGAGCACGACGTCCACGGTGTCACTCTTCGCCGTCAGCATGACGATCGGCACCCCGGACTCCGCGCGGATCTGGCGGCACACGTCGATGCCATCCATGCCCGGCAGCATCAGGTCCAGCAGCACGAGGTCCGGCTTGAAGTCACGGAACGCCTCCATCGCCTTGTCACCGTCGGCGACGAAGGTAGGCTCGAACCCCTCGCCCCGCAGGACGATTCCCAGCATCTCGGCGAGGGCTGCATCATCATCGACGACCAGCACGCGACCCTTCATAATCCTCATCGTTCCACGTCGGCGGCGGCTCGGGGATCAGCAAATCTTCCTGGCCCCGCGCCCAGGACTCGCAGGTTACCTGCAGTGACCGGCTGAATGACCCCAAGTTCTGTCACGATGGCGGTTATCAGTGCGGGCGGCGTCACGTCGAAGGCCGGGTTATAGGCAGCGGTCCCGGCCGGCGCGACGGGCTGACCGGCCAGCGTGACCACCTCCTGCGCCGACCGCTGCTCGACCGGGATCGCGGCCCCGTCGGGCGTATCGGCGTCCACCGTCGACTCCGGCGCCACCACGACGAACGGTATCTGATGATGGCGGGCAAGCACCGCGAGGCCATAGGTGCCCACCTTATTGGCAACGCTCCCATCAGCGGCGATGCGGTCCGCGCCCGTCATGACCAGGTCGACCTGGCCGGCCGCCATCAGCGAGGCCGCGGCGCCGTCGGCTAGCACCGCGTGCGGGATCCCGGCCCGGCCAGCCTCGTAGGCCGTGAGCCGGGAGCCCTGCAGCAGCGGCCTGGTCTCATCGACCCAGAGCTGGGCCAGACGCCCCGCGCGGTGAGCGGCGAGTATCACCGCGAACGCCGTGCCCTCCCCGGCCGAGACGAGGCTGCCGGTATTGCAGTGGGTCAGGATCCGGGCGCCGGGTGGCACCAGCCCGAGCCCGTGGGCGGCCATGGCCGCGCTGGCGGCGGCGTCCGCCGCGGCGATCGCCTCGGCCTGCGCGAGAGCGGCCCGCGCCGCTGCCTCCTGGCCCGCAGCGCGGTCACCGGACTCCAGCGCCTGCTCGTAGGCAGCGAGCGCCCGCCCGGCGCCCCAGGCCAGGTTGACCGCGGTCGGCCTGGCGCGGGAGATCGCGGCCGCGGCCGCCCGCACGTCATCGCCGCGCAGCGCGGCCAGGGCCACGCCATAGGCACCGGCTACGCCCAGCAGCGGCGCCCCGCGCACCACCAGCCGCCTGATCGCATCGACCAGAGCGGGGACATCGGCGCAGGTGACGATCGCCTCCTGCGCCGGGAGCCTCGTCTGATCCAGCAGTTCGATCGCGGGGCCAGCCGGCGGGCTCAGCCAATGCAGCGCGGGAGTAGCCACAGCAGTAGTCACAGCACGAGTCTGCTCGCCGGGCCGCCCCCATACCAGCCCGCTGCCCAGACGGCCGCCGGCGCCGGCCGCCACCCGTGCTGTGGATAACACCCGGAACTCCCGTCGCGTCTGTGGAGAGCCGTGAGGAGTCCGGCTTGGACTGTCCCCACACGTGTCATCCGAGCCACTGACGAAGTCGACCCTTAGCGAGGATGGTTCGCGCGGAATAAGGCAATTCGTAACCTCGCTTGGCCGGGCCCGGCGCCCGTCATCGTGGAAGTATTGGGTCCGGATCGGCGGCGCCGCCGGGTCGGCCTACGGACGGCGGCCATAGGGGAGCCGTCAGGGAGCGCAGATGACCGACAGCACGCCCCGGGAGGGCGAGCCGGACCAGCCAGGCTCGGGTTCGGCGGACCAGCCGGCCGGCCCGCCGCCTTCGTACGGCCAGCCTGGATACGGGCAACCCGGATACTGGCAACCCGGATACGGCCAGCCGCCTGGATACGGCCAGCCGCCTGGATACGGCCAGCCGCCTGGATACGGGCAGCCGCCTGGATACGGGCAGCCGCCCACCCAGCCCGGCTACGGGCAGCCGCCGCCTGGATACGGGCAGCCGCCCCGCTATAGTCCGCCGCCCGGGTACGGGCCGGGGGGCTGGAACACTGCTGGCGCCCCGCAGCCGGGTGGCATCCCGCTGCGGCCGCTTGGCCTCGGCGACGTCCTCAACGGCGCGGTCACCGCCATCCGCCGCAACCCGGCGGCGACGGTCGGCCTGGCCGCCATCGTCCTGGGCATCTCGGGCATCGTGACCACGGCCGTGGCGCTCGCCTTCCAGGGCACCCTCGCCAATGCCGGGACGGGCCTGTCCGCCGGGTCCGTTAGCGCCACTAACCTGCAGAGCTCGCTCGGCTCTCTCGGCGTGATCTCCGGGGTGTCGGTGGTGGTGGGGCTCATCGCGCTGGTGGTCCTCACCGGCATGCTCACGGCGGTGATCGGGCGCGGCGTACTGGGCCAGCAGGTCAGTATCGGCCAGGCCTGGCACCTGGTCCGGCCCCGGCTGGCCGCCGTCTTCGGCGTGACCCTCCTGACGTGGCTGATCCTGGCGGTCCTGTGGATTCCGTACGTGGTCATCCTGGTCATTTTCATCGGCGCGCATCTCACGGCGCTGGCGGTGATCTGGGGGATCCTCGGCTTCCTGGCCATGGTCGTCGTCGAGGTCACCGCCTGGGTGCGCTTCAGCCTCGCCCCGCCCGTCGTGGTGCTCGAGCAGCTCGGGCCGGTCGCGGCGCTGCGCCGGTCCTGGCAGCTGGTCTCGCGGAGCTTCTGGCGGCTGTTCGGGATCTTCCTGCTGACCGTGATCATCGTGTTTATCGCCGGGGCGATCCTGCAGATCCCGTTCTACATCGTGAAGTCAGTCGTCGGCGGCGGGTTCGGCTCCATCGGCGCGACCACCTCCACCGCGAGCATCATCGTCGGCGGCGTCGGCGGCATCGTGGTGGGCGCGATCACCCGGCCCGTGCTCGCCGGGGTGACCGTCCTGCTGTACGTGGACATGCGGATGCGCAAGGAGGGACTCGACCTCGTCCTGCGGGACGCCGCGCAGAACCAGCAGATGACCGGCGAGGAGTTCGCGGGGCTGTGGCGCGCGGGGGCGTCTGGCCCCGGGGCCCCCACCGCCGCCCCGCCAACGTCGTGGTAACCAGGCCAGTCCGCGAGCTTGACCGGGTCCGCGACCAGCCCGCCGGGCGTCGGCAGCCGGCGTGACAGTGATCGGCGCCGCCACGACACCGGGGATCCGGCGCGGGCCCGCGCAGCAACTGGCCCGGCGTGAGCTGGCCAGGTCCATCTACCAGCCCTCGCTGTGGCATCGGATCCTGAACGCGATCAACCGGTGGCTGAACTCGGCGCTCGGCTCGGCCGGCCCGAAGCACGCGGGCTGGTGGACGCTGATCGTGCTCATCGCCGTCGGCGCGGGAATCATCATCGGCGTGATCGCCTGGATTGGGCCGGCCCGGCGGACCCGGCGCCAGCGGTCGGCGGCCGTCCTAGCCGGAGGGCAGCTCACCGCCGGGGAGCACCGGGCGCACGCCGAGCGACTGGCGGCCAGCGGCGATTTCGCGGGCGCCATCATCGAACGCGTGCGGGCGATCGCGGTGGGGCTGGAGTCGCGCGGCGTCCTGGTGCCGCGGCCGGGCCGGACCGCCAGTGAGCTGGCTGCCGAGGCGGCCGTCGCGCTGCCGGGCAGCGCCGCGGGACTGCGCGAGGCGGCGCGACTGTTCGACGACGTCCGCTACGGCGGCCGGTCCGGGACACTAGCGGGCTACCAGCGGGTCCGGGATCTCGACACCACCATCGAGTCGGCCCGGACTCCGGCCGTCGCGGCGGCCGGCCCCGCGGCCACTGGCGCGGCAGGACCGCCGGCATGAGCCCGACGACCCTGGACCCGACGACCCTGGACCCGACGACCCTGGACCCGACGACCCTGGACCCGACGACCCTGGACCGGTGGCGCGAGTGGCGGGTCCCGCTCGCGATCATCATGTTCGTCCTGCTGGCCGGGACGGCCATCGCGTTGCTGCAGCCCGGGCCAGCCGTGGCCGGCTATCTGAGCCCGGACGCCAAGGGACCCGGCGGCACCCACGCGCTCGCTGACATCCTGACCGAACGCGGCCATGGCGTGCAGACCGTTACGTCGGCAGGGGCGGCCGTCGCGGCTGTGGCACCGGGCACCACGCTCGTCATCACCAGCCCGTACCTGCTGACCGCCGGGGAACTCCGGGCACTCGGGCGGACGCCGGCCAGCCTGGTGATCGCCGAGCCCGACCCGGCCGCGCTGGCCACGCTGGCCCCTCAGGTCACGCAAGACGGCGGCGCGCCGGTCGGCCCGCTGCTGCCCGCCTGTGCGCTGCGCGCCGCCACCCTGGCCGGCCCGGCCGACCTGGGCGGCCCGGGCCTGCGCGTGCGGCCCGGCACGCCGGGGGTCGCTCAGTGCTACATCTCCGACGGGCTGGCCACGCTCGTCCAGTTCCGGTCCGGGGGACGGCTGATCACCGTGCTGAGCACCGGCGATCCGCTGACTAACGCCTACCTGGCCCGGCAGGGCAATGCGGCCCTGGCCATCAACCTGCTGAGTTCCGGCGGCCGGATCGTCTGGCTGGTGCCGTCGTTCCCGTCCGGCCCGGCGGCGGGGGACGGCGGGTCCCGGTCCTTCGGCAGCCTGGTGCCGCTGGCCGCTCGCCTGGTGGCCATCCAGCTCGGCGTGGCCCTGCTGCTGACGGCGCTGTGGCGGGCGCGCAGGCTGGGCCCGCTCATCACCGAGCGGCTCCCGGTGGTGGTGCGGGCCTCGGAGACGGTCGAGGGCCACGCGCGGCTCTACCGGTCCCGGCACGCCCGCGACCGGGTGGCCGCCGCGCTGCGGGCCGCCGCGCTGACCCGGGTGCTGCCGGCGATCGGGCTGCCGCCCGCGGCCGCGCCCGCCGCCGTGACCGCGGCGCTGGCCGCTAGGTCCACACTGGACGAGGCCCGGGTCGCGGATCTGCTGTACGGCCCGGCGCCCGGCAGCGACGCGGCGCTCATCACGCTGGCCAGTGATCTGGACGCCCTCGAAGGAGAGGTACGCAGGTAGTGAACGTCGAATACCCAGGCGGCGCGGCGGGAAGCCTGACGGCAGGCGGCGCGACAGCCGATGACTGGCCCGCGGGCGGCGGGATGGCGCAGCACGACCTGCGGGCGCCGCTGGGCGCGGTGCGAGCCGAGGTCAGCAAGGCCGTCGTCGGACAGGACCAGGTGGTCAGCGGGCTGGTCATCGCCCTGCTCTGCCAGGGGCACGTCCTTCTGGAGGGCGTACCCGGAGTAGCCAAGACGCTGCTGGTCCGGGCCCTGGCGGCCACGCTGTCGCTGGACAGCAAGCGAGTGCAGTTCACGCCCGACCTGATGCCCGGCGACGTCACCGGCTCGCTGATCTATGACGCGCGGACGGCGCAGTTCGAGTTCCGGCAGGGGCCGGTCTTCACGAACCTGCTGCTCGCCGACGAGATCAACAGGACACCGCCGAAGACCCAGGCGGCACTGCTGGAGGCCATGGAGGAACGGCAGGTCTCCGTCGAGGGGACGCCCCGGCCGCTGCCGGTCCCGTTCCTCGTGGCGGCCACGCAGAACCCCGTCGAGTACGAGGGCACCTACCCGCTGCCCGAGGCGCAGCTGGACCGGTTCCTGCTCAAGCTCACGGTGGCGTTGCCCGAGCGCGCGGACGAGATCGGGATCCTGATCCGGCACGCGGCCGGATTCGACCCGCGTGACCTGCAGGCCGCGGGCTTGCGCCAGGTCGCCAGCTCCGCTGACCTCGCCGCCGCCCGGCAGGCCGTGGCGCAGGTCCGCATCTCGGCGGAGATCACCGGCTACATCGTCGATATCTGCCGCGCCACGAGGCAGTCGGCGTCGCTGCAGCTCGGGGTATCGCCGCGTGGCGCCACGGCGCTGCTGGCCACCAGCCGCGCCTGGGCCTGGCTGTCGGGCCGGGACTACGTGACGCCCGATGATGTCAAGACGCTGGCCCGGCCGACGTTCCGGCACCGGATGCAGCTGCGTCCCGAGGCGGAACTGGAGGGCGCGACCCCCGACGGCGTCCTGGAGGGCGTGCTCGCCTCCGTGCCGGTACCGAGGTAAGCCAGGTGCAGGGTGGGCCGGGCGCCGGGGCAGGCGAGGGCAGATGGCGCTGACGGGGCGCGCGGCCATCGCGGCGCTGATCGGGACGCTGGCCGCGCTCGCGTTCCGCGACGTCGCCGCGCTGCTGGTCGTCGACGGCCTGATCCTGCTGGGGATCGCGGCCGACTGCGTCCTGGCCGCGGGTGTCCGGCAGCTGCGGGTGGCCAGGTCGGGCGACACGAAGATCCTGCTCGGCCAGTCGGGCACGGTCACGCTGACCATCGCCAACCCGGGCCGGCGGCCGTTGCGCGGGGTCGTGCGCGACGCCTGGCCGCCGAGCGCGGGCGCCCGGCCCGGCCGGTCGCGGGTCTTCATCCCGGCCGGCGGCCAGGCCGCGGTGACGACCACGCTGCTCCCGGAGCGCCGCGGCGACCGGCCCGGCGGGCTGGTGACGGTCCGCTCACTCGGCCCGCTGCGGCTGGCCGGCCGGCAGGGGAGCCTGCGGGCGCCCTGGTCGGTCCGGGTGCTGCCGCCGTTCCTGAGCCGCCGGCATCTCCCGGAGAAGCTGGCCCAGTTGCGGCAGCTCGATGGCCAGCATCGGAGCATGGTGCGCGGCCAGGGCACGGAGTTTGACTCCCTGCGCGAGTACGTGGTGGGCGACGACGTGCGCTCCGTCGACTGGCGCTCGTCCGCGCGCCGGACCGACGTGATGGTGCGAACCTGGCGGCCCGAGCGCGACCGGCGGATCATCATCGTCCTGGACACCGGCCGCACCGCGGCCGGCCGGGTGGCGGGCGTTCCGCGCCTGGACACGTCCATGGACGCCGCGCTGCTGCTGGCGGCGCTGGCCTCGCGGGCCGGCGACCGGGTCGACCTGCTCGCGGTGGACCGCCAGGTCCGGGCGCGCGTGATCGGCGCCGGCCGCGGCGACCTGCTCGCCGCGCTCACCGGGGCGATGGCGGTTCTCGACGCTGAGCTCACCGAGCCGGACTACGGGCTCATGGCCAGCGCGGTGCTCGCCACCGCCCGGCAGCGCTGCCTCGTGGTGCTGCTCACCGACCTCAACCCGGCCGCGCTGACCGAGGGCCTGCTGCCCAGGATCGGGCCGCTGGCCGCCCGGCACCGGCTGCTGATCGGGGCGGTCGCCGACCCGGCAGTGGCGCGGATGGCCGCCGCGCGCGGCGACGCGCAGGCGGTCTACGAGGCGGGGGCGGCGGCCCGGGCGCAGGCCGGGCGGGCCGCGATCGCCGCGCGGCTGCGCCGCCGCGGGGTGGAGATCGTGGACGTCCCGCCGGACCGCCTGCCGCCCGCTCTCGCCGACGCCTACCTGCGCCTGAAGGCCGCCGGGCAGCTCTGACGCAGCCGGCCTGCCTCGGCCGGCCCGCCTCGGCCGGTCTGCCTCAGCCAATCTGCCTCAGCCAGTCCGCCTCAGCCAGTGACCGGGGCGAAGTCCGGCGCCTCCTCGATGTCGGCGGACAGGCCGCCCCGGGCGGCCCGGCGGCCGAGCACGAGCACATAACTGAGGAACGCGAGCTCCGCGCAGGCCCCGATCAGGATGCGACCCAAGGTCGGCAGGTGCGAGGGCGTCACGAAGGCCTCGATCACCCCGGAGACGAGCAGCACCACGATCATGCCGAGGGCGATGGTGATCGTCGACCGGCCCTCTTCGGCCAGCGCCCGGACCCGCGGCCTCGGACCCGGGTCGATGATGGCCCAGCCGAGCCGGAGCCCGGCCGCGGCGGCGAGGAACACGGCCGACAGCTCCAGCATTCCGTGCGGGAGGAGCAGGCCGAAGAACTCGGCGGTCTTGCCGTGGCCGATCATCAGCCCGCCATCCACGCCGAGGTTCAGCGCGTTAGCCAGCAGGACGTACAGGGTCGGCAGGCCGAGCAGCACGCCGAAGATGAGCGCCTCCGCGGCGACCCAGACGTTATTGGTCCACACCTTGAAGGCGAACGCGGACGCGCCGTACTGGGAGTAGTAGTTCCGGAACTGATGATTGACCAGGTCGGCCGCCGCCGACCGGGGCAGCAGGCTGGCCTGCACGGACGGTGACCTGGCGATCCACCAGCCGGACACGAGGGCGAGGAGCAGGGAGGCCACGGCGGTGCCCAGCCACCACCAGCGAGCCCGGTAGGCCATCGCCGGGAACGAGACGACCGCGAAGGCGCCGACGCTGCGCCAGGCCGGGGCATGTGCTCCGCTGATAGCCGCCCGCGCCCGGGCCAGCTGAGTCGAGAGCCGGGCGGTCAGCGCGGGGTCGTGCCCGGCGCTGCGCAGCTCCGACAGGTGCGTGGTGGCGCGCTGGTAGGTGGCGACCAGTTCGTCGACCTCGTCGCCGGACAGCCGGCGGCGTCGCCGGACGAGGCGGTCGAGACGGTCCCACTCGGCCTGATGGGCTGCGACGAACGCGTCTACGTCCACGCCAGAACCCTACCGGGGCAGGCATGCGGTTCTTGTCCCCCGCCGTTGGCGTGCGCGATCCCGGCCCGCGGGTCCGCAGGCAGGCGACCCGCACGGCTAGGGCCAGGCGGTGGCTACGCACTCACGGCGTCCGACGACGCCGGCCGCGGATGGGTAGCCTTAGCCCCGGTACCGCACCGGCAGCGCGGACCGGCGGGAGGCACGCAGTGACCGAGGTCGTGACCGGCGAGGCGGTCGTCCTGGACGTCCCGTGCGCCCGCTTTCCCAGTCGCATCGCGGCGCTGCTCATCGACCTGTTCATCCAGATAGTGCTGCTGGCAGGCACGGTGATCGCGGTCCTGCGGTCGGCGAGCCACCTCAGCGCGGCCACGACGGCCGGGGTCCTCCTCAGCTGCTACGTGGTGATCGTGGTCGGCTACTCGGCCGTCTTCGAGACGATGACCCGCGGCAAGACGCCCGGCAAGATGGCCTTCGGGCTGCGCGTGATCAGCGACGACGGCGGCCCGGTGCGGTTCCGGCAGGCGCTGGTCCGGGCGCTCACCGGCGCCATCGAGATCTGGAGCGTCCTGGGCGCGCCAATCGGCCTCATCACCTCGATCGTGTCGGTCAAGGGGAAACGGCTCGGCGACATGTTCGCCGGCACCTACGTGATCCAGGAGCGGGCGCCACGCCGTCCGGAACTGCCGCCGATGTTCGCCGTCGTCCCGCCGCCGCTGCTGGGCTGGGCGCAGGTCGCGCAGACGTCCCGGCTGTCCGACCAGACCGCCGAGGCGGCCGGCAGCTACCTGCGGCGCTTTTACGAGCTGACGCCTGCCGCGCGTGATGACCTGGGCCTGCGGATCGCCTCCGCGGTGGTGGCCCAGGTCAGCCCGCCCCCGCCGCCGGGAACGCCGCCGGCGGCCTTCCTGGCCGCGGTCCTGGCCGTCCGGCGGCAGCGCGAGCAGGCCCGGCTCGCCAGCCAGCGGCCCGAGCCGACTGACCACCTGACCGGACCTCCGCCCGGCAGTGCCTGGCCCGCGCCCATGCCTGGTGCCCCGCCGCCGATGCGCTGGGCCCCGGCGGGCCCTGCCGCGAGCCCGTCAAACGGCGACTCCACCCCGAAACAGCCTCCCCCGGGCATGCCTTCCCCGGGCCAGCCCGGCGCCACCGGTTTCGCCCCGCCGGCCTGACTTCCGTGACGAGCCGGAACTCGCCGGCGGGCATGCCTATGAGCATCGATACACGCGCGCTGACCCCGGCCGGGAACGCGGCACGCCCGCTGTCGGCAGAAAAGACGCGTCCTGCGAGAGTTGATATCACATTATTTATCTATCTATTAAGCCATAAAACTAACCCCTTCCCCCTATTTGCTAGCCGGGATAGGAATCGGGCGACGGTTTGTCGTTGCGGTGGGGCCTGCTGGCTGGCGTGATGCCTGCCTGGCGCGGCATGCCTTGCCCGGGCGTGAGGGATGGCTGATGGGCTGGGTACGCGGGCTGGGTGCGGGCGGTTCGGGGCAGGCCGGGGCGGGGATGCCTGGGCGGCGGGCGGGGCGGGGTCTGCGGCGGGTGGTGGCGGGGGTGCTGGGGCCGGTGGTGGCGGCGGGGTCGTCGGTGGTGCCGGTGGCGTTCACAGTGTCGGCGGCCGTGGGGGTGTCGGTGGCTGCGGGGGCGTCTGTGGCACGGGCGTCGTCGGGGTCGGTGCTGGTCTTGTCGTCGAGCGTGAGCGGGGGTTTGTCGAGCGCGGAGGCGGCGGCGGTGCCGTCGGGGTACACGGTGACGGTGGATACGCCGTCGCAGTGGGACGCACTGTCGACGGCGCAGTTCGCGGCGTACTCGGCGATCATCATCGGGGACCCGAGCACCACGTCGTGCGCGACCAGCGTGCCGTCGGATGCGCTGTCGACGGCGGCGACGTGGGGCGCGGCGGTAACGGGGAACCTCGCGGTGCTGGGGACGGCGCCGGCGCTGGCGGGGAGTTCGGGGTCCGCGCTGCTGACGGACGCGATCGGGTATGCGCTGGCAGGGTCGGGGACCGGGTTGTACGTGTCGCTGAACTGCGCGTACTCGTCGGCGTCGGCGGGGACGGCGGTGCCGTTGCTGGCGGGGGTAGACGGCGGCGGGTTCACGGTGACCGGTCGCGGTTCGGGGTGCCCGGACTCAGGGACCGTGAATACGTGGCAGGCTGACGCGCTGCCCGCGTTCAGCGGCCTGCAGGGCAGCTCCCTGGTTTCGTGGGCGTCGCCGGCGTGCTCGGTGCAGGAGAGCTTCACGGGGTGGCCGGCGGCGCTGTCGGGGGTGGGTTACCTGGGCGGGGCGGCGCCGGCGGATTTCACGGCCTCGGACGGGGCGACGGGGCAGCCATACGTGCTGGCGGGGGCGCCAGCGAGTGCGGGCACGCAGGCGCTGGCGCCGTCGGCGGGCGGGGAGGTGCCGGAGCAGTCGACCCCGGGCGGGGGGAACGCGGCGGCGCCGGGGGTGCGGCAGGCGACGGCGGGGGATCCGGTGAACACCGAGGACGGGGACTTCACCCAGTCCGGCAGTGATGTGTCGGTCCCGGGTTTCGGGCCGGCGCTGGGGTTCACCCGGACGTATGACGCGGCGCTGGCGCAGCAGCAGGTGAAGGCGGGGGCGCCGGGGCCGATGGGGTACGGGTGGGCTGATAACTGGTCGTCGTCCCTGTCGACCGGGCAGGCGGCACCGGGTGACATCTACACGATCGGCGGGCAGGCGACCGGTACCGGGCAGTCCGGGCCGGCGACGTCGGCGGCGGTGAATAACCCGGGGTCGGTGTTCGCGTCAGGCTCGGATGTCTATTACGCGGACACCCTGGGCAACCGGGTGGAGGAGGTGCCGGGCACGTCCGGGACGCAGTGGGGCATCGCGATGACTGCCGGGGACGTGTACACGATCGCCGGGAGCGACACCGGGAAGGCGGGGGCGTCGCCGTCTGGCACCGCAGCGGGGAGCTCGCTGCTGGACCAGCCCGGCGGGGTGACGCTGGACTCGGCGGGGAACCTGTACATCGCCGACTCGGCGAACGCCCGGCTGCTGGAGGTCCCGGCCGCGACGGGCACCCAGCGCGGCGTCAGCCCGATGACCGCCGGCGATATCTACGTGATCGCGGGCCGGACCGGCGACGCGACGATCGGGAACGACAACAAGGCCGCCACTTCCTCGGACCTGAACGACCCGGTGTCGGTGCACACGGGCGGGACCAGCGAGAACCTGTTCATCGCGGACGCGGGCAATAACCGGATCCAGGAAATCGCCGCGACGAACGAGACGGCCTGGGGTCAGTCGATGACGGCCAACTTCGTCTATACCGTCGCAGGGAGCCCGGCAGGGACCGCAGGCAGCAGCGGCGACGGCGACGCGGCGTCCAGCGCGCTGCTGGACGACCCGCAGGGCGTGACCATCGGCGCGTCGGGCGACATGTACATCGCCGACTCCGCGAACGACCGGATCCAGGAAGTCCCCGACACCACGGGCACCCAGTGGGGCACCATCTCCATGACCAGGCTCGATATTTACACCGTCGCCGGGCGCACCGGGGACGGCACCATCGGGAATGACGGCAAGGCCGCCACCGCATCGGACCTGTGGTTCCCGGCGAGCGTCCGGGAGACCAACGGCGGGAACCTGTATATCGCCGACTCCCAGAACATGCGGATCCAGGAAGTCGCCGCTACCGGCCACACCGAGTTCGGCCAGTCCATGACCGCCGACTTCGTGTATACGATCGCGGGCAGCCCGTCCGGCGCTGTCGGGTACTCCGGGAATGGCGGCACGGGCAGCTCCGCGCTGATGACCCGCCCGACTGACATCTCGCTGGACAGCAGCGGCGACGTGTACGCCGCGGACACCGGCAACAACGAGATCCGCAAGCTCGCCGCCTCGACCGGTGACCTGTCCGACTTCGCCGGCGGGGCGGGCATGTTCGGCCAGGACGGGAACGGCGGCAACGCGGCCGCCGCCGGGCTGAGCATGCCGTTCGGGATCGGCTCCGACGCCCGCGGCGACATCTTCGTCGCCGATAACGCCGGCAACCGCGTCCAGGAGATCGCCGCCGCGGCCCATACCCAGTTCGGCATCCCGATGACCGCCGGGGACGTGTACACCGTGGCCGGGTCGGCGGGCGGCTACCAGGGCAGCAGCGGCGACGGCGGCCCGGCCACCGCGGCGCTCCTCACCCAGCCCACCAGCGTGGCCGTCGACCCGTCCGGGAACCTGTATATCGCCGACTCCCTCAACAACCGGGTCCAGGAAGTCGCCGCGGCCACCGGCTACATCTCCACCTTCGCCGGCAGCGCAGCCGGGACCGCCGGGGACACCGGGAACGGCGGCGCGGCCACCTTGGCGCTGCTCGACGCCCCGTACGCCCTGGCCACCGACTCGGCCGGGGACCTGTTCATCGCCGGGAACCTCACCGACCAGGTCCAGGAGATCCCCGCCGCCACCGGCAGCGGCATGACCCGGGGTGACATCTACGCCCTCGCCGGAACCGCCGGCCAGCAAGGGACCCGCGGCGACGGCGGCCCGGCCACCACCGCGCTGCTGACCGCCCCCGAGGGCATCGCCGTCGACCCCGCCGGGAACATCTACATCGGCGACCTGGGCAACAACCGGGTCCAGGAGATCGCCGCCGCCACCGGCCAGCAGTGGGGCATGTCCCTGACCAAGGGCGACATCTACACCATCGCCGGATCCGCGGCCGGGATCCCCGGCAACGGCGGCGACGGTGGCCCGGCCACCACCGCCCAGCTCGCCAGCCCCGGCCAGCTCGCCACCGACACCGCCGGGGACCTGTACATCACCGACGCCGGGAACAACCGGG
>Ga0307372_10003728_pt1 | contig 24095 bp, 23 predicted proteins | sample OX1MG_FD_202533 | JGI IMG/M metagenome (GOLD analysis project Ga0307372, IMG submission 202533) | Soil microbial communities from Risofladan, Vaasa, Finland - OX-1 | ecosystem: Environmental > Terrestrial > Soil > Coastal area > Acid sulfate soil | place: Finland: Risofladan, Vaasa | collected...
CGACGCGCATTTTCGGAACCGACGTGGCGCCCACGCTCAGCGGCCCGGCGATCAGCTCGATCGCCACCGGCGTATGGCCGGACAAGCACCGTGTCCCCGGTAACCAGCTGTACGGCCACGCGCTCGATCGCTATCCGGACTTCCTCACGCGCCTGGAGGCCGCCGTCCCGCCGCGGCGGACGTTCGCCGTCCTGGACTGGGCGCCACTCGGGCTGCCGGCGGACGGGGGCCCGGTGTTCAGCGACGCCATCGCGATGAAGATCACCCTCGCGACGGACCAGACATGGGCCGCCTACCGCCGCGACGACGAGCGCCTGCTCCGCGCCGCGGTCCGCGTGTTGCGCGAGCGCGATCCCGACGCCGCCTTCGTCTATCTCGGGGCTCCGGACATCGCCGCGCACGAGCTCGGTTGCCTGGGACCGCAGTACCGCCAGGCCATCGAAACCTGCGACCGCCAGGTCGGCGAGCTGCTCGCTGCCGTCGCCGCACGGTCGCGCCGTGCCGATGAGCAGTGGCTGGTGATCGTCGTCACCGATCACGGCCATCGCGACGAGGGCGGCCACGGCGGCGATTCGGACGCCGAGCGCACGGCGTGGATGCTGGTCGCCGGCGCCGGCGCACCGACGGCCACGCCTGCGACGCTGTCGAACGTCGATATCGCCCCGACGGTGCTCGCACACCTCGGCGTCGCCTGGGACGGCGAGCCGCCCGACGGGCACGTGCTGCTCGCCGCCGCCAGACCATCCGAGCCGCTCGGCTAGCGCCGCGTGGTCGCGGTGCGCGTAAGCTGTCGCGCCGCACCTGGCCGGGGGCGGGCTGCGGGCCGAGAGGAGCCATGATGTCGCCGCCGGTACTCGCACTGGTGCTCAGCGCCGCGATCGCGCACGCGGCATGGAACTTCCTGGCCAAGGGCGCCGAGGGCGGCGCCGCCTTCGTCTGGCTCGCGACGATGACCGGTGCCGCGATCTACCTGCCGGTTCTCATCCTGGGGCTCGTCATCGCTCCCGGGCATCTCGGTTGGGTCGCGGTGGGCCTGATGGCGGGCAGCGGGGTGCTGCACGCGGTCTATTTCGTCCTCCTCCAGCGTGGCTATGCAGCCGGCGACCTGTCGCTGGTCTACCCGCTCGGGCGAGGCACCGGCGCGCTGCTGGCCGCCGTGGCCGCGACGGTGCTGTTCGGCGAGCACCCGAGCGTGCTGACGATCGTCGGCGGCGTGACCATCGTGGCAGCCGTGTTCTCGCTCGTCATCCGCCCCGGCGAGTCGTTGCGGCGAGCCGGGGGACCGGCGGCCCTGTATGCGCTGGCCACCGGCGTCGCGATCGCGTCCTACACCCTTTGGGACAAGCATGCCGTTGGCCCGGAGGCGCTGTCGCCGATCATCTACCTGTGGGGCAGCAACCTCGCCATCGGCGTGATCCTGACACCCTGGGTGACGCGCCATCGAGCTCGGCTGCGACAGGCGTGGGTGACCTCGCGCCGCCGCGCCGCCGGCGTCGGCCTGCTCAGCCTGCTCGCCTACGTGCTGATTCTCTACGCACTCAAGCATGCCCCGGTGAGCTCCGTCGCGCCGGCCCGCGAGAGCAGCATCCTGATCGGCACGCTGCTTGGAGCAGTCGTGCTGGGGGAGGGGGACACGCGCCGGCGCGTGATCGCCGCCACCGCGACGCTGGTCGGCATCACGGCGCTGGCACTCGGCTGAGCGCGCTCAGGCGAGCGGAGGTGCGACGCTGACCGCGGTGCTCGTCGTCGTCTCCTCCTGCGGTTCGCCGACCACCACGACGTGTCCCATCGCCATCGGCGTCAGCGCGGGCACGATCACCGTCGGCAGCAGCAGCGGCAGGAGCAGCAGGTGCATCCAGTCCCACAGCGTGTTTCCGGTGAACCCGGTCCAACTCCAGCGGCCGAGGTAGCCACCGAGCACGACGGCCGCGAACACGGCCAGGACGATCGCGCCCACCACCGTGTGGTGGCGGCGCCAGTCGCCGCGCAACTCGGCGAACCACGGCATCAGCAGCAGGGTCACGGGCAGAACCACCAGGCCAAGCCAGTCCCAGACGGTGTTGCCGCGGAATCCCGTCCAGGCCCACGGGATCGTGTAGCCGGCCACGACGACGATCGCGAACACGACCAGGCCGCTGGTGGCGATCGACTTCGTCCGCGGGTCCATCCTCGTGTCCCGCCGGACCCACGTGGGCAGCACCGCGAAGACCAGCGGCAGGAGCAGCAGATGCAGCCAATCCCACAGCGTGGCGGTCCGGCCGTTGATCCCGGTCCACGGCCACGTGTGGCTGTAGCCGCCCCACAGCACGAGCGCGAGGGCCAAGCCGCCGGCGGCCGCGAGCACCGCGGTTCGAGCGCGCGCGCCAGCCGTTGGCGTGGTGTCTGGTCTGTCGGCAGCGGACGGGCTGGAGTCCATGCCGCGCCCAGTTAATCACACGCCGAAACGAGCCCGGCGGTGGCGGTCGCTAGAGAACGGCGACGGCTTCAACCTCGACCATCAGCCCCGGGAACGCCAGTCCCTTGACCTCGATCGCGGTGGACGCCGGCTGCCGGCCGGTCACGAACTCGGACTTGACCTCCCGGTACGCCTGGAGGTTCGTGATGTCAGGAAGGTAGACGGTGACCTTGACCACGTTGTCGAAGGTGGCGCCGGCCTCGTGCAGGACGGCCTGGAGGTTCTCGAAGACCTGGCGGCATTGGGCCACGAAGTCGCCCTCGCCAACCAGCTTCCCGTCGGGGGAGAGTGGCACCTGCCCGGCGAGGAAGACGACCGACTGGGCGCCATCGACTCTCCAGGCCTGGGAGTAGCCAAACTGATCCTGCCAGGACCACGGGTTCACCTGCGTCTTCTCCATCGGTCCTCCTCGGGCTTCGCAACAGCGTTGCGCTGCAGGATACGCGGGCCGTGCCGATCCCGGACCGTCGACGGTGCTCGCCGGCAACTCCTGCTGCGCCGGGGCGGTTTCCGCCGGCAGGAGACCTCGTCGGGATGGACCGGTTGGGGGCGCGCCGCCAGTTTCGCTACGGTCCCGCTGTCAGCCATGGCCGAACGTCCACGTGACCCGAGCACCTAGCCGAACTCACGCTCGTTCCGCATCACGGCGTCGCTCGCGCTCGCCCGCCGGACGCAGGGTGGCGGGCCTGGCACTCGTGCTGCTGTTCATGAGCGCCGGGGTCGCGATGGCACTCGCTCCTGCCGCGGGAGCACCGGTGGGCCCGCTGGTGTCCACCTCGACGAGCGAGTCCGCCGGCAGCCTCGTCGCTGATGCGACGGTTCTCAGCGTCACCTTCAACCGGCCGCCGGTGCTCGCAAGCTCCTACAGCCTGACGCTCAGCGACGGCACAAACCTCGGCACGCTGAGCTCGGCAGCCGGGAACGTGAGCGCCGCGGTCAACGGCGACAGCGTCGTCTTCACGGTGCACGGCGGCCCGACCATGGTCGTCGGTTCCGGCCTGTCGCTGTCGGTGCTCGAGATCCTGGCTTCGACGGGTGTGAGCGACGCGAGCGGCAGCCCGTGGAACCTCACCGCGAGCGGTCAGGTCGACAAGCCGGAGCGAACGGCCGCCTGCATCAGCCTCGCCGGCTACACGCGGGTGTTCGGCGGCTCGAACTGCGCGATCGGGTTCGGCCACCCCGGGCCGACGGTGCCCGATGTCTACGACGTGATCCCGCTTCCCACGGCCGATCTGCCGGGGCCGCCCGACGACAACGCGCCCGAGGTCATCACGGTGTGCCAGGTGGGCTCGACCGACGTGGTCTTCGACGCCAACACCGGCGTGGAGCTTGGCACGAAGGCCTGTGGCATGGCCACCAATCCGCCCGAGTCGCTGATCGGGAACACGAACTCCAACACGCTGGACTACATCGCCACGCCGAGCCTCGTCTCGTTCGAGGAGGTCGGCGTCGTCGAGGTGATCCCCGGCTCAACCTACGTCAGCGCGACGGCCATGCCGCCCCAGCTGCGCGCGATCACGATCACCGGCAGCCAGGCGACGTTCGCCTATTACGGCAACGTCATCTGCCAGGCCAGCGGCCGCAACTCGCACACGATCTCGCAGTTCAGCTACGAGACCCCATCGACCAACCTGGATCGGCGCGACCTGGTGTATGCGTCGGCCGTCGACTGCCCGCCGGGCACGGGCGGCAGCTCGATCACGGTCACCTACCCCAAGGCGCTCGCGCCCGGGTCCAGCGTGCGGTTCAAGTTCGCCGGGTACGGCGCGGGGTACTACATCGTCGGCGCCCCCGGAAGCTCCTTCGGGGGGGAGCGCGAAGCCTCCGAAAGTGCCTACGCCAAGGTCCCGGCGACCTCAGCGGCCGGCGGGGGAGGTTCGCATCACGCGGCGCCGAAGACGCGACTGCTCACCGAGGACATCAGCTCGAGCGGTCACAGCGCACGGATTCGCTTCAAGGCGACGGGCGACTGGACCGGCTTCCAGTGTGCGCTCGTTCGCGGGGCGACGACCGGGGGCGCCAGCCTGCCGTCGCCGACCTACGCAGCATGCCGCTCGCCAAAGACGTTCCGGCATCTGCACACCGGCAGCTACGTGGTGTACGTGCGCGCGCTCGGACCGGGCGGCGTCGATCTCTCGCCCGCCACCTACAGCTTCACCATCGTGCAGTCGCGAGCGCCTGCCTGACGGACGTTCGGTTGGCGCTGACTGCGCCGTTCGCGCCGCCGGGCGGAGGAACACGCGTCGGGCGAGCGAGCGGGGCTTGCGTTGCCCGCGTAGCGGGAAGCGCGGCCCGTCAGCGAGGCGACTGCCAGCCGGTCGGCGTGCGCCTAGCGTGCCCCTCGCGCACCAGTTGGGCGAGCGCCTGCGCGATCAGGACGTCGTGCCCCGCATAGCCGACTGCGGCGGCAATCTCTTGTCGGGTGCGGGGCGCACCACCCAGCACGGTCTCGATGCGGCCGGTCAGCGTCGCGTGCCGGATGTGCTGCGTGGGCGTCGGGTGCTGCATCGGTTCGCTATCTACGTGGTGTGGCGCGGCTTTCCTTCCGGCCGGGTCGGACTGCAAACGCTCATACCATCGCCAGCCGGCGGGCCGGGGCGCGTAGGCTCCAAGGGGGGCGACGGTGCCAGCGGTTTCCGCTGCTTCGATGACGCGATGCGAAACCCGGCTCCCCGGTCGAGGCACGTCATCGAGATCACGATCGGCACGTGTGACGACCATTGAGGGGCAGCCGCTGGTTCCAGGGCGGGGTTCGTCGTGCGGGGAAGCAGGAGCGCGGGCCCGAGGCAGGCCGCGGCGATGAGGGCGGCCATCGCCAGGCTATGGCCATTGCGTGGGCTTGGCCGCCGTGGTGGATTTGGCTGAAGTAGATGGTGGTGACCGTGGCCGAGCCGATTGCGTTCGCGAGTTGCTGCACTGCGCTGAGCGAGCCGCTGGCGCTGCCGGCTTCGGCCGCGGTGATGGCCCGCGGGCCAAGCTCGGCTTGAGATACTCAAGATCCCCCGACGGCCTCATGGAGGTGGCTCGACGTGCCCATGCCTTGTTGTCGAGGTACCTCGCGCCGCGGATCGTGGCGATGCTGGCGGGCGCGACTGCCTGTTGGGTGTCTGAGCGTGGACGGCATGCGTGGCTAGTCCGGTTGTGTGTGTCGTCGGCGGGGGGACGGCGGGGCTCGAGGGTCTGCTGCTCGCACGCAGGCTGCTCGGGTCGGCCGCGGACCTGTGCCTGATCGTTCCCGACCGGATGTTTCGCTATCGGCCGATGAGTCCCGATTCGCTGTTCCGTCCGGCCAAGGAGCGTGGCCTTGCCATCGCCGACATCGTTTCGGAGGCCGGCTCGAGGTGGGTCGCGGACCGCGCCGTGCTCGTCGATGAGGAGCAGCGCAGCGTCGTCACTCGTGACGGCGAGACGGTGACGTTCGACTTCCTGCTGCTCGCCGTCGGTGCGCGCCCCAGGCGAGCGCTGCGGCAGGGGTATCTGTGGGCACGCGGCGACGACCCGGTCTTCCTCGACCAGATCCTCGGCGAGCTGGCGGCGGGCACCGTTCGAAACGTCGCGGTGGTCGTTCCGCGTGGCGCCCGGTGGCCGATACCCGCGTACGAGCTCGCGCTCGTGTTGGCCTGGACGGCGGCCGGGACCCCCGCACACATCACGCTCATAACCACCGAATCAGAGCCGTTGGGGGCACTGGGGGCGGCCGCCGCGGAGGCCGTCGCGCACGAGCTCGCGGCGGCCGGCGTCGAGCTGATCACCGGTGTCGAGGCGATCGATGCGGTGGGGGACGATGCGACGCGATCTGACAGTGCGAGCGTGTTCCTGGTGCCCGAGCTGGACGCCGACGCCGCCGGCGCGCTGACCGGCAAACCGACCGGTTCGGTGGGCGGAGCGCGACACGGCGACTCCGCGCGGGTGTTCGACCGGTTGATCTCACTGCCCACCGTCGACGGACCGTCCGTCGCGGGAGTGGCCACCGACGCCGCCGGCTTCATCGAGGTCGATACGACGCTCAAGGTCTGCGGCAGCGAACGCGCGTGGGCTGCCGGCGCGTGCGTCGCCGCTGGACTGGAGCACAGCGCGCTCGCCGCCCGCCAGGCCGACGCGGCGATCGCGGCGATCGCCGAGCAATGTGCCGACGGTGTCGCCGCCGACCTGACGATTCCTTCCGGCGCCCCGGAGCTCACCGGCATGTTGCTCACTGGGCAACGCGACGAGTGGCTCGCCGAGAACCCGCGTGGAACCCGTGAGCCCTCCACCCGCTGCCTGTGGTGGCCGCCGGGCCGGGCGGTCGGACAGATGCTGGCGCAGCACATCGCTGCGTGGGACCCGTCGACCGAGCACGCGATGCTGCGCTCACGCGGCGGGCTGCTGATCCGCGTACCCGTCCCGCTGGGGCGCAGCCCAGAAGCTGCCGTTACCCCACGCGCGCCGGTGAGCGATGACGTTCGTCGCGCGCGCATCCGTGACATCGAGAATCGACAGCTGATGGCGGTGCGGCGCCGGGAACGCGAGGCCGACGCCGAGCTGCGAGCGCTCAGCACCCGGCTCGACGCGCTCGCCGCCCACCAGCAGCAGGTGATCCGCGAGCTCCAGCAGCACGGATACCTGCGCGCTCGGAGCGACGGATCGTCCAGCCACACGCCGGACTCGGGGTAGCGTCGGACGTCCAGGGGTTCGCCTCGCAGGGTCGCCCCGGGGCTCGCGGTGCTCGCGCCGAACACCCCGGACGGCTGCGTCGGTGCAGTCGACGGCGTGCTTCGGGCGTGCCTGGGGCGACCGCACCGCGGCCGACGCCGGGTTGCGGGCGGTTGCTTGGCTATCCACGTCGCCCAGACCGTCTCGCGTGTGCGGCTTGCGTTTGCGGTCGCGGGCTGACACGATCGGGGCCGGTGAGCGCATCCAGGTCGCAACGGTCGTCGCGTACCGCACCCGGCCCACGCGGGTGAATGCGCCGCGATGACCGACACGGCGACCCCGATCGAGATTGACGTTGTCGCGATCGAGAAGCCCGACGAGCTGAACCTGATCCTCGGGCAGGCACACTTCATCAAGACGGTCGAGGATCTGCACGAGGCGTTAGCTGCGGCTGTGCCGGGGATGCGGTTCGGGATCGCGTTCTGCGAATCATCGGGGCCGAGGCTCGTACGGCGTTCCGGCAACGACTCGGAGCTCGTCGAGCTCGCGGTCCGCAACGCGCTCGCGATCGGAGCCGGGCACTCCTTCGTCGTGCTGCTTCGTGACGGGTTCCCGGTCAACGTGCTCAATCAGATCAAGCAGGTGCCGGAGGTCTGCCGAATCTACTGCGCGACCGCGAATCCGGTGCAGGTGATCGTCGCCCGCACGTCCGCCGGACACGGGATCCTGGGCGTCGTTGACGGCGGCTCGCCGCTCGGGGTCGAGAGCGAATCCGACGTTGTGGCACGCAAGGAGCTGCTCCGGCACCTCGGCTACAAGCTGTAGCCGAGCCGTCGACTTGGTGTCGGCGGCGCGCGCGCCGTCAGGCAAAGGTTTCCGTACCAGCGGTGGCGGAGACCGGTGCCGCGCCGCCGTGCAAGTTGCCCGGGCGGAGCACGAGCACCGAGCCGCGCGTCGGGCACGACGCGTTCGCTGACGCTCCCGAGGCGACGCCAACGGCACGCTCGCTGCGGCCCCGGGTCGGTAGAAGTCCGCGGTGGCGCCCCGTACTCCCCGCTGATGGCGGCGCAGGCGCGAACGCGTACGTTGCCGGCAGGTCTATTGTCGTCTGCGGGAGGTTGGAGTGATGGTGGGCCAAGCGCTTCACCAAGTCATCCACAAGCAGCGCTCCGGCGGTCCTCCGGCGAACATGGCCGACTACGAGCGCGCACGCGCAGAGTTCTCCTGGGAGCAGGCGCGAGCGGATCTCGTTGGCTTGCCCGGCGGCGGCCTGAACATGGCCTACGAGGCCGTCGACCGACATGCGGACGGAGCGCTGGCTCCGACGGTGGCGCTGCGGTTCCTCGCCAGGGGAGGCGAGATCCGCGAGTTCACGTATGCCGAGCTGCGCAGGGAAAGCAACCGCTTCGCGAACGTTCTGCGGGCGCTCGGGATCGGGCGAGGCGAGCGGGTGTTCGCCCTGGCTGGGCGGATCCCGGAGCTCTACGTGACAGTGCTGGGTACGTTGAAGTGCGGGGCGGTCTTCTGTCCGCTGTTCTCGGCCTTCGGGCCCGGGCCGATCGAGCAGCGGCTGCGGCTGGGCGACGCGCGGGTGCTGGTCACGACGCCGGCGCTGTACCGTCGAAAGGTGGCCGAGCTGCGATCGGGCCTGCCCCGGCTGGCACACGTGCTGCTGGTCGGCGCCGAGGCCGAAATCGCTGAGATCCCCGGGGTGCGGGACCTGCGGACGCTGATGAGCGCGGCATCCGAGCACTGTGAGACGGTCGCGACGTCGGCGGAGGATATGGCGCTGCTGCACTTCACGAGCGGCACGACGGGCGAGCCGAAGGGCGCCGTTCATGTGCACGAGGCGGTCGTCGCGCATCGTGCGACGGGCCGCATGGCGCTCGATCTGCGGCCCGGCGACGTGTTCTGGTGCACGGCCGATCCGGGCTGGGTGACCGGGACGTCCTACGGCATCATCGCGCCGCTGACGCTCGGTGTCACGAGCATCGTGGATGAGGGCGACTTCGACGCCGACCGGTGGTACCGGATCCTCCAGGACGAGCGGGTCAACGTGTGGTACACAGCGCCGACGGCGCTGCGGATGCTGATGCGGGTCGGCGCGGAGGTTGCTCGCGAGTACGACCTCGATTCGCTGCGTTTCGTCGCGAGTGTCGGCGAGCCGCTGAACCCCGAAGCGGTCGTCTGGAGTGTGGAGGCCCTCGGGCTGCCGGTGCACGACAACTGGTGGCAGACCGAGACCGGCGGCATCATGATCGCCAACTACCGCTCGATGGACGTGCGGCCCGGCTCGATGGGCCGCCCGCTACCCGGCATCGAGGCGGGTGTGGCGCGCCGCGACGATAACGACAACCCGGTGCTCACCGGCGACGAGACGCTCGAGCTGATTGAGCCAGGTGACGAGCAGGGCGAGCTCGTGCTGCGGCCGGGCTGGCCGTCGATGTTTCGCGGCTACCTCGGCGACACAGAGCGCTACCGGAAGTGCTTTGCCGGCGGCTGGTATCTGACCGGCGACCTGGTCCGCCGCGACGCCGACGGCTACTACTGGTTCGTCGGACGCGGCAACGACGTGATCAAGTCCTCCGGTCACCTGATCGGGCCATTCGAGGTCGAGAGCGCGCTCTTGGAGCATTCGGCGGTCGCTGAGGCGGGAGTGATCGGCAAGCCCGACCCCGTGGCGGGCGAGATCGTGAAGGCGTTCGTGGTGCTCAAGCCCGGACACGCCGCGACGCCAGCGCTGCGCAAGGAGCTGCTCGGCTTTGCGCGTCAGCGACTCGGTGCGGCGGTCGCGCCGCGCGAGATCGAATTCGTCGATGCCGTCCCGCACACCCGCAGCGGGAAGATCATGCGCCGGCTGCTGAGAGCGCGCGAGCTGGGGCTGCCCGAGGGCGATACCTCGACACTCGAGGCGCAGACGTGACCGCCGGGCGGCCACTCGAGCGAGACCACGGGGTGCGCTTGCTGCACGAGATGCTGCGGGTGCGTCGCTTCGAGGAGAAGTGTGTCGAGCTCTACAGCGCGGCGAAGATCCGCGGCTTCATGCACCTCTACATCGGTGAGGAGGCGGTGGCGGTCGGCGTGATGGAGGCGCTCGACGCCGACGACGCGATCGTCGCCACCTATCGGGAGCACGGCCACGCGCTGGCGCGCGGCGTCTCGGCCGCCTCGATCATGGCGGAGATGTACGGCAAGGTCGAGGGCTGCTCGCGTGGGCGGGGCGGCTCGATGCACCTGTTCGACGCCGCAACCCGCTTCTACGGCGGCAACGCGATCGTCGGCGGCGGGCTGCCTCTGGCGGTCGGCCTGGCGCTCGCCGACAAGCTGCAGGGCCGCGAGCGGGTGACGGCGTGCTTCTTCGGCGACGGGGCGGTCGCCGAGGGCGAGTTTCATGAGTCGATGAACCTGGCGGCGCTGTGGCAGCTCCCGGTGCTGTTCTGCTGCGAGAACAACCTCTACGCGATGGGCACCGCGCTCGAGCGCTACGAGTCCGAGACCGATCTGGCGCTCAAGGCCGCGAGCTACGAGATGACGGCGTGGGCGGTCGACGGGATGGATGTGCTGGCCGTCGAGGCCGCGACGCGCAAAGCCGCCGGCGAGGTGCGCGACGGCGGCCGGCCCTGCTTCCTGGAGTTCCGCACCTACCGCTTCCGTGCGCACTCGATGTATGACCCTGACATCTACCGGTCCAAGGAGGAGATCGAGCGTTGGAAGCAGCACGACCCGATCCCCGCACTGATCGAGCGCCTCACCGCCACCGGCCAGCTGACCGACGACGACCAGGTCGAGCTCGAGCGGTCGGTCGCCGAGGAGATTGACGCGGCGATCGCGTTCGCTGAGGCCGGCACGCTCGAGCCGGTCGAGGACCTCGAACGCTTCGTGTACTGGGAGGGAGCGGCCGCATGACCGTCCCGTCCACCGTGACGCTGAGCTACCGGGAGGCGATGCGATCGGCGATTCGCGAAGCGTTGCTGGCCGACGAGCGGGTCTTTCTGATGGGCGAGGACGTGGGTGCCTACGGTGGCTGCTTCGGCGTCAGCAAGGGCCTGCTCGACGAGTTCGGCCCCGAGCGGATCCGCGACACGCCGCTCTCGGAGTCGGCGTTCGTGGGCGCCGGGATCGGCGCGGCGATGGGCGGGATGCGCCCGATCGTCGAAGTCATGACCGTCAACTTCTGCCTGCTCGCGCTCGACCAGATCATGAACAACGCGGCGACGATCACCCACATGTCCGGCGGCCAGTTCGCGATCCCGCTGGTCATCCGCACGACGACCGGCGCCGGGCGCCAGGTCGCCGCGCAACATTCGCACAGCCTCGAAGGCTGGCTCGCGCACATCCCGGGTCTCAAGCTGCTCGCGCCGGCGACGCTGGCCGATGCGCGCGGCATGCTCGCTCCCGCGCTCGCCGACCCCAACGCGGTGCTGATCTTCGAGCACGGCTCGCTCTACAACATGGAAGGCGAGCTCCCCGCCGACGCGGGTGCGGTGGACATCGAGCGCGCGGCGATCCGCCGGCCGGGCAGCGACGCTACGCTCATCGCCTACGGCGGCACCGTGTCCACGGCGCTTGCCGCCGCCGATGAGCTTGCCGCCAGCGGCGTGGAGGCGGAGGTGATCGACCTGCGTGTCCTGCGCCCGCTGGATGATGCAACGGTTATCGAGTCGGTGTCTCGGACCCATCGCGCGGTGATCATCGACGAGGGCTGGCGCTCGGGCAGTCTCGCCGCCGAGATCAGCGCACGTATCACCGAGCAGGCCTTCTACGAGCTCGACGCGCCAACCGCCCGCGTCTGCAGCGCCGAGGTGCCGATGCCTTACCCGCGGCACCTCGAGCAGGCGGCGCTGCCGCAGCCGAACGATGTCGCGGCGGCGGTCACGCGAATGCTGGGCGGCGCCGGTGCCTGAGTTCCGGATGCCGTCGCTCGGCGCCGACATGGAGTTCGGCATCGTGCTGCAGTGGCTCGTCAAGCCCGGTGACGCAGTCCGGCGCGGCGACATCGTCGCCGTCGTCGACACCAGCAAGGCCGAGATCGACGTCGAGATCTTCGAGGACGGCGTGATCGAGGAGCTGCTCGTTGCGGAAGGCACCCGCGTACCGGTCGGAACTGTGCTGGCTACACTGCGCACCGGCGCCAGCGGGCCACCACCTGCGCCTGGCGAGCGGCCATTGCCGGAAGCGCCACCCCCCCTGCAACCGGCGCCGGCCGCTGCGTCGCGCCCGACGCAGATCGCCGTGCCAGCGGGACCGCCACATCGTCGGCAAGCATCCCCGGTAGCCCGTCGAGCTGCCGAGCAGCTCGATGTCGACCTCGACACCGTCACCGGCAGCGGGCCCGATGGCGCGATCATCAAGGCGGACGTCGAGCGGGTCGCCGCCGCTTCCGGACGCAGCCCCGCCGCGACGCCGCCACCCCCGTCGCCGCCGCAACCACCCGTGGCAGCGCCATCTGCCCTGCCAGGACCGGCGGTCGACCTGCTCAGTGATCGCCAGGCGGCGATGCGCCAGGCGATCGGCGCACTGATGGCGCGCTCGAAGCGCGAAATTCCCCATTACTACCTGGAGAACCAGATCGACATGAGCGCGTCGCTGGACTGGCTGCGCGAGGAGAACCTCTCGCGGTCGGTGACCACGCGGCTGCTGCCGTCGGTGCTGTTGCTGCACGCGGTCGCACTGGCGGTCGCCGCGACGCCGACGTTCAACGGCTTCTGGCTGGACGACGCGTTCCACCAGGCGGACGGCGTTCACCTTGGCATCGCAATCTCCCTGCGCGGCGGCGGTTTGATCGCACCGGCCCTCCACGATGCTGACCGGATGACGCTCGACGAGCTGATGGCGGGGTTGCGCGACCTTGTGCAGCGGGCGCGGACAGGTCGGCTGCGCAGCTCGGAGATGTCGGATCCCACCATCACGGTCACGAACCTCGGTGACCAGGGCGTCGACCTCGTCCACGGGGTGATCTACCCACCCCAGGTGGCGCTGATCGGGTTTGGTGCCATCCGCGAGCGACCCTGGGCCAGGGACGGGATGATCGGCGCGCGGCCGGTCGTGCGGGCATCGCTCGCGGCGGATCATCGCGCGAGCGACGGTCACGCCGGTGGTCGCCTGCTCGCCTTGATCGATCGGCAACTACAGCAACCGGAGGCGCGATGAACGAGCAAGAGCTTCGAGAGGTCGTGGTAGCGGCACTGACCGAGGTCGCCCCTGAGATCGACGGCGCGTCGATCGATCCGCAGGCCGTTCTGACCGAGCAGCTCGATATTGACTCGATGGACTTCCTCAACTTCGTCGTCGCCGTGCACGAGGAGACCGGCATCGAAATCCCCGAACGCGACTATCCCAAGCTCTCTACGCTCGATGGCGCCGTGGTCTATCTCACAAACGCGCAGACGCGTGGCGGCAGTGAACGCCCATGATCCGACGAGCCCGACATCTGGCTCGGACGAGAGTGACCGATGAGCGCGCTGAGTGATCTGCTTGAACGGCTACGACGGCTGCGGCCGCCCCCCGGCGCCCCGGCGACGGTGATCGCCGTCCCCTCGGCTGCGGAGGGCGTCGAACGCGAGGTGGCGTTCCTGTTCGAGGCGCTCGATGCCGTCGAGGCTCGCGCTCGCGACGTCCGTCACGCGGCGCGAGCCGAGGCGAGCTCAATCGAGGCCGACGCACTGGCGCGGCGCAGCCAGATCCTCGCCGAAGCAGGAAGCCAAGCCGATCGGGTCTGGAACGACCTGCTCGCCGGGCGTCGCGCCGCCTGCCAGCGCGAGACCGACGCGATCCTCGCGGACGCGCGGCGCACCGCGGCACGGGTGCTCGCGCATGGGCGTGCCGCCACACCGGCGGTGGTCGGCGAGGTCGTCCGGCGGATCGAGGCGGCGGAGTGGTGAAGCCCGGCTGGATCGCGGGGACGACGCGTGCCCAGTTACTGCTCGGACGACGCCTCGGGGCCGCGCAGGCAGGGCTCGTTGCGCGCAGCGCGTCACTCGTCGAGGGCGTGGGCGCGCTTGTCGGCAGCGCCTATGGCGAGCACGTCCAGGTCGGCGACAGTCTGTCCGTCGCAGAACGCGCCGTCGCCGAAACCCTGCTGTGGCACCTGCGGATCCTTGCCGGTTGGCTGCCGGGCGCCGGTGCGGTGCTCGTCCGGACCCTTGCCGCACGGTTCGAGCTGGAAAACATCGACGCGCGGCTCGCCGCGCTCGCCGGTGACGGGCGGGAGCCGGTCCCGTTCGCGCTTGGCGGTCTCGCGACCGTTTGGCCTCGACTCGAGCACGCACACACGATCGATGAGATCGCCGCGGCGCTCGCGGATTCGGCGTGGGGTGCCCCGTGGCGTGGACGTTCAGCGGCCGAGCTGGCGCTCGGGCTGCGGGTCTCCTGGGCCCGGCGCGCGTGGGAGAGCGCTCCTGAAGCAACAACCTGGGTTGCGGGGGCCGGCGCGTTGCTGGTCGCGCGCGAGTTGCTCGTGGCCGCTGACCGCTCGCACGTTTCGCAGCTGCAGCGACTGCCGGGGATCGGCGTGGACGCCCTCGACGCCGGCACGCTCGACGAGTTGCGGACGGCGCTGCCGGCACACGCCCGCTGGGCACTGGTCGACGTCGGCGATCCGAGCGAGCTCTGGCGAGCAGAGCTCGCATGGTGGTCGCGGGTGGAGCGTGACGCGGACACGATGCGGCGTTCGCTCGAGCAACGCGCGGTTGTCGTTGCCGTGGTGGCGCTGCTCGCGGCGGACGCCCGTCACGCCGCCCGGGCGCTCGCGGCTGCGGCGCATGCCGGAACGGCCGACCTTGTGGAGCTCGCCGGTGCAACTGCCTGAGCGGGCATTCCCGGTGCGGATGCGGCGCGTGGCGATCGTCGCGCTGCACAGCCAGGTGCGCGAGGTGCTCGTCGCCCTGGCCCAGGGCGGCGCGGTCGAGCTGGCCGGGCCGTTGGGAGCCGGCGAAGGCCCCGCGCTCGAGGCGCTGCGGCGCATCGAGAGCTCCGGGCCTGCGGGTCGTCGCGCCACGCCGGTGCTTGCCCGCGTGGCTCCGGACGTCGAACTCCTCGAACGCCTCGGCGGGCGCGACGTCCTGGCCGGTGAGGTCGAGCTCGAACGCCGACGCGCGGGCTCGGTCGAGCACGGCGGCTTTGCGCTGCTCGTGGGTTGGGTGCCGGTCCCACAGCGTGCGCAGCTCGCTGAGCGGCTGGGGACGCTCGGTGCGTCGCTGATCGAGCTGCCGCCGCCGCGCGGCGAGGATCCGCCGACGTTGCTGGCGGGCCCGCGGGCGACGCAACCGTTCCGGCCGCTGCTGGACACCTACGGTGCCGTGCCCTACCAGGACATCGATCCAACCGTGTTCGTGACGCTGACCTACGGCCTGATGTTCGGGATGATGTTCGGGGACCTCGGCGACGGGCTGCTGATCGTGCTGGGCGCACTTGCGCTTCGCTCGTCGCGCCATCCGCGGCTCGCCGGGCTGCGCAGAGTGTGGCCAATGATCGCTGCCCCGGGCGCCGCGGCCATGGCGTTCGGGCTGCTCTACGGTGAGTTCTTCGGTCCGACGAAGGTGCTGCCAACGCTGTGGCTCGCGCCGCTTGACTCACCGACGCGCTTGCTCACGGTCGCGATCGTCGCGGGCGGCGGCCTGCTTGCTGCCAGCCATCTGATCGGGATCGTCAACCGCTTGCGCGAGGGCGGACCGATCGCGGTGCTGACGAGCGCCGCGGGCCTGCCTGGCCTCGCGCTACTGCTCGCCGCGGCGCTTGCCGCCGTCGGGATCGTCGCTCACCTCGCCCCGCTCACCGCGATCGGGGTGGCGCTGCTCGTCGTGGCGGTCACGTTGCTCGCGATCGGCCTGCGGCTCGAGGCTGGCGGTGCGGGCTCGGCGGGCGAGGTGCTGATCGGTCTGTTCGACACGCTGCTGCGAACGGCCTCGAACGTGTTCTCGTTCTCGCGCCTCGCCGCCTTCGGGCTGATGCACGCGGCGATCGGCAAGGTCGTGCTCGACGCCGCCGGCGGCTTGACCGGTACACCGGGCGGCGACCTGGCGGCCGCGGTTGTGTTCGTGGCCGGCAGTCTTATCGCGTTCGCGCTCGAAGCGCTGGTCGCTGCGGTGCAAGCGCTGCGACTCGAGTACTACGAGCTGTTCTCGCGGCTGTTCACGCGTGTCGGGCGTCCGTTCACACCATGGAAACTGCCGCTCATGACGATCGAGGAGGCATCATGATCGAGTCGGTCCTGCTCGGCGTGCCGGGCGCAATCGCCGCTGGTCTGCTCACCCAGGTCCTGCTGCGCCGCGCGCCGCGCGCCGGCATCCGCTGGCTGACCAGAGTCAACGTGACGCTCGCCGGCGCGACCGTCCTGACGCTGGCCTTGATGCTCGTGGGCGTCGTCGATCCCGCGCAGGCGGCAGCGACCACGGCCAGCCACAGCTCAGGCGACGCGTTCATCGGCGCGGGGATCGCGGTCGCCGGCTCGACGATCGGCGCCGGAATCGCCGTCTCCTACACGGGGTCCGCCGCGCTCGCTGCGATCGCTGAGAAGCAAGAGCTGTTCGGCCGTGCGCTCGTGATCGTCGGGCTCGCCGAGGGCATCGCGATCTACGGGCTGATCGTCGCCGTGATCCTGATCGGCAAGGGATGAGCGCGATCGCCGCGATCGGAGAGCGCGAAAGCGTCGCGGGCTTCGCGTTCGCCGGCGTTCAGGTCTGCGCCGCTGAGGACCCCGACGCGGCGCGTACCGCGTGGCACTCGCTCGACGATGAGGTCGCGCTGCTGATCCTCACGCCGATCGCCCACGCCGCGCTCCGAGACGACCTGGACGCACACGGCCGGTGCCTGTGTGTCGTGCTGCCGAGATGACAATGGCCGCCGTGGAGCAGGCCGCGCTTGCGGCGGCGCGTGCCGACGCGCAGGTGCTCCTGAGCGCCGCCCGCGCGCGCGCCGCGGCGCTGCTTGCCGCGGCGCGAGTCGAGGGCGCGGCCCTGCTCGACGAGCGTCGCGCGGCCGCCGGGCGGCTGGCGGACCTGGAGCGCCAGATGACTCTGGCCGCCGCGCGCGGCGAGGCCCGAGCGATCGTTCTCGGCGCCCAGCAATCGGTCCTGGCCGACGCGACCACGGCGGCGCACAGCGCTGCGCGCCGCCTCGTGTCCGGCCCGCGATACGGACGGCTGGTCGAGCGCCTGACGGCCGATGCCCGGGAACGACTGGAGAATCTCGGTCCGGTGCAGATCGTCGCCGCGCCCGGCGGCGGCGTGCTCGCACGCGCCGGCAGCCGCGAGATCGACTATTCGCTGGACGTGCAAGTCGACCGCTGGCTGGAGGCGCTGCCGGAAGCGCTCGAGCGCTTATGGGAATGAGCGACGCGGTCATCACCCGCGTCAACGGTCCCGTCGTCCAGGTCAACGCCCCGTCAGGGCTGGCGATGCTCGAGGTCGTTCACGTCGGTCCGCTGCGGCTGCCCGGCGAGGTGATCGCGCTCTCCGGTGCCAGCGCCACTGTTCAGGTATACGAGTACACCGGGGGCCTGCGGCCCGGCGACACAGTGCTTGCCACGGGAGGGCCGCTCGCTGTGGCGCTTGGCCCCGGAATGCTCGGCGGCGTCTTCGACGGCGTCCTGCGACCGCTGCGCGCCACGCCGGTGCGGCTGGAGGCCGGGAGCGGCGCTGATGCGACCGCCGAGGCGCGGCCGTGGAGCTTCGTCCCCGCTGCGCAGGCTGGCGAGGAGCTCACCGCCGGTGGCGTGCTCGGCAGCGTCCGCGAGACCCCGGCCATCGAGCATCGCGTGCTGGTACCACCCGGTCGGGGTGGTGTGGTCGAGTGGATCGCGGCAGCGGGCGAGCGCCGGGCGAGCGAGACGATCGCGCGCGTCGGCGGCGCCGAGGTCGCGCTCACGCAGAACTGGCCCGTGCGCAGGCCGCGCCCGGTGCGCGCGCGACTAGCCGCGCAAGAGCCGCTCGTCACGGGCCAACGCGTCCTCGACCTGCTGTTTCCGATCGCGCGCGGTAGCACCGCCGCGATCCCGGGCGCCTTCGGCACCGGCAAGACCGTGCTGCTGCAGCAGATAGCGAAGTGGTGCGACGCGGCAGTGATCGTGTACGTGGGCTGCGGCGAACGCGGGAACGAGCTCGCCGAGGTGCTCGAGGAATTCCAGGCGCTCGAAGATCCGCGCAGCGGACGCCCCCTGCTCGACCGTACAGTCCTGATTGCGAACACCTCGAACATGCCGGTGATGGCGCGCGAGGCCAGCGTCTACACCGGCGTGACCGTCGCCGAGTACTACCGCGACATGGGCTACGACGTCGTCGTGATCGCCGATTCAACCTCGCGCTGGGCCGAGTCGCTGCGCGAGCTGGCCTCGCGCACCGACGAGCTGCCCGCCGAGGAGGGCTACCCGGCTGGGCTGTCCTCCGCGCTCGCCGCGTTCTACGAGCGCGCCGCCCGCGTCCACACGCTCGGCGGCGAACTGGGGTCGGTGACCGTTCTCGGCGCCGTCTCACCCCCTGGCGGTGACCTGACCGAGCCGGTGACCGCGCATACGCGGCGCTTCGTGCGCTCCGTCTGGTCGCTGGACCGGGACCTCGCCTACGCGCGCCACAACCCCGCGGTGAGCTGGCGCGATTCCTCATCGCGCGACGCAACGCAGATCGCCCTTTGGCACGCTGAGCAGGACGACCCCGGCTGGGGTGAACGGCGCGCGCGCGCGCTGCGCCTTCTGACCGACGCGGATCGGATCGAGTCGATCGCGCAACTCGTCGGTGCCGACTCGCTGCCCGCGCACGAGCGCCTCGCACTGCGCTTCGCCCGGCTCCTGCGCGAGGCGGTGCTCCAACAGAGCGCGCTGTCGGTCAACGACCAGTACAGCTCACCTGCGAAGCAACGGGAGCTGCTCACCCTCGTACTGGCCACGCACGATCGCCTGAGCGCGCTTCTCGCGAGCGGCGTCACGATCGCGCAGCTCGACGCGGTCGACCTCACGCCGATCCTGCGCGCCCGCCACGACACGGCGCCCGACGACGCCGCCGCGGTCGCGCAGATCAGCCGGGCGCTGATGAGTGATCTGGGCGCGCTCGGGGCGCCGCAATGACGATACGCGCCCCGGTCGAGTACCGCGCGATCAGCTCGATCGGCGGGCCCCTGATCGTCGTTGCGGACGTCGAGGGCGTCGGCTGGGACGAGGTGGCGCAGGTCACGCTCGACTCCGGCGAGGTGCGCCACGGCACGGTGCTCGACGTCGACCATGACCTCGCGGTCGTCGAGATCCTCGAGGGGACCTCAGGTATGCGGCTCGACTCGACGCGCGTCGCCTTCTCTGGCACGCCGATGCAGATCGCCGTCGGTGAAGGCTGGCTCGGCCGCACGTGCAACGGTCGCGGCGACCCGATCGACGGTGGACCGCCCGTCCGCGGCGTCGAGCGGCGACCGGTCGCCGGCGCTCCGATCAGTCCCGCCGCCCGCGCGACCCCCAACGAGCCGATCCTCACCGGCGTCAGCGCGATCGACGGCCTGGCCACGCTCGTGCGGGGACAGAAGCTCCCCGTGTTCTCCGTCGGCGGGCTCGGGCACCTCGAACTCGCCGCCCAGATCGCCGCGCAGGCGCACGTCGAAGGCGAACCGTTCGCGGTCGTCTTCGCCGCCCTCGGCCTGCCACACGCCGATGTGCACGCCGTCCGCGAGGTCCTTGAGCGGCGCGCCGAGCTGCGCGATCTCGCCCTGTTCATCAACACCGCCGACGACCCGGTCGTCGAACGCATCGTTACCCCGCGGGTCGCGCTGACCGTCGCGGAGCACCTCGCGTTCGACCTCGGCCGTCACGTGCTCGTGGTCTTAGCGGACCTGACCAACTACTGTGAGGCCGTGCGCCAGGTCTCCGCCGCGCGCGGCGAGGTGCCAAGCCGCCGTGGCTACCCTGGCTACCTCTACAGCGATGTTGCCTCGTTGCTCGAGCGCGCGGGGCGAATCAAGGGCGTGCCCGGTTCGCTCACCCAACTGCCCGTGCTTACGATGCCGGCCGGCGACATCACCCATCCGGTCCCGGATGTCACCGGCTACATCACCGAGGGACAGCTCGTCCTCAGCGCCGAGCTGTACTCGCGCGGCGTGTCGCCGCCGCTTGACGCGCTCGCCTCGCTATCGCGGCTGATGCGTCGCGGCGCCGGCCCTGGCCTCACCCGCGCCGACCATCTCGAGATCTCCGCGCAGCTGTACGGCATCGTCGCCCGCGCCCGCCAGGTCGCCGACCTCGCCGAGGTCGTCGGCGAAGACGCCCTCTCGACCGCCGACCGCAACTACCTGCGCGTCAGAGACGCCTTCGAGACCGACTTCCTCTCCCAGCCGGTCGATGAGCTGCGCTCGCTCGCTGACACACTCGACCGTGCCTGGGCGGTCGCGTCGCTGCTGCCACGCGATGAGCTTTCGATGATCGCTCCCGCCACGCTCGACAACCACTACATCTCCTCGGCCTCCGGTGCCGCTACGGATCCCCCCAGGTAGAGCAGGACGGATCTGGCTCGTCGGTCGCCTCGAGACCGCCAGACGCGGCGCCGACCTGCTCGACCGCAAGCGCCAGCAGCTGCTGCGCGAACAGGCACGCGTGCGGACCGAGGCCGCCGCAGCCCGCCGAGACTGGCACGAGTCCCTCGCTCGCGCCGAGCTGTGGACCGCGCGCGCGACGATGCTTGACGGGCCAGGACGCTTGGAGTTGCTCGCCCGACACGTGACCACCCGAGCCACGGTCGAGCTCGCGTGGTCAAACCTGATGGGGGCGCAGCTGCCATCGCTCCGGGAGATCGCCGTTGCGTCTCCGCCGCCGCTCTCGGCGTTTGGCGCGAGCAGTGCCGCAGTCATCGCAGCCGACGCGTGGTGCCAGGCGACCCGCGACGCCGCCCGCCACGCAGTGGCCCTGCGAACGGAGGCCGAACTGTCTGCCGAGCTCGCTCGCGCGACCCGCCGCCTCCGCGCGCTGGAGAAGCGCTGGATACCGCAACACGCGGCCGCACTCGCTCAGCTCGACCTCGCACTTGACGAGAGCCAACGCGAACAGGCGGCACGCGTTCGCTGGCTCACCCGACGAACGGACGCCTCGGGCCCGAGACGGGCGTAGCCCGGGGTATCGAAGCGGATGAAGGGACTCGAACCCTCGATTCTTCTCCGTCGGCGAACCGACGACGGCCCGGTAACGGGGCTGGGCAGACCTGCCTCGTAGCGTCGCGGCGCCCGCCTCTGACTCGGCGGGTTCGCCACGTCGACCCTCCTGCTCGCGCCGGGCCGGTCGGGTCCCGCCTTCTCAAAACAACGTTAGTTGATGCGAGCGCGGTCCTGTGCTACGGTTGGCAAGCCGCTCGAAACAACAAACGGTGATATGACGAGTTCCGCCACTCTTCCCGCAGGACCGCCGGCCGAGGCGTGCTGTGCGCCCTCTGCCGGTTTGAACCCTGCACTGGACGCCGAGCGCATCGCGACCATCGCGAGGGCGCTGGCGGAGCCGGTGCGCGTCCAGATCCTCGATGTGCTTCGTCGTAGCGAGGAGGCGGTTTGCCAGTGCGAGCTCATCGCGCTGTTCGACATCCGCCAGTCGCTGCTCTCTCACCACATGAGAAAGCTCGTTGACGCTGGCTTGGTGAGCGTCGAGCGCCGCCACCGCTGGGCCTACTACTCCGTCTCGCCCGACGCCCCGAAGGAGCTGACCTCATGGCTGAGCTGACCACCACTGACGCGCCCACGACGTCGTCCTGTTGCGCCCCGGCCGCGCAGTCCAGCTGCTGCGAGCCTTCCGAGAAGGCGGCCTGCTGCGACACGAGCGCCGCGGGCGGCTCGTGCGGCTGCTCCGAGAGACAGGCGGAAGACGCCGCCGTGGCACCCGATATTCGAGAGGTCGTGCGCGACCGCTATGCGGAAGCCGCTCGCGCGCTCGGCGGCGTGGAGACTGCGTCGTGTGGTTGCGCCACGCTGAGTAGCGTCGACGCGAACGGCGTCGAGGTGTGGGGCTCCGCGCTGTACGAGAGCTCCGAGGCTGAGGGTGCGACCGCGGACGCCGTGCGCGCCTCGCTGGGGTGCGGGGTCCCGACGGCGGTCGCGGACCTGCGGGCGGGGGAGACGGTGCTCGACCTCGGCTCTGGTGCGGGCGCTGATGTTCTCATCAGCGCACGTCGGGTGGGGGCGACGGGGAAGGCCATTGGCTTGGACATGACGGACGAGATGCTCGACCTTGCACGCGCTAACGCGCAGAAGGCCGGGGTTGCGAACGTCGAGTTCGTGAAGGGCTACATCGAGGACATTCCGCTTCCCGACGCCTCGGTGGACGTCGTCATCTCCAACTGCGTGCTCAGTCTCGCCGCCGACAAGCGCAGGGTCATCGCCGAGGCCGCTCGGGTTCTCCGGCCGGGTGGTCGTTTCGCCATTTCCGACGTCATCGCCGACCCGGACATGGATGACGCGACTCGCGCGGACATGGAGCAGTGGACCGGGTGCATCGCGGGGGCGCTGACCGACGAGGAGTTCCGCGCGGCACTGGCCGAAGCTGGCCTGGTTGCTGCCGAGGTCCGCCCGACGCATCGCGTGCACGAGCACGCTGAGGCGGCCATCATCCGCGCGCGCAAGCCCGAGGCCGTGCCCACGCCGACCGCTCGGCGTGTTGAGTTGTATGAGCCGGCGATGTGCTGTCAGACCGGTGTGTGCGGCCCGGCTGTCGACCAGCAGCTCATCGACGTTCGTGAGGACTTGCGGTGGGCGGAGTCGCAGGGCGCCCAGGTAGCCCGCCACAACCTGTCCTCCGACCCCGACGCGTTTGTGGCCAACCCGAAGGTCACCGGCCTGATCGCCGCCTTCGGCGAGCCGGCGCTGCCGGTGCTCGTCGTCGACGGCGACATCGCCATCCATGGCCGCTACCCGTCGCGCAGCGAGCTCGCCGACCTGCTCGCAGCCGAGACTGCGCCGGTTGTCGAACCGCGCCAGAGCTCCGGGGCCTGCGGCTGCGGCCCCGGCGGTTGCTGATGACCCTGCCGACACCCGATGCCCTTCCTGCCCCGAGCTGGGCGCGGTGGGATACCCGCCACCTGTTCTTCACGGGTAAGGGTGGGGTTGGCAAGACGACGACGGCGAGCGCGGTTGCGGTCGCGCTCGCGGACGCCGGCAGGCGGACGCTCCTCATCTCGACCGACCCGGCGTCCAACCTCGACGACGTGTTCGGCATCGAGGCGGGCTCGGAGCCAACGGAGGTTCCGGGCGTGGACGGGCTGTTCATCACGAACCTCGACCCGGAGGCTGCGGCCACGGCGTTCAAGGAACGCGCCGTCGCCCCGTACCGCGGGCTACTGCCGGAGTCGGCGGTCCGCAACATGGAGGAGCAGCTGTCGGGTGCGTGCACGGTCGAGATTGCCGCGTTCAACGAGTTCACGGCTGTCCTGGCCGCGCCGCAGGACACCGCCGGATTCGACCACGTCTTGTTCGACACCGCGCCGACCGGGCATACGCTGCGGCTGCTGACGCTGCCGAGCGCCTGGAGCGGCTACGTCTCCGAGCATCCCGCCGGCGCAAGCTGCCTGGGCCCGCTGGCGGGGCTCGACAAGCAGCGGGCACAGTACGAGGCGGCGGTCGCGACACTCGCCGACCCAGAGCTGACGACGCTCGTGCTCGTCTCGCGGGCGGAAGGCAGCGCGCTGCGCGAGGCCGCACGCGCGAGCGGCGAGCTGGCCGCGCTGGGCGTGCGCCACCAGCGGCTCATCATCAACGGCGTGCTGCGCGACCCCGGCGACGACGCGATCGCAGCCGCATTCGCCGGCCGTCAGGCCGCCGCACTGGCGGACGCCCCGCCGGCACTCTCGCGCCTCGACGTTGCCGGCGTTGACCTCGTCACCGGGGATGTCTCCGGCGTCGTCGCGCTCCGCCAATTCACGAGCGGCCGCGACGGCCTCGTCGCGGTTGACCGTGAGCCCGTGGCGGCTGAGTTGCCGGGCCTCGCCGATCTTGTCGATGCGCTCGACGCCGCCGGGAACGGAGTCGTGATGACGATGGGCAAGGGTGGTGTTGGCAAGACGACGCT
>Ga0307372_10003729_pt1 | contig 24094 bp, 26 predicted proteins | sample OX1MG_FD_202533 | JGI IMG/M metagenome (GOLD analysis project Ga0307372, IMG submission 202533) | Soil microbial communities from Risofladan, Vaasa, Finland - OX-1 | ecosystem: Environmental > Terrestrial > Soil > Coastal area > Acid sulfate soil | place: Finland: Risofladan, Vaasa | collected...
GGGTGGGAGATGGCGCGGAGCAGTTCTTGGCCGCCCCGCCGCACGCGGGCCCGTCTGGTCGGAAAGCCCCAACCCTCAGACGTCGATCCCCGGCTGGGAAATAGTGTCCCACCATGGGGGCGGAGCGCCGATTTCCGCGGGCGCTGTTCGGGTAGAGAGTGAGAGGCTAGGATGTCTGGGGTTCAGGACCCAGGCGGAGCACCTTGGTGGGTCGGCTCACACCGAAAGGAGGATGGATGGGAAAGGTAATAGTGATGAATTCGGTGACGCTGGACGGCGTGATGCAGGGTCCGGGCCGCCCCGACGAGGACACGCGAGATGGGTTCGAGCTCGGCGGATGGGGGATCCCGTACGGGGACGAGGCGATTGTCGCCAAGATGGGTGAACGGATGGGCGAGGATCGCGCGTTTCTGTTCGGGAGGCGTACCTACGAGCAGCTGCTGACCTCCTGGAACTCCCGTGGCGGCCCCTTCAAAGAGGCACTAAACAGCGCCCACAAATATGTTGCCTCGACCAACCCGGAGGCCAGCCTCGACTGGCCGAACTCAACTCTGCTGCACGGTGACGTACCGGCCGCGGTGGCTGCCCTCAAAGAGAGCTCGGACACGAATCTCGTGATCATGGGTAGTGGCGTGCTGATCGGCTCGCTAATGGCCGCCGATGTGATCGACGAGTATCTGCTGACGATTGCTCCGCTCGTGTTGGGCAGGGGTCGGCGTCTGTTTGTGGGCGGCACTCAGGCATCGCTGCGGCTAGTGGATAGTATGAGTACCAGCAGAGGCGTCTTGATCGCCACCTACGAGCCGGACCGGGGATAAGCAACGAGAATGGGTCCGTTTGGCCCGGAATTTGGTCGGAGCAAGTGTCTGCGAGAGTAGTCCCCGAAGGAGCGGTACCTGCTCAGCCGCTATCGGACCGACGGCGGCCCGCCACCGGCTGACGTGCTGGCGCCGATCCCGGGTGATGTTCGTGCAGCAGGTGCGGATCCGGGTCCACCTGGTGCTCGACGACTGTCTCCGCCATAAGCATCCGGAGGTGGGGACCGGCAGTCCCAGCATCGACGCTTCCATCTTCACTTCACGGGCACCAGGGCGCGCCGGATGAACCAGGGGGACATTCGATTTTCGATTCTCCACGGCAGGACCATCGGCCGCGACTTCTTGGTCAGTCTGGGCTCGCCTGAGGGCGTGGTTCAGGGCGTCCGGGAAGGCTGGAACGACAACAAGCACCGGTTGGTGTCGGTGACGAAACCGGGCCAGATACTCACCAATGCAATGCCGAGAGGAACCGCGGCAGCGGTGCCCTAGCAGCCCGCCGCGCAAAGCCCGAACCGTCCGAGAGGTCCGCGACTGCGTGAATCCGGAATTGGCTACACTCGCCGGGTGGCGGTGGGAACAGAGCTTGCGCAGCTGGGAGGTTATCCATTTGAGGTGCGTTACAGCGACGGAGCTCTGCTGCGGGCGCGGGCCGCGGCCGATGTCGCCGCGGACGCATACGTCTACTTCCGTCGCCTGTTCGCCGGCGTTGAGCCGGAAATCGCTGTCATCGTGGCCGACCAGGGGGACTGGTCGGGTAAGGTCCCGTACGGGCTGCCGTTTTTCAGAGATGACGCCGGCGAGATCCGTCCCGGGATCGTGGTAATGCCAGCCGGAGGCGGAGACTTCTGGAACGAGATCGCACAGGACCTCCGTTACGCGTCCCCTCGCGGGTATGCGCGGTCGCTCGCGGCATACCCGGACGGCGCGGGTGGGTTGGATCTGCAGCCGTTCTTCGACCTCATCACTATCCATGAGCTCGGCCACGCATTCGAGGTGCTCGGAGATCTGCGGCTCCCGACCTTCTGGCTCAGCGAGATCTTCGTCAACCTAGCCATGCACGCGTTCGTCGCAACCCAGCGACCGGCAAGCCTCCCGACGCTCGAGGTGCTCCCAACTGTGGGAGCGGGAAGTCGAAAGCTTGCCGCTCGGATGCGCGCCGAGGGGTACCGCACGCTCGAGGAGCTGCAAGCCCACTACACGGGTTCTGACGATTCGATGAGCCCCTTGAACTATGTCTGGCTCCAGTACCGGTGGCTCCGGCTCGCGGCGAAGATGTTCGAGGTCGACGGTGAGGACGGACTGGTTCGCTTCTGGGATTGTTTTCACTCAACCGATCGCGTCAGCGCCAGCGAGGCCACAGCGGCGTCACTGGCGCCTCTTCTCGCCACCGAAGTCAGCCCGATCCTCGGACGGGCGGTCCGAGATTGGCGTTAGACGCAAGTCGCGCCCACGCCACCCCTCCCGGATTGGCGGGACGACACGACAGATCATTGAGAGTGACGCTCGCTCGCCGCTGCGGCACCTGACGCCCGCAACTGCTCCGCAACTCTCCTCCAAGTAGCTCGGGAGTACCCCGATCATTTAGCGCCAGAGTTCGTGCTCGTTCAAGTACGCGATTCCCCACTTCCTGAACGCCCGGAACGACAGCACGCACCCGTTGGTGGGGGTGACGACACCGGCCCGAGTCCGCGCCAAAGCCTTGCCCAAAGCTGGGTCGGCCTGAGCGCCGTGGCCGCCCGCGGGCGGGCGCCTCCGTTGGCGACTGGGACAGCTCGCCCCGGTTACGGCTCGCTCGGCAGGCGAGCAGCCGCGGGCTCGGCTCAGATCCGGAACCGCTCGACCCGAGGAGGGTCGCGAGCGCAGCCTTCCACCTCCGCCACCGTCCCCGGTCGGCCTGGACCTTCCCATATTCTCTGACTAAAATCAGAGAATGCCTGGAGAGATGATCGCCCAACTGCGGCGCTTCAACCGGGTAGTAACCGCCGCCGCCGGAGCCCTCCGGGACCCCTACCTCGGGGGCAAGCGCCCCTTCGGCGAAGCCCGGCTGCTTTGGGAGATAGGTATCGACGGCGGTGAGGTGCGCCGGCTGCGCGCACGGCTGGGCCTGGACTCGGGGTACCTGAGCCGATTGCTCCGGTCGTTGGCGGCCGACGGCCTGATCACGGTGGCCCCGAGCTCGCGCGACCGGCGTATTCGGGTGGCGCATCTCACGTCGGCCGGACGCCGCGAATGTGCCCTCCTCGACGGGCGATCGAACGAGTTGGCACGGTCGCTGGTCTCAGCCCTCGGCGCGCACCAGCAGGACCGCCTGGCGGCGGCGATGAACGAGGTCGAACGCCTGCTCACTGCTGCGACGGTGGAGATCCTGCTCGTCGACCCGGAGCATCGCGACGCCCGCTACTGCCTCGCCGAGTACGTCGCCGAACTAAACCGGCGCTCGGAACGGGGGTTCGATCCTTCGGTGGGGGCGACTGCCCTGCCGCAGGAGGTGCGGCCTCCCGCAGGCGAGTTCTTCGTCGCCTACCTTCGGGGGGAGCCGATTGGCTGCGGCGCGGTGAAGCATCATGGCAATGCGCCGGCCGAGCTCAAGCGCATGTGGATCGCGCCCAGCGCCCGCGGTTTGGGATTGGGCCGCCGTCTGCTAGCCCATCTGGAGGCACGCGCGTGCGGCGCGGGAGCCCGCGTAGCTCACCTCGAGACCAGCGCAGTCCTGGCTGAGGCGCTCGCCCTCTACCGCTCCGCTGGTTGGGTGGAGGTGGCCGCTTACAACGACGAGCCCTTCGCGGACTACTGGTTCGAAAAGAGGCTCGTCGGTCCCGTGAGGCCCGGCCAGACTCAACTGAGGATGGGTGCCACCGCCACTCCCTAAGTACGAGAGCGTCCTCACGCGACCTCGTCGCGACGGCGCGAAGTGGGGAACACATCATCCAGCGTCCGGGGACGAGCCGACAGACTGGCACGGCGGCCTTTGCGGCCAATTCTGCGCCGAACTCGTGGCCCCCGGAGGTGGCCTCAGGGGCAGGAAACGCCGAACCGGCCGGCGCCAGTGCGTCTACCGACTTCACCTGCCCGACGGGCTAGAAATACTTAGCGAGTGTCGGGCACCCCGTCACCGGTCCAGCCGGTCGAGCAACTCCTTGTCGCGCTCGAGCAGCTTGCGAGCACGCTCCGTGAAGTCATCGTCGGCTCGGGCACGGTCGATCGCGGCGGTGAGCGACTCGACGATGAGGGCGTTCACGCTAGTACCTCGAACGCGCGCGACGGCCTCCGCCTGATCGGCCAGCCTCTCTGGAAGCCGCACAGTTGTCCGCCTAGGCACGATGTCAAGATACCACGACGTCACGGCTTCACTCAAGACTTCCGGCAGAACCCGCGACCGCCGGTGGAGCTCCTGCCGCCGGGGACCGCCGGCGAAGCGTGCGGATGTGCCCGCAATAAGTCCCTCCCCGTCGGATGGCGAACCCAGGAGAGCACGGGAAATGGCCGGTTACCCGGGCGAAACAGATTCCGCGAGCGACCCGCTGAGTTCGCGGAGGTTGGCCTTCGGTTGCTGTCAAAGCTGCTGTTAACCAGGGGTTTGGCAGGAGCACTGGTGCCGCCAGCAGGATTCGAACCTGCGACCCTGGGCTTAAAAGGCCCCTGCGCTACCACTGCGCCATGGCGGCTCGGATGCAGCCTAACTCAGCGCGGCGAGCGCGCCCCCAGCAACGTCACCACCTCGACCGGCCGGCCGGGGTCAGGGCGTCAGGTCGGACTCAGTTCATTCTCCGACGCCTGCTCGACGCCGTCACGCAGACATCGCCGTCGGTGGCTCCGGCGGCTCGCCGAGACCTCACTCGATCGAGGCGCCTGTCTGGGAGCGAATGTGGCCCCGCTCGGCGGGATTCAAAGTGAGAGCCAGCGCCCGATCCCACGAAGCCTGAGCCTCGGCGTCACGGCCCAGCTCCTGAAGCAGCTCGGCGCGAGTGCTGTGCACCAGGTGGTAACCCTGGAGGGCGGGAAGCAGCGCCTCGGTTTCGCCCAGCGCTACCGCTGCGCCGGCGACGTGCCAGAGCGCGACCGCTCGATTGAGCCGGACGACTGGCGAAGGCTGGACCTCCAGGAGTCGGTCGTAGAGGCGAACCAGGAGTGGCCAGTCAGTGTCGGCCCAGCGCGGCGCCAGCGCGTGGCAGGAGGCGATGGCAGCCTGCAGCTGATATGGCCCGGGTCGGCCGATCAACGCGGCCCGGTCCAGCAGATCGGTCGCCTCGCTTATCGCCGCTCGGTTCCACATCGATCGGTCTTGATCCGCCAGCAAGACCATCCGCCCCTCCCCGTCAAATCGGCTTCGCACCCGTGACAACTGGAGCTTGAAGAGCGCCAGCAGTCCGAGCAGCTCCGGCTGGGCGGGCAGGACCTGAACGGCCAGCCCCGCCAGCCAGGTGGCATCCTCCGCCAGTGACCGGTCTGAGGACACCTCCCACTGGCTCGAGAGGTACCCCTCGTTGAACATCAGGTAGAGGACCGCCATGACCTCGGCCAGGCGCTCCTCCAGGTCGGCGGGATCGGGGATCCGAAAGGGAATGCCAGCGCTGACGATCTTGCGCTTGGCTCGGGTGATCCGCTGGGCCAGACTGGACTCGGAAACCAGGAAGGCGCTGGCGATCTGGGCGGTGCTCAGCCCGGCCACCACCCGAAGGGTGAGCGCGACCTGAGCGTCCCGGGAGAGGGCCGGATGGCAGCAGGCGAACATGAGCTGGAGCCGGTCGTCCCCGCCGGGCGAGTCGGGCTCGGAGATCAGGCTGGACTTGGCGGCATGGCGCTGGGCACGGCGCAGCCTGTCGAGCACCCGTCGCTCGGCAACCCGCTGCAACCAGGCGCCCGGACGAGAAGGGATCCCCTGCTCGGACCAGGCACGAAGCGCCGATAGGAAGGCCTCCTGGGTGCACTCCTCGGCCAGGTCAAAATCCCCGTAGCGGCGGGTGAGCGAAGCGGTCACCCGGCCGGCCTCCTCGCGAAAGACCTGGCCGAGCACCGCCGCGATCGCGTCACCCATAGACCGTTTCAGTCCACCCAAATCGGACGGATCTCAACTGCAGGACTGGCCGGCCAGCTCTTGGCCATCGCCAGGGCAGCGTCCAAGTCGGGCACTTCGATGATCGCATAGCCTCCGATCGACTCCTTGGTCTCCGCGAAGGGACCGTCCACGATCGTCGGCGCTGCCGCGCCAAACCGCACCGTAGTGGCGTGGGCAGACGGCTGCAGCCGCTCGCCCCCGACGATGGCCCCCGACTTGCTGTACTTGTCCCACCAGGTGTCGACTTGATCCATCCCAGCGCTCCCTGCCTCCCCATCGGGAGCGCCATCACCGACGAACATCAGCATGTAGCGCATCTTCACTCCTCGTTTCCAACCGGGGCCTTACCAGCCCTTCATCTATACGACGAACCTCGGAGCTGGAATCCGACATACCTGGCCCCGGGGCGCCGGGGCGATCCGGGTTCGGTACCGGGCCGCTCGCCGCGAGAGCTAGAATCGACCTGAGCTGACCATCGTGGCGAGCGCTCCCAGGCGGCTACTACGCAGGGAAGACATGAGCCAAAACGGACATATTCAGACCGGCACCGCCCGAGTCAAGCGCGGCTTGGCCGAGATGCTGAAGGGCGGCGTGATCATGGACGTGGTGACGCCCGAACACGCCACCATCGCCCAGGAGGCCGGCGCCGTGGCGGTGATGGCCCTGGAGCGGGTTCCCGCGGACATTCGCGCCCAAGGCGGAGTCGCCCGGATGAGCGACCCCCAGCTGATCAAGTCGATCATGGCCGCGGTCTCGATCCCGGTGATGGCCAAGTGTCGGATCGGGCATTTCGTCGAGGCCCAGATCCTGGAGGCTCTGGGAGTCGACTACATCGACGAGTCGGAGGTGCTCACCCCAGCGGACGAGGAGAACCACGTCGACAAGTGGCAGTTCCAGGTGCCCTTCGTGTGCGGGGCCCGGGACCTGGGCGAGGCGCTGCGCCGCATCTCCGAGGGGGCGGCGATGATCCGCACCAAAGGGGAGGCGGGCACCGGGGACGTGGTCGAGGCCGTCCGCCATATGCGGGCGGTGAGCAAGGGCATCCGCCGGCTCCACTCGCTCCGCCCCGACGAGCTCGCGAGCGCGGCCAAGGAGCTTGGGGCGTCCCTCGAGCTGGTTCGAGAGACGGCGGAGCTGGGCCGGCTGCCGGTCGTCAACTTCTCGGCTGGGGGGCTGGCCACGCCGGCCGACGCCGCTCTGATGATGCAGCTGGGGTGCGACGGCAACTTCGTCGGTAGTGGCATCTTCAAGAGCGGAGATCCGCTTCGCCGGGCCAAGGCGATTGTCGCCGCCACCACCTACTTCGACAAGCCTGAGATCCTGGCCCGGGTCAGCGAGGATCTGGGCGAGCCGATGGTGGGCATCGGGGTCACCAGCCTGCGCCAGGAAGAGCTGCTGGCCACCCGAGGCATCTGACCCAAACCCCCCAGCCGATGGCAGTCCCCCGGATCGGTGTCCTAGCTCTCCAAGGGGACGTCCGCGAGCACCTCCGCCTGCTCCAGGGCTGCGGCGCCGAGGTCCAGACGGTTCGCCAGCCCGACGAGTTGCAGGGGCTGCAGGGACTCGTGCTTCCGGGTGGAGAGAGCACCACCATGAGCCGGCTGATTCGACGGTTCGAGCTGCTGGAGCCGCTGCGAGAGGCCTTTCAGCGTGGGGTCGGCTGCCTGGCCACCTGCGCGGGGACCATCCTGGCAGCGCGCGAGATTCGGGACGGCCTTCCCGACCAGGTGCAGCTGGGGATCTTGGACATCCTGGTCCGGCGCAACGCCTTTGGCCGCCAGCTGGACTCGGGCGAGGTCGAGCTGGCGGTGCCGGCGCTCGGCCCAGAGGCGATCCGAGTCGCTCTCATCCGGGCGCCGGCCATTGAGTGGGCCGGCCCCCAGGTCGAGGTGTTGACCACCTACCGGGACCAGCCCGCCGCCGTGCGCCAGGGGCGCCACCTGGGATTGATCTTCCATCCCGAGATCACCGGGGACCCCCGCTTCCATCAGCTCTTCCTGGAGCGGCTGTGAGCCCGAATCCGGGCTGGGCCTGATCGGCGGTGATTCGGGAACAGCGTCGGCTCCGGCGCGGGATGACGAATCGATGCGGCGTCCGTCCCAGCCAGGCAAACTGATACCCATGCAGGTTCGATCGGCCAGCTATCGAGACCTGAGCCGGGTTGACGAGCTCTATCGAGCCAACCTGGCGGTGGAGCAGGAGTTCGATCGGCGCCTGGAGCGGGCCGGCCCCCAGAGCCCGGTTCCGGGCCCTGCCCTGGCTCGGGCATGGTCGATCCTGACTCGCAGCCTCTCGGCTTTGATGCCGCTTTCGGACATGGGCGACCAGCTCTACGTCGCCGAGGCCGAGGGTCGGATCGTTGGCTTCGTCCAGGCTGAACCGGCCCCGGGGAGGCGGGCCTGGCGGATTCTCAACCTCTGCCTCGCCCACACCGCCGAGGGGCACTTCGCGGGCGTCCCCCTGCTGCAGCACCTGGTCAACGAGGGGCTCGACCGGGGGGTCACCCGCTTCTTGGTTCGAATTCCCGAAGACCACCCGCTCCAGGCGATGCTTCGCGAGCAGGGATTCCAACCGTTCGCCAGCGAGCAGATACGCTTTCGGGAGCTGCCCAAGCCGGCCGACCACCATTCGGAGCCCTGGATCCCGGCGGCGCCCGACGACATTGGCGGGGTGTACCTCCTCTACCTTCGCACCGCGCCCCACGCGGTGGCGGCGGTGGAAGCGCCCAACTTGACCCAGTGGCGGGCGACCTTCCAGCTGGGCTGGCTGGGCAGGCTGGCGGGTAGGACCGGCGACTCCCGCCACTTCGTCATCCGCCAGAGCGGGAGCGTAGTAGCCTGGGCCGGAGTTCGGCTGCCCGCCCGGGCGCGACCCACCCTGATCAGCCTGATGCTCGACCCCCAGGAGAGCAGGCTGGCGGTGGAGGCGCTGCACAGCCTGCTGGGACAGGTTCCACCCGGGCCCACCCTGTGCCTGCTCCGCCACTACGACCTGGAGCTCCACCGCGCCGTGGCCGCCCGGGGCTTCGAGCCGGTTGCCACCCAGATCCTGATGGCCCGCGACCTGCCCATCAAGCTGCGCGCCCGCCGCCTGGCCGAGCAGAAGAAGGCGATCCTGGCCGGGGCTCTACCCGTGGTCCAGGCGCGGAGCACGCCCGACCCGGCGCCCTGAGTGCAGCCGCCCGACCGACCCTTTGTGTGCGCTATATTCGGGTCGTGACAGTAGGCTGGCTGGGAGCTGCCGACGATCTAGCCACCACGCCCATCCCCGGAGGGAATGGGCGCTAGGCCGCGTCCCGACCCCAGCCACGGTCGATCCCCTGCCGTGAGCTGCGTGAGGCCAGGCCCTGACGGCATCTGACCCCGCCTTCGGCCCCTCCTTCCCGGAGGAGCTGGAACTGCTCATCAGCACGCTCCCCCGCCACCTCTACCAGGCGGTAAGCAAGCTGCCCGGCGAGTCGGGAGACCTCCTCGAGATCGTGCTCGACTTGGGCCGAGAGCCCGAGGCGCGCTTCGAGGGCAGCGAGGTAATCCTGAGCCCCACCCCGGTGAGCCTGGAGGACATCGCCTACGTCGCCGACCGAGTCGGCGACTTCGGCGGGGACAACCGGGCCGGGATCGCACGCACACTGCACCGGATCAGCGCGATCAGGAATCGCGCAGGGGAGATCGTCGGGTTGACCTGCCGGGTCGGCCGGGCGGTGACCGGGAGGGTCGAGATCATCCGCGACATCGTGATCAGCGGGCAGAGCCTGCTCCTGCTGGGGAAGCCGGGAGTCGGCAAGACGACCATGCTCCGCGAGGTCGCCCGCATCCTGGCGGACGAGAGTCGGAAGCGAGTGGTGGTGGTCGACACCAGCAACGAGATCGCCGGAGACGGCGACATTCCTCACCCCGGGATCGGGCGCGCGCGCCGGATGCAGGTGGCCCGCCCCGAGCTGCAGCACGCGGTGATGATCGAGGCGGTGGAGAACCACATGCCCGAAGTGATCGTCATCGACGAGATCGGGACTGAACTGGAGGCGGCGGCCGCCCGGACCATCGCTGAGCGGGGGGTTCAGCTGGTCGGGACCGCCCACGGGAACACCCTCGACAACCTGCTCGTCAACCCCACCCTCAACGATCTCCTCGGCGGCATCCAGTCGGTCACCCTCTCGGACGAGGAGGCCCGCCGGCGGGGGACTCAGAAGTCGGTTCTGGAGAGGAAGGCTCCTCCTACCTTCGACGCGCTGGTGGAGATCGTCGACCGCCACCGGGTCACCGTTCACATGCCGCTCGCCGACGTCGTCGACGACGCCCTCCGAGGGCGACCGCGGCCCGCCCAGCTGCGGGAGTCGCAGCCCGGTCGTGGGGTCAGCACCCGGTTGGTCGAGCCCTCACCGTTTGACGATCGGGGGTCGCGCGAGCTCTTCGGGGAGGAGCTATCGGGCCGGCCCCGGCGCCCCCTTTCCCTGGCGGACCTCTCCAATGGGCACTCCGGGCAGCGTGCCGGGGCCGGCTCCCCGACCGCGCTCTTTCCGTACGGAGTCTCTCGGGTGCACCTGGAGCAGGCGATCCGCGAGCTGAAGGTGCCGGTGCGCATCCAGCATCATGTCGACGACGCCGATCTGGTTGTCACCCTGAAGAACTACTACCGGCGCCGGGACTCACCGCTGAGAGCCGCCGAGACCGAGGGCATCCCGATCTCGATCCTGCGCAGCAACACGGTTTCCCAGGTTCGAGCATTTCTGGCCGGGCTCTACAACCTCGAGAGCGTCGACCCCACCGAGGAGGCCATGAGGGAGGTCAAGGAGGGAATCGAGCGGGCCCGGCAGGGCACGGTCGTTGAACTGGCGCCCCAGAACGCCTACCTGCGGCGCATGCAGCACCAGCTCGTGGAGCAGAGCGAACTGGTCGCCCGCAGCACCGGCAAGGAACCCCGACGAAGGTTGCGGATCTACCCGTCGAGTGAGGCCTCCTAGGGGCGCTCTTGGGATCAGCGCGCCCCGGTTTTTTCATCAGTGTCGAGGGCATCGACGGGTCGGGCAAGAGCACCCAGGCGCGGGGGCTGGCCGAGCGCCTGGAACAGCTCGGGGAGCGGGTCACAGCGGCCCGGGACCCGGGCAGCACGGCGCTCGGCGAGAGAGTTCGAGCTCTGCTGCTGACAGACAGCTCAGGCCCCCCGACCGCTCCCCTGGCCGAGGTCGCCCTCTTTCTGGCCGCCCGGGTTCAGCTTCTCCATGAGGTGATCGATCCGGCGCTTTCCCGCGGAGAGGTGGTCGTCTGCGATCGCTTCATCGACTCCACCCTCGCCTACCAGGGCTTCGGCCGAGGGGTGAGCCAGGACACCCTGCTCAAACTCCACCAGCTGGTCGGGGCTGACCGGCTGCCCGACCTGACTTTGGTGTTGGACCTGGCAGTCTCGACGGCTCAGGGACGAACGGCTCCCGAGCGGCCGCGCGATCGGATGGAGGCGGAGCCGACCGCCTACCATGAGCAGGTCCGGCAGGGCTATCTGGCGCTCGCGCCAGCCTTCCCGGAGCGGGTCGTGGTACTGCCGGCGGATCTCCCTTTAGGACAGCTCGCCGAGGCCTGCTGGGGAGTGGTGCAGGGCCGTTTGACGGCGAGGAGGGCGACTTGAAGCTGGTGGTTGCGATCGTGCATGAGCAGGACACCACCCGGGCGCTCGAGGTACTCGGCGGCCGGGGATTCGGGGTGACCCGGCTCAACAGCGAGGGGGGATTCCTCCAGCGCCGCAACTCGCTGCTGCTTTTGGGCGTTGACGACAACTTGGTAGACGAGGTGATCTCCACCCTCAGCTCGGTCTGCAAGCCCCGTCATGAGCAGCTCGGGGGTGGTCGTCCGCGCTCTGCGATGGGTGAGGCCGACGTGGAGGTGGAGGTCGGCCGGGCGACCGTTTTCGTGGTCGAGCTGGGCCGGGTGGAGCGGCTCTAGCCGGCTCATCTGGCGACCCTGCGGCCGGGTTCTATACTGCCGCGGTGGCGCTGCTGCTGCGGCTGCGGCGGAAGAGTGCGCAGAAGTTCGCCCCCCGGCTCCCCAGGTGCCTTCCGGCCCGGCTGGCGTGGCACCGAGAGCAGCGATGAAGAGGGGACTCAGCCCCCTCCGCCAGCCTCGAGGTGCCGCGGGACTTCGCCTGGCGGCGCTCGCCTTGGTGGCGATGGCAGGGGCCGTGGCCTACCTGGACGACCTGGTCTGGATCTTCGTACTGATCTACTCAGGAGTTCTGGTGCTCGGACTCGACATGACCTGGAGTTGGTGGTGCGGCCGCCACCTGCGGCTGATTCGGGAGGTCGACGACGGGATGCGGGCGGTCGGCCAGCCGCTGACCGAGCGGTTCACCTTGGAGAACGACTCAGGGCTGTTCATCGGACTGGTCGAGGTCCTCGACCGCTCCCAACTTTCGACGCTTCGGGCAGCCCGGGTGGTCTCGCTGGCGCCCCGCCAGATCGTCACCTGGGAGGCCACCCGCCGGCTCGCCGTCAGAGGCCGCTACGAGCTGGGGCCGACCGAGATCCGGGTGGCCGACCCGCTCGGGCTCTTCCCCCGGCGCTTGACCCTGCCCACCAGAGAGACCCTGGTCGTCTACCCGGAGCTGGTTTCGATTCCCGGTGGCAGCCTGCCGGGGGCGGCGACTCGAACTCGAGGGGCGCCGCGTGCGGTTCGCGGGACGGCGCCCTCGAGTCCCTTCTCCCGGAGCGAACCTGCCGCCAGCCGGTCCGAACTCCTGCTCCTGCTCGACCTCAGCCGGGCGAGCCATCCGGACCGGGGCCCGGAGGGATCCTTGGAGTGCGCAGTGACAGTGGCCGCGTCGGTCGCCCACGCCGCGGTGGCTCAGGGACAATCAGTCTCATTGGCGACTTCCGACCGAATGCGGGCACGGATTCCGTCTGGGCGGGGGGAACTCCACGATCGGAATCTGCTCGATTACCTGGCCACCGCCGCCGCCGACGGCACTACCCCGTTCGCGGAACTGGTCGCCGACGAGATGCTCACCTGGCGGGGCCGGGGGGGAGTGGTTCTGATCACCGCCGACGCAGGCCAGGATTGGGTCGCCGCCGCTGCCGCCGCCTCGGCGCGGGGCGAGCGCGCCCTGGCGATCTTCCTCGACCCAGCCGGGGTCGGCGGTCGGACGGTGACCAGGGTCCCCGCCCAGTGGCGGCTGGTGATGGACTTCTGGGTGGTCCGCCACGGGGACGACCTGACCCGGCTGGATGCCCTGCACGGGCGGGCCGTGGTGTGACTGTCCGGCTACCGGCGGAGGGATGCCGGTAACCTGGGGCCGGTGACCGAGGAATTGCCGTCGGCCGGCGCCGACGCCGCTCTCGAACTGGCCATCCTGGGCAGCGGGGCCGCGTTCTCCGCGATCGGACACAACGCCGGATACCTGGTCGACGGCGAGCTCCTCTTGGACTGCGGGGCGCCGGTGACCAGCCTCCTGGGTCAGTCCGGGCGGAGCCTGGCCGATCTGCGGACGATCGCCATCTCCCACCTCCACGGCGATCACTTCTGCCAGCTACCCCTGCTGCTCGCGGCCCGCGCCGTCCGCTACCCAGATGCCCAGCCAGTCCGGGTTGTCGGCCCCATGGGCATCTCGCAACGGCTGCACACCTTGGGCCAGCTCTACCTCGGGGACCACTTCTGGGACCAAGTGGTCACGGCGGGCGCGCCACAGGTCGAGGAGTGGGTCGGAGGTCAGAGGGCTCCGTTGGGAAGCTTCCAGCTGGAGGGGGTGGAGGTTGAGCACGCGACTGAGCTGAGCTGCCTTGGCTTCCGAATCCAGCGCCACGGGATCACCCTCGGATACTCTGGGGACACCACCCTCTGCGCCGGGATCCGGAAGCTGGCCAGCTCGGTCGACTACCTGCTCTGCGAGTGCACCAGCATGTCCGAGCCGACGCCCATCCACCTTTGGAAGGGGGAGGTGGAGGAGCTGATCGAGTCCAACCCCAACACCCGTTTCATCCTCACCCACCTCTCCCAGCGATCCCCTGTCAAGGGGGCCATCCTCGCTTCAGACGGCCTGGTCCTGCAGCTTAGACAAGTCGCCCCGGGCTGAAGGCTGCCAGTTCGGGGGGATCGGCTCCCTCGAATACCGCCCGCGCGATCAGCTCGCCGGTGATCGGGGCCAGCAGGATCCCGTTGCGGTGGTGGGCGGTCGCCAGCAGCACCCGGCCGCCGGCTTGGATGCGGCCCAGCAGCGGCATCCCTTCCGGCCCGTGGGGTCGGAGCCCGGCCCAGGCGAAGGCAAAGCGCTCCCTGGCCATCTCCGGCATCAACTCGGACGCCACCTGGATCAGCTGACCCACCCCTCCCGCCGTCGGCCAGGGGCGGTAGCCGACCCTCTCTTCGGTGGTGCCGACCAGCACCAGTCCCGAGCGCTTCTGGACCAGGTACCCGCGCTCTCCGAAGACGATCCGGGGCAAAAGGGGGCGGCCGGGATCGAGGGCGACAATCTGTCCCCGAACAGGCCCGACCTTTGCCCACTGGCCGCCCAGCAGGAGCCCACTCCAGCAGCCGGCGCAGACGACCAAGAACTCCCCGCCCAGCTCCCGGCCATCGGCCAGGAACAGCCGAGGCTCCCCCCCCGCGAGTTCGATTCTGGAGACCTCCGAGTCAGTCTGGATGGTGACCCCCAGCCGTCGGCAGGCGGCGACCAGAGCGTCCACCACCCGGTGGCTGTGGACGTGAGAGTCGTCTGGGTGGTGCAATCCGGCCAGCACGGCCGGCCCCAGCCCGGGAACCAGCTTGGCAAGCTGGTCGGGATCCAGGAGTGAGACTGCCTCCCCGCCCGGGCCCGACCCGGCGCTCCGCCGGCCCTCCAGCCGATCGACGCCCTCCGGGGTAGTCGCCACCTGGATCAAGCCGCTCCGGGTCAGCTCGCAGTCCACTCCGGTGTCGTGCTCGAGCTGGTCGGCCCAGCTGGGCCAAAGCTCACGGCCGCTCCGGCACAACTCCTGGAACGGGCCTGCCTCGGCCGCCTCGGCTCCCAGAGCCAGCATTCCGGCGGCCGCGGCCGAAGCGCCCTCACCGCACCTGGGACCACGCTCCAGGAGGGTCACCCGGGCGCCTCGACGGGCCAGGCTGGAGGCCACCGCCAGGCCCACCACGCCACCCCCGACGACCAGCGCAGAGGGTCGTTCGGGCTGGGGCACTCAGTTTAGGATACGGTCCCCCACCGGGGGCAGACCGGCAGGTCAGCGCCGCAGCGCCCTCTCCCAGGCGGGCGGAGTGGACACCAGCCGACCGACCTCTACCCCACCCATTCCAACGAATCGGCCGAGCCGCTCCAGGGCACTCCTGATCGACTCCCCGACCTGCGCGGCCCCGGGCGCTCCCGGCTCACCGTGAAGGGCGACCGCGACCAGCAGGTTCCGATGGCGGTCTCGGCGCAGGTCGGCTCTTCCGATCAGCTGACCGCGGTGCAGGATGGGTAGGACGTAATAGCCGAAGCGGCGCAGCTCGGGGGGCACGTAGGTCTCGATCCGGAAGTCGAATCCAAAGAGCATCCGGGTCCTTGCCCGGTCGATGATGAGGTTGTCAAAGGGCGAGAGAAACGTGGTCGCCGCACCGGAGTGTCCGGGATCCACAGACAGCGACTCGAGGTCATCTCGGTGCGCCAACCAGCGTCCTGGGAGAGGGGCGGCCGCTCCTTCGATCGTCACCGGAAGCACGGCTCCCTTTCGAACTAGGGGGGTCAGCACCGCGGCCAGTTGTGCGTACGTTCCCGCTCCCATGTAGTGGCCAATCTGTAGTTCGGTGGCGACCCCGAGCGCGTGCAGGGATCGCTCGGCCAGCTCCTGGGTCAGTCGGGCTGCGGGGGTATGACGGCGGATGACCGCAGGCCCGAGCCAGCGCTCGGTTAGGTCCCAACTTCGGCCCGGCGCGTTTCTGCCGACGACCATGACCCGACCACCCAGCCACAGGTGGAAGAGCATCCGCTCCGCATCGTGCTGGTGGCCCCAGCCGGTCGAATCCCGCCCGGGGGACGCCGTTTCGATGAAGGCACGGGCCGGGAGTGCGCCCCGCTCCCGCAGCCCGGTCAGGATCTGGTCTTGGAGGGAGCGGTTTGCTGCCATCCAGGAGCGCCGGCGGCGCTCGACGATGCCGTCCGAGCGGCCCCGGCGGCGCAGCGACCGGTGGTGGGCGACGAAGTCAGAGGTGGGGATGATCGAGGCGCCGTGAGCCCAGTACTCGAGGAGCGACCGCTCCTCCCAGAGCGCCTGATCGATGAGGCACGGGTCGAAGCAGCCCAGACGGCTCCAGAGCACCAGCAAATGGCTGGGGGCGACTGCCGCGAGAGGATCTCGCTGGAGGTATCCGATCCGCTCGACGAGCCGGGTGATCGCGGCCACGTCCACCCGGGCCGACGCCATTCCCAGGCTCTGACCCCGGACCGCGAGACGCCGGGCCTGATCAAGGCTCAGCTTGGTCGGGTCGCGCGGTCGGGGAGGGCGGATCACCCCCGGCGGGTACCGCGCGCTTGCACTTCCCAGCTCAGCCGGTCTGCTCCCGCTCTGGTTCGAGGCAGGCCGCTTGCGCTGCCGCCCACCAGTCAGCCTGATCGATTCGCCCCAGCTCAGCCTGGGCGGCCTCCTTGGCGACCTGGCGCTCCAGCTCGACCCGAAGGGCCAGCCGGCGCAGCGCGGGACGAAGCTCATGACGAAGCTCCCGGGACGAGCCATCGATCTGGTCGGCCAGCACGGCCAGGTCGTGGAATCGGCCCAGCAGACCCTGCAGCTCGCGAAGTTCCTGGAGGACGGTGCGCTGTCCCGGCCCCAGCACGGGCGCGAAGAGCTCGAGCCGGTAGCGCAGCTTGCGGATCTCCCCTCTACGCTGGTGGAGCTCCGCCTCGGTGCGGGTCTGGCGCCGGGCCCGCTTGAAGAGCTGGGGGAGTTGCCGGGCCCCCAGCGACGCCGCCGTGGGATCGACTCCGCCCTTCTGAACGACCGGCCCCGCCGCCACCCGTTGCAGCCGCTTGGCGGCCTTCTCGGAGAGGGCTCGCGAGCGCAGCTCCGCGATCTCGGCCGCCGTGCTGTCGGCGAGGGTCCGACGCGCCTCAGCCTCCAGTCCCCTGAGACCGTGCCGGGTCCCCGAGGGACCGTCCCCGATGATGGGGGCTCCGGGGTCGTCACTCCGGTCCCGCCAGACTGCCACCGGACCGAGCACCTCTTCGAGGAGCGCCAGCCGCACCTCGGCGTCCCGCAGGCCGCCCAACTCGCGCTCGGCGCGGCGCAGCTGGCGGCGCCACTGCCTGGCCTGGACCAGGCAGCCTGCGAATCCGGTTGCCGCCGCCCGCAGCCGACGCAGTGAGACCCGGGCGTCGTGAGTCGCCTCGGCATCGCTGGCCAGGGGAAGGCGAGCCAGGGCCCAACGCAGCTTCTCCGAGCGCTCCGCAATGGTGGTCATGGCCAGCTCTGCGCTGGATAAGGGCTCAGCCACTCCGGGTCGCCATTCGGGTCAGCTCCTCCTCGCGCTCAGGCAACTGGCCGGCCCCAGGAGCCTGCCACCAGTTGCCGCCCTGAGCGAGCAGCGCGGCGATCATGCCGTCCCGGAGTCCCCGCTCGGAACTCCTGATCCAGCTCATCTGCAGAAGGTCCATCATCTGGGCCAGAATAAGCGCTCCGCCGCGGCAGAGCCGGGTCCGTTCCAGATCGACGCCGGAGCGCTCGGACAGCTCACTGGCAGGGCGGCTGCGGAAGGTTTCGATGATGACCTCCACATCGCGCAGGCGCAACACCGCCCCCTTGCGCCTGCCCAGCAGGCGGGGCAGGTTCGTTATCGTCCCCCCGGTGCCGAGCGCAACCGGGTGGGAGGGGAGGGGGATCAGGTCAGGAATCAGCTGCTCGACCCGGCGTTCCATCGCCATCCAGTCCTGGGGGCTCGGGGGGTCGGAGCTGGCCAGACGGGCCACCGAGCCGGAGCCGACCCCCAGCGAGCTGTGCCGACAGCGTCCTCCCGCGGGTCCGCCCGCGATCTGGGCCGAGGCCCCACCGATGTCCAGGACCAGGGTGGGCCTCCCCGGCGAGATTGTCATGGTGGCGCCGTCGAAGGCCAACTGAGCCTCGGCCGCGGCGGAGAGGATCCTCACCGGACCGGCGGCCGCCGCCGCGGACAGTCGCTCGGCCACCTCTGGGCCGTTGGCAGCGGAACGGAGGGCCTGGGTCGCCCCTATGGCGATCTCGACGACGCCGGCCTCCCGAGCGTCACTGACCTGCCGGCGCATGGCCCGGCTGGCGAGCTCGAGCCTCTCTGGGCCGATGGCCCCGGCGCCGTTGACGTCCTGCCCCAGCTGGACGAACTCGCGACGCCTGAGCAGCGGGATCGGGAGCCGATTGGGCGGGCAGCTGGCGATCAACAGGTGGACCGTGTTGCTGCCCACGTCGATGGCCGCGAAGCGGGGGGCCCGAGTCACGGACACCTCCCCTTGCTGATGGGGCTCAAGTTGACTTCTGGGGGGATGGCACTCCCTAAGTCTGCGCCCTCGCCCGGCGCCGCCATCTCTATACTTCCGCGATCGGGTGCGTAGTCTTTATCTCGTTCGCCACGCGGTCGCCCGGGAGCGGGATGGCTGGCCGCAGCCGGATCGCCTTCGGCCCCTGAGCGAGCTCGGCTGGCGCCAGGCGGTGGTCCTCGCCGACCTCCTCGCCGACGCCGGAATCGAGGTCCATTACAGCAGTCCCGCGCTTCGCTGCCGGGACACCCTGCTGCCGCTCGCCCATGGCGCCGGCCTCGAGGTCCAGGACGACACCCGGCTCCTGGAGGGGGGCCTTCCCCTAGGCCAGGAGGGCGCCGAGATGGAGCTCCGGGCGTTGGTGAACGCCTATTTCGGTGGGGGTCACCGCCGCACCGCCGCCTGCAGTCACGGGGACCTGATTCCCGCCCTGCTGGCCGGGGCGGGTGCCGCGCCGGGCTCCCGCTGCCCGAAAGGGGGGGTCTGGCGGCTTGACCTACCGGACGACAAAGATCGGGTCTCTCAGGCGGTGTACCTGGGACGCCCCGACCCGGGCGGCGGCTGGGACCAGAGGTGATCCCGGCCGGCCCGGTCCCCAGCGCCGGACCGGGGCCGCTCCCCGCCGGAGCCGATCAGCTGCTGAGCCAGCTGACCGCGCTGGGGTCGGACGCCGTCCTGGTCTTGGACCGCTCCCGAAACGTGATCTGGGCGAGCGCCAACGCGGCCGCCCTGCTGGAGCCGCCTCCGCCCGCCGAACACCCAGCGGACAGTCCCCCGATTCCCCCCGGCACCCCTTTGGCCCAGCTGCTCGACGATCCCCGGGCGGCGGACGTAGTCGGCCGGGTCCTGGTCACCGGAGCCACCGCCCGGGGCGAGCTCCGGCAGAACGACTGGCGTCGCATCCTCAAGGCGGTAGCGGCCCCCTTCCTGCTTCCTAGCGGGGCTCGCCAGGTGATCCTGATCCTGACTGACATCACCTCGGAGCGCCGGCTCAGCCGAGCCCATCAGGAGCTGATCGCCAATCTCTCCCACGACCTCCGCACCCCGCTGGCCAGCCTTCGCCTTATGGCAGAGACCCTGACCGGCGAGGCGCGCGGCGACCCTCAGGCGAGCCGGATGTTCGCCACCCGGATTGCCGCCGAAGCGGAGCGACTCCACGCCCTGGTCGACGGCATTCTCGACCTGAGCCGGTTGGAGGCGGGCGTGGAGCGGGCCGAGATCGGGGAGGTCGATCTCCTGACGGTCGCGGGCGAGGCGGTCGAGGAACTTCTGCCCCAGGCCAAGGAGCGTCGGCTGACGCTCACCCTGCGGGGCTCCTCGACCACCGCCCTGGCCGATCCCGCCCGGTTGGAGCGCGCCCTCTCCAACATCCTCGACAACGCGCTCAAGTTCACCTCCTCACCGGGCGCGGTGACGGTGACCGTGGGCGGTTCGACCGGCCGCCCGACGCTCTCGGTGCGCGACACCGGCTCGGGGATACCTGCCAGCCAACTGCCGCGGATCTTCGACCGCTTCTATACCGGGGACCGGTCCCGGGCGGGGCGGAGCAGCGGCCTCGGCCTGACCATCGCCAAGCAGGCGGTCGAACTCCAGGGCGGTGAAATCAAGGTGCGCAGCGCCCCCGGCCAGGGGACTCTGGTGCGGATTGTCCTGCGCCGTCCCTGAGCGGACCGGTGCGATCTGGGTCGACTACTATCGGGCCATGGGTTCCTCGCTCCCCGCCGACTTCGCGGCCGATCTCGCTGCGCTCCACGACGGGGTGCGCGTGCTGGGCGGCATGGTCGCCGAGGGGATGGCCAGCGCCATGACCGGGCTGGAGACCCGCGACGGGGACCGCCTGCGGGCGGTGGTGGCCGGGGACGCCGAGGTCAACGAGCGTCATCGCGAGGAGCGCGAACGGGGCCTGGCGGTGCTGGCCACCCAACATCCCACCGGGCGCCAGCTGAACGAGGTCTTCGGCCTGATGCTGATGGCGTCCGAACTGGAGCGGATGGGGGACCACGCCAAGAGCTGCGCCCGCTACGCGCTGCCGTTGATCGAGCTCAGCTCCCGTCCCCGGCTGGAAACCATCCTGCGGATGGGTCGCTACGTCGAGGAGCAACTGCGCGACATCCTGGAGGCGGTCACCGTCAACGACCACCGCCGGGGCCAGGACATCGCCGCCCGCGACGATCGGATAGACCGCATCTATCACCGGGTCTTCGACGACATGGTGGAGACCATGCGCGAGCAGCCGGAGTGGGCCTATCCGGCCACCAACCTCATCTTCATCGCCCACAACCTGGAACGGATCGCCGATCGGGTCACCAACATCGCCGAGGACCTCGTCTTCCTGGCCACCGGCCGCATGGACGAGCTGGGCTAGTTGGCGGAGACTCCCCCCAGCGCCGGATCTGGCCGCAAGGTGCTTCTCGTCGAGGACGACGAGGCGGTTCGGATGACCCTCCGCTACAACCTGGCGGCGGCTGGATACGTGGTGCTCGAGGCGGCCAGCGGAACCCAGGGGCTGGAGCTGGCCCGCTCCCGGGGGCCGGAGCTGGTGGTTCTCGACCTGATGCTGCCTGAGCTCACCGGCGAGGAGGTGTGCCGGATCCTGCGCCAGGAGTCGGATGTCCCGATCCTGATGCTGACCGCCCGGGGCTCCGAGCCGGACAAGGTCCAGGGATTGGCCCTGGGCGCCGACGACTACATGACCAAGCCCTTCGGGGTCAGCGAGTTCCTGGCCCGGGTCGAGGCTCTGATCCGGCGCTCCGAGCGCCCGCCCCGGCGCTCTGACACTCCTGACCGGGTCCAGCTGGGCGAGTTCGTGCTCGACCGCGGAGCTCGCCGGGTCCTGTTCGGCGACCAGGAGGTGAAGATGAGCCCCCGCGAGTTCAACCTTCTCTTCTTCCTGCTCGAGCACGCCGGCAAAGTGCACAGCCGGGAGGCGCTGCTGCACTCCGTCTGGGGCCCGGACTTTCACGGCGACAACAAGACGGTGGCGGTGCACATCCGTTGGCTCCGGGAGAAGTTCGAAGCCTTCCCGACCATGCCGTTTCGGATCAGCACCGTCTTCGGAGTTGGCTATCGGGTTGACCTGGCTCCCGGGGTCAAGATCGAGCGTTGACCCAGCCTCCGGCGATCGCCGTCGCCAATCTGCGCAAGGCGTACGGCGGGCGGGTGGCTCTGCACGGCCTCGACCTCCAGGTCGAGGAGGGCGAGCTGCTCGCCATCCTGGGGCCGAACGGGGCGGGCAAGACGACCACCGTCGAGATCCTGGAAGGCTTCCGCCGCCCAGACCAGGGTTCGGTCTCGGTGTTGGGCCTGAACCCCGCCCGGGACGGTCGCCGGCTCCGCCCCTGGGTGGGCCTCATGCTTCAGGAGGGGGGCATCTACCCCACCCTCAAGGTGAGCGAATCGTTGGCCCTCTTCGCCAGCTTCTTCGTCGACCCGGCTGACCCCGCCCAGCTCCTAGAGAAGGTCGGCCTGGCCGAGCGGGCGAGCTCCCGATTCCGGCAGCTCTCCGGCGGCGAGAAGCAGCGGCTCTCCTTGGCGCTGGCGCTGGTGGGCCGGCCCTTGGTGCTGTTCCTGGACGAGCCCACTTCGGGGATGGACCCCCGGGCGCGGCTGCTGACCTGGGAGATCGTCGCCGAGGCCAAGCGCGCAGGCACCACGGTCGTGCTCACCACCCACTCCATGGAGGAGGCCGAACGGCTGGCCGATCGGGTGGCGATCCTGAGCCGCGGGGCCTTGGTCGCCTGCGACTCCCCTGCACGCCTGCGCGCCCAGACCGACTCCGACCTGCTCCATCTCGAACTGGCGGCAGAGCTGCCGCCTGAACTACTGGAGGAGCTGGGCCGCCTGGCGTCGGTGCAGAGCGTCACCGCCTTGGGTGGCGGTGGCTACGACCTCCGCTCCCGATCCCCCCGGCAGGCGGCGGCCGCGATCGCCCAGCTGCTGCGCGTCGAGGGGCCTCAGATCATCCTTCTTCGCTTGGGACGGGCCTCCCTCGAGGAGATCTTCCTGCAGTTGACGGAGGAGTCGGCGTGAGCTCGACGACCGTGTACCCCGAAGAGCGCGGGGCACCTCGGGCGGCCCCCTGGAGGAGCGCCTTTTGGGCCCAATTCAAGGTCGAGCTCCTGCTGCTCCTGCGCCAGGGCGAGAACCTCCTGGTGATCGTGGTCCTCCCGGTCCTCCTCCTGGTGCTCTTCACCAGTGCCAAGGTCTTCCCCTCGGGGTCGACCCGCCCAGTGGAGTTCCTGGTCCCGGGGATCCTGACCGTGGCGGTGATGTCGACCGGAATGGTCACCCTGGGGATCTCCACCGCCTACCAGCGCTACTACGGGGTGCTCAAACGGCTCGGCGGCTCACCCCTCCCCCGCAGCGGGCTGGCCGCCGCCAAAGCCGGCGCGGTACTGGTGGTGGAGCTGGTCCAGGTGGCCCTGCTCCTGGCGATTGCGAGGCTCGGGCTCGGCTGGACCAGCCACGGAGCGCTCTCCCTGGCCGCCCTGATCCTGCTGGTCGGAGCGCTCTGCTTCGCCGGGATCGGGCTGGCACTGGCCGGCGCTCTCCGCGCCGAGCTGACCCTGGGTGGAGCCAACGGACTCTTCATCCTCTTCCTGGTCCTGGGCGGGGTGGTCCTCCCGGTCGACCATCTGCCCGGCTTCATCCAACCCCTGGCGGCCGTCCTTCCCGCCACCGCCCTCAGCTCCTCGCTCCGGGCGGTGCTGGAGGGGGCCTCCCCCGCTGCCGGGGACCTGGCCTTGCTCGCGGCCTGGACCGCGGCCGCCGCGGTCTCGGTGGGGCTCTGGTTCCGCTGGGAATGATTCGACTGGGGCAGGAGCCGGAGGCGGCCGGGGGGATGGTACCGTGGGTTGGCCAGTCGTGAAAGGTGGATGGTGATGGGACTCTTCAGCTCGAAGCGAACGATGCCGGCCCCGGACCGGGTGATTCCCGGCCGCGCCACGGAGTTGCCGGTCAGCGGTCCCCACACCGTGCTCGGAACCGAGATCAAGCCCCCCTTCCCGGCCGGGCTAGAGCGCGCGGTCTTCGGCCTGGGCTGCTTTTGGGGGGCGGAGCGCGACTTCTGGACCCTGGCCGGCGTCTACACCACGGCCGCGGGGTACAGCGGGGGCCTCACCCCTAACCCCACCTATGAGGAGGTGTGCTCCGGTCGCACTGGTCACGCCGAGGTTGTGCTGGTGGTATTCGATCCCAACCAAATCTCCTACCGACAGCTTCTGACGACCTTCTGGGAGAGCCACGATCCCACCCAGGGGATGCGACAGGGCAACGACGTCGGGACTCAGTACCGCTCGGTCGTGTTCTGGATGGACGAGGTCCAGCGCCGGGCCGCCGAGGACTCCAGAGAGCAGTACCAGAGAGCCCTCCGAGAGGCTGGTCTCGGGGAGATCACGACCGAGATCACCGGAACCGGTCCGTTCTACTACGCCGAGCAGTACCACCAGCAGTACCTGGACAAGAACAAGAACGGTTACTGCGGAGTGGGCGGAACCGGAGTCAGCTGCCCCCGCGGAGTGCTCTCCCCCTCCTGACCGCGGCCTGCGCTCAACGGGTTGCCTGGCGGGGGCTCCGGGGCCGGCTCGCCGGGGCGGGCGAGGGGATCCGCCGAAGCAGCAGCAGCGATAGCAGCAAGGCGACCACCAAACAGCCCCCGAACACCCGGAAGCCAGCGTCGGTGGAGTGGACCAGAGGCAGGGTCAGGCGGCTGGCCAGCACGCCGCCGGTGCCCAGGAACTCCCGCACGGCAACGGCCGGGGGGAGGCTCGTC
>Ga0307372_10003730_pt1 | contig 24090 bp, 22 predicted proteins | sample OX1MG_FD_202533 | JGI IMG/M metagenome (GOLD analysis project Ga0307372, IMG submission 202533) | Soil microbial communities from Risofladan, Vaasa, Finland - OX-1 | ecosystem: Environmental > Terrestrial > Soil > Coastal area > Acid sulfate soil | place: Finland: Risofladan, Vaasa | collected...
GGTTGCGGCCACGGATGACGTCGACGTGGATGGTCGCCCCGAGGTGGATCGACAGCGCACGCCAGAACTCCTCGAGGACTTCCGACTCGAGAGTCCCGATCCGTCCGCGCAAGGGGACGTTGTAAGAAAGGAACGGCCGCTTTCCGAGATCCACGACGACCCGGGCCAGCGACTCGTCGAGCGGGGCATATGCGGATGCAAACCGGGTAATGGCAGTACGCGGCCCGAGAGCCTGGGAGAGAGCCTGGCCGACCACGATGCCGGCGTCCTCGACGAGGTGATGGGCATCGACGTGGACGTCGCCTGCCCCGCGCATCGTGATGTCGAATCCGCCGTAGCGCGCGACCTGCTCCAGCATGTGATCTAGAAAGGCCACGCCGGTCGAGACCTTGATGCGGCCCTTTCCCTCCAGGACGACCTTCGCGGTGAGCTGAGTTTCCTTGCTCTTGCGCACGATGTGCCCCTCCCTACTCAAGCCTCACCTCCACGGCGTGGGCGTGCGCGCCCAGGCCCTCCATCTCCGCCAACCGCACGCAGGCGTCGCGGAGCATCTCCAGGTCGCCCCGGTTCAGGCTCAGCACGCTGGTCCGCTTCAAGAACGTGTGCACACCCAACGGCGAAGAGAACCGAGCCGCGCCGGATGTGGGCAGCGTGTGGTTGGGCCCGGCGACGTAATCGCCGAGCGGCACTGTCGCGTACGGCCCCACGAACACCGCGCCGGCGTTCTCCACCTGCGCCGCCAGCCGCGCCGCGTCGGCCGTGACGATGAGCAGGTGCTCCGGCGCGAAGTCGTTGGCCAGGTGCACCGCCTGGTCGAGGTCGTCCGCCACGATCACGCAGCAGCTCGCCTTGCGGATGATCTCCTTGCGCTCGAGCCCCCCGACCAGGCTCTCCAGCTCCTCTTCCACGCGGTCGGCCAGGTCCGCAGAGTCGGTGATGAGCACCGCCCATGCGAGAGGGTCGTGCTCGAGCTGCGCGGCCAGGTCCGCGGCCACGAAATCAGGACGGGCGTCCGCATCGGCGATGACCATGACCTCGGTCGGACCCGCGATTCCATCGACGCCGACCGCACCGAACACCTCTTTTTTCGCCAGCGTCACGTAGATGTTCCCAGGACCCGCGACCACGTCGACTCGCGGGATCGTCGCGGTGCCGTAAGCCAGCGCCGCGATGGCTTGAGCACCTCCGATTCGGTACACGGCGTCCACTCCCGCGATGTGCGCCGCCGCGAGGATGGCCGACGGGACGCTGCCGTCCGGCCGGGGCGGCGTAGCGAGCACCACATCATCGACTTTCGCGACCCGCGCCGGGATCGCGGTCATCAGGACCGTCGACGGATACGCGGCGCGGCCGCCCGGCGCGTAGAGCCCGGCTCGTCGCACAGGGCGCGTGACGAGCTTGAGCCCCGGCGGGCCCGTGGTCGGAGGCTGGACCTGGCGGACATGAAAGTCGCGGATCCGCTGCGCGGCGAACTCCAGTGCGGCGCGATCCGCCGCGGGCAGGCGCCCGGCGGCTGCGGACAGGTCGGCCTTGGGCACCTGGAACGACTCGCCAGGCCCCGGCGCCCAGCCGTCGAGCTGCTTGCCCAGCTCGCGCAGAGCCTGATCGCCCTCGGCCGCGACCCGGGCGCAGATCTCCGCCACCACGGCTCGTTCGGCCGCGAACTGCGACAGGTCGAGCCGGCGCCGCGACATCGACGAGTCAAGCCACGACCCGACGTCGAACCTTTTAACCGGCACCGTTGACGCCTTCTCGAAGCTTCGAAACCACCGCCTGCACCGCCTGTGTGCGCGTCTTCAGGCTCGCCTGGTTGGCGATCAGGCGTGCGGTCGAGGAACCCAGCACGGCCGCCACGCGAAGGCGGTTCTCTCGCAACGTTCGCCCGGTGGCGGTGAGGTCGACGATGCCATCCACCAGCCCCACCTGGGGCGCCAGCTCGACCGATCCGTGCAGCCGGACCACCTCGACCGCCTGGCCTCGACCCTCGAACCATGACGCGGCGGTCCGCGGGTACTTGGTGGCGACGCGGAACAGCGGCGGCCAGGTGTCAGGTCCGTTCAGCCGCGACTTGTCGGGCACCGCGAGCACGAGCCGGCACTCGCCGAAGCGCAGGTCGACGAGCTCGTAATGCGAGCCGGGCGTCTCCCACAAGACGTCCTTGCCGACGATGCCCAGGTCTGCGGCGCCGTGGTCGACGTAAGCCGGTACGTCCGCCGGCCGCACCAGGATCACCCTGAGCCCGGGGCGCTCGACGAGCAGCTGGCGGCCGAGCTCGTCACCGCTCAGGCGGGCGACATGCGAGCGTGCCAGCAGGCGGAGGGCGCCGGCGAGCAAAGCGCCGGTGGGCACCGCGATCGAAACGTTGACCTGGGCCGTCACGCGAGCCCTCCGGCCAGCCGGCCGGCGACCTGCTCGGGCGGGAGTCGGCGGGTCCGCTGACCGCGTACGGTCCAGGCCACCGACGATTCGCTGTGGCAGTGGATGAGGTTGACAGCCCCGACCGCGCGCCACCACGCCTTGCTCTCCGCCTGGCTTCGCGGCTCGGTGTCCACCACCGCGCGCATCCCGAACAACCGCAGCGTCGAGCCCAGGCGCACGGCGGTGGCGAGGCCGGGACCGCTCCACGTCACGGACGCGTCGAGGCGCGGCAGCGCTGGTGGCCGGGACCCTTGCGTGAGCATCTCGGATACGAGGTCGAGCTGGACCATGAAGCCGGTGGCGGGGGCCGGCCGGCCGAACTTGTCAAGCAGGCGGTCATACCGTCCGCCCTGCGCGACCGGGCGCCCGACTTCGGGACCGTATCCCTCGAAGATGACGCCCGTGTAGTAGTCGAAGTCACGTAGAGCTCCGAGGTCGAGGTTCACGACGTTGCCGAGGCCATGGGTGATGAGCAGCTCCCGGACCTGGGCCAGCTCCGCCAGGGCCAGCTCGGAGCGCTTGTTCCGCACCAATCCGCCGGCCGCCGCCAGGATCTCGGGGCCACCGCGCAGAGCGGGAAACCGAAGCAGCAGCTCGTGCTCGGCGGAGCGGAGAGGCGTGCGCTCGAGGAGAGCTTCCAGCGCCACGAAGTCACGCGCGGCAAGAGCGGAGCGGACCGCCGCCTTGACCTCGGGTGGCAGCTTGACCGCTTCCATGATGCCGTGGAAGAACTCGGCATGGCCGACATCGATCTGGTACTGCCGGATACCCGCCGCCTCCAGGCAGCGCGCGGCCAGTGCGATGACCTCTGCGTCCGCGACCGGGCCCGGTGCGCCGATCAGCTCTGCGCCGACCTGATAGGTCTCGCGGCGCTGCTGGAACCGACCCTCGTCGGTCGAGAGCACCGGCCCCGCGTAGCACAGGCGCAGGGGCAGCCTCGCCGAACGCAGCTTGCCCGCCACCAGCCTCGCGACCGGGACGGTACGCTCGCCCACCAGGGCGACGACATCGCCGCCGGCATCGGCGAACTTGAACAGACGCCGCCTCTGCTCGGGGCCGAGCCCGAGCTCCAGCACTTCGAGGTTTTCGACCAGCGGCGTGATGACATGCCGGTAACCCCAGCGCCGCATCTCCGCGAGGAGGGATTCTTGCGCCTCACGAAGGATCTCCGCCTCGGCCGGCAAGAGGTCGCGAAACCCGGGCACGCCGCCCAGAAGCGGGGTCACCGTCGGTTCACGGCGTTCGGTCATCGTCGGCGGCGCAACGCCGTGTTACCGGGGGTGAAGAGACCTCCGGGCCGCGGCCTCGGGAGTCAGGTCCACCGTCATCTCAGCTGTCGTCCTCGTCGTCATCCGAATCGCCGTCCGCATCGTCGGAAAAGTCGATCGGCTCGGCCTCGTCCTCAACTGCGTGCATGCCCTCCTCGAGCTCGTCGGTGACGGGGGTTTCGACCAGCGTCTCCTCGTCCTCGTCCTCGGTGAAGACCTCGACGTCTCGCGCCAGCAGGCTCTCCTTGGCGTAAGGCCGGAACTCCACCTCGCGCTTGCGGCGCATCGGAAAGCTCGGCTTGCCCGCGAAATGCGGGTCCTGGTAGGTCTCGCGGACGATCAATTTGACCGTGCTGCCGTCGCAAGATGTCACGCCGCCCTGGTACCGGTTGCCGCCGCGCATGAACTTGATGAGGCGGCGGGCGAGCTTCGCTTCAAGCGTGCCCAGCCGGACTCCACGCGAGGTCTCGGCCCAGATGCCGTCCCCGTCGACCCGAAGCTCGGCGACATCGCCCGCTGCGACCCTGGAGCAGATGTCCGGGCTCTGGCCTTCGAGCGGGGTGATGATGGTCTTCCCCATCTCCTCGACGAAGAGGTTGAGGTCGACCCGCGTGCCACCGACCTTCAATCCTTCTTTCTGGTGCAGCAACGCGTTGATGCGCGCAGCGTTCTTCTTCGCGATCGAGTTCATGGGGTTGAGCTTCAGCGCAACCTCGTACGCGGCCTTCGCGTCCTTGAGCTTTCCGAGCTCGGAAAGTGCCTTGCCGAGTCGATTCTGGGTCTCTTCGTCCGTACCGAAGCTCTCGATGATGAAGCGGTTGAGCTTCACCGCCTCGTCCCACTTGCCGGCGACGGCAAGCTGGACGGCGTCGTCCCCGTACTGCGAGCGGGGTTTCAGGTGTTCGCTGGTTTCAGTCTTCAATGCTCGCTCCATACCGCTGGCCCCCCACGCGGAATAGACGCGGGAGGAGGGACAACGAGTATAAGTTCTGCCGGGACTCGAGAGATCATCCGCCCGAAGATGGCGTCCTCTCCGTGGTGCGTCCCGCCTTCTTCGCGGCAGCCTGTATGAGCCTGATCGTGTCGGCCGCCTGCACGGGCGGCGGTCCCGGCGCCGGCGCGGCCGGACCGCTGCACATCGGCGTGGATCTCCCCCTCACCGGCCCGGAGGGTCCTGCCGCGCAGCCGGCGTTGAACGGGATCCGCTTTTTCGTCCAGCAGCATCCGACGCTCGACGGTTTCGACGTGTCCATCACATTCGCAGACGACGCCGCCGGCGGCTTTCCCAACCCGCAGCGCGGGGCGTCCAATGTCGCAGGGTTCATCAACGACCCGGCCCTGGTCGCCGTCATCGGGCCCTTCGACTCCCCGGTCGCCCGCGCGGAGATCCCGGTGGCGAACGCCGCTGCGCTGGCGATGGTCAGCCCTTCGACCAGCAGTCCCTGCCTGACCAGAGACACCTTCCTCCCGGCGGCTCTCGACCCGAGCGGGGTGGCGATCAACTTCTTCCGCCTCGCTCCGACCGATGACCTGCAAGGACCGGCGGCGGCCGACTATGCGTTCAAGACCCTCCACGTTCTGAGGGCCGCCGTCGTTTCCGACCGTGAGGCGTACGGGCAGGCACTGGCTGCCGGATTCACGAAACGGTTCGAGAAGCTGGGCGGCAGCGTGGTCGGCCACGCGGACCTCGATCCCAAAACCGCCGGCGACGCCACGGCTTTTCTCACGGGCGTGAAAACGGCCGGTGCCCAGGCGGTGTACTTCGGCGGCGCGACCGCCGGCAACGGGTGCGCCATCAGGGCGCAGATGAAAGGCATCTTCGACCCGGGGACTGCGACTCCTTTCCTTGGGCCAGATGGGATCGCGGACGATCCCGCATGCGTCGCCGCGACCGCCGGCAATGCCTTTCATCCAGCTTTCGGCGATCTCGGGTCTGACGGGCGTAACGGGCACGATCGGCTTCGACCACGCTGGGGACACCGGCAACCGCGTGCTGTCAGTGACCGAGCCCGCAGGGGACGACCCGGCCGTCCCCTGGAAGCTCGCCGGAGTCGTTGATTACAGCGCTGCACTCGCTTATTGACAGCGTGTTAGACTCATGTCCGATCGTCACTTGACTTGCGGGCCGCCGCGGGTCAATAGTTTCCATCGGAGTAGCGGTTCGGCCACCCTATGTGGCCGCACTCGACGCCGGCGCACTCTCGCCCCGACCGTGTTGGCCGCCAACAGTTGGGAAGAGGGCGGCGAGTGATGGGAGTCCAGCGGCCTGAAGGCGACGGGGCTCCCAGGAATCACAAGGGGGAACCATATGGTTCGAGCTAGGGGACTCGGAGTCCTCATCGTGGCGACGCTGTTCGCCTTCGCCTGCGGAAGCTCAGGCGGCGGTGGCAGCACTTCGAAGGGCGAGATCGACATCGCGAGCGACCTCCCCACGTCAGGCGCCGACGCCTCGAGCGGACTGCCCACCCAGTACGGAGCTCAGTTCGCCGTCACCCAGAAGGGCACCGTCGATGGCTTCACGCTCAAGTTCGTGCCGTTCGACGACTCGGTCAACGGGGTACACAACCCCACCAAGGGCGCTCAGAACGTCCAGCAGATGATCTCCAACACGAAGATCCTCGGCATGGTGGGCCCGTTCAACTCCGGCGTGGCCGCGGCTGAGATCCCCGTCGCCAACCAGGCGCCGCTGGCGATGATCAGCCCGTCCAACACCAACGAGTGTCTGACGCTGGTGTTCCCATACTGCCAGTCGTACGCCGGCTACACTGCGGCCGCACTCCGGCCGACCGGCAAGAACAACTACTTCCGTATCGCCGCCAACGACACGCACCAGGGCCCAGCGATGGCGGACTTCGCCTACGACACCCTGGGCGTCAAGGTCATCGCCGTCTGGGACGACCAGGAGCCGTTCGGCCTGGGCGTCGCCAACAACTTCGCGACCGAGTTCCAGAAGAAGGGCGGAACCGTCGTCGCCCGCCAGGGCTTCGACACCTCCAGCAAGCCTGACTTCCACTCTTGGCTGAACCGGGCCAAGGCTGCCGGTGCGACGGCGATCTACGCCGGCGCGACCTCGGCCACCTACGGATGCATCCCTCGGGCAGAGAGCCAGGGCATCTTCGACCCCAGCACCTACTACCTGGGCCCTGACGGCATCGGCGACGCGCAGTGCATCTCCGACGCTGGAGCGACTATGGGCAACGACCACATGTACGCGAGCCAGGGCGTCGCGGACGCCAACTCGAACCCGAGCGCGGCTTCGACCATCGCCGCCTACAAGGCAGCGCACCCGAACCCGAGCGACACCGCCGCCTACACCTATGCCGCCTACGACTGCGCCGCGATCCTGATCGACTCGATCGACCGGGCGATCAAGGCCAACAACGGCAACATGCCGACCCGCCAGGCAGTCATCGACCAGATAGCGCAGACGAATAACTTCCCGGGCCTCACCGGCACCTACACCCTCAACTCGACGGGTGACCCGACCACGCCGGCCCTGCAGATCCAGCAGTACAAGAGCGGAGCCTGGACGACAATCAAGAACCTCTCCGTAACGTCCTAGCAACCAGTCAGTTCAAAGGGAGGGGCCGCACAGCCCCTCCCTTTTCTTTTTGCCAAGAGTTGCGATTTGTGAACAATTAGCCGGATGGCCGCGATGGTGCAGCGACTCCGGGGGTCGGTTTTAACCTCTCCCACCAGCTCCGCCGTCAACCTAGTCGGCCTGCTCGTGGTGGCGATCGCGGTGGTCGCGGCCCTGCAGAGGATCTACCAATCGGGGCCCACGTACTTCTTCCAGACCCTGGGCTTCGGCATGGCGCAAGGAGCCATCTTCGCCCTCGTCGCCCTCGGTTACACGATGGTCTACGGCATCATCGAGCTGATCAACTTCGCGCACGGCGACGTATTCACCCTGGGCGCGTTCTTCTCGCTGGCGGTCATGCCTCTCTTCGGGTTGACCGCGGGCAAGGCGCCGAGCACCGCGCTGATCCTGCCGTTGATCGGCCTGTTCGTGGTGACCATGCTGTTCTGCGCGCTGGTCAACGTCGCGATCGAGCGAGTCGCGTACCGTCCGCTGCGTCATGCGCCGCGCCTGGCCCCCCTGATCACGGCCATCGGCATGTCGGCCTTTCTCGAAGGCGTCATGTTCATCTGGCGCGGGCCCTACAACCTCGCGTATCCCGACTTCCTCCCGGAGCAGCAGATCTCGCTTGGCGGAGGCGTGACCATCGCCGCGAAGGCCGTGATGGTGATCGTGATTGCGATCGTGCTGATGATCGGTTTGACCCTTTTCGTGGGTCGTTCCAAGCTCGGCAAGGCGATGCGCGCCACCGCGCAGGACCGTGACGCGGCCCAGCTCATGGGGATCGACATCAACCGAACGATCTCGGCCACGTTCTTCATCGGCGCCGCGCTGGCGGGCGCCGGCGGCATCATCTACGGCCTGTACTACAACTCGGTGGCGGCGTTCGACGGCTTCCAGTACGGCCTGATCGCGTTCACGGCCGCCGTGTTTGGAGGTATCGGCAACATCCCGGGAGCGGCGCTCGGCGGCTTCGCGATCGGGATCATCGCCGCGATCTCGGACGGCTACTTCTCGGTGTCGTGGACGCAGATCATGATCTTCGGGATCCTCATCTTCGTCCTGGTGTTCCGGCCCACCGGTTTGCTTGGGATGCGAGTGCCCGAGAAATGAGCCGCGTGCGCGATTTCGTCCGCTCGAACTCGCGCAATCCGAATGCGGTCGCCTACACCATCATGGGCCTGGCGGCGCTTTTCTACCCCGCCGTCGTCCAGTTCGCCACGGGCGGCAACGGAGACTATCTCGTCGGCCTCGCCGCCGACGGCGGGATTTACATGCTGATGGCGATCGGCCTCAACGTCGTGGTCGGCTTTGCAGGCCTGCTCGACCTCGGGTACGCCGCATTCTTCGCCATCGGCTCCTACACCTACGCCATCGTCGCGTCGAACCACCTCGGCGTCACCCCAATCGGCCACTCGCTGCACATACCTTTCTGGATCGCGCTTTTCATCGGCATGATCGTCGCCGCGACCGCCGGCGCGCTGCTCGGGGCCCCGACCCTGCGGCTGCGTGGGGACTATCTCGCTATCGTGACGCTGGGATTCGGCGAGATCGTACCTCGCGTCTTTCGCAACGCCGGCGTGTGGACCGGCGGAGTGCCGGGCATCAGCGCCCTGGACGTGCCGACCCTGCCGGGTTGGTTCCAGGGCCCCTGGATCGGGCAGGACTTCGCCTATGTACCGGACTTCCGGTTCACCTCCGCGAACCTGACGGCCTATTACGTGCTGATGGTGATCCTCATCGCCTTCGTCGTCGTCCTGGTCCACAACCTGTACAACTCTCGACTGGGCCGCGCCTGGATGGCGGTCCGCGAGGACGAGACGGCAGCGGCGGCGAGTGGCGTCAACACCGTATCCGTCAAGCTGCTCGCCTTCTCGATCGGCGCTGCGACGAGCGGTTTCGCCGGCGCCTTCTACGGCGCCAAGCTTTCTTATGTCAGCTCCGACAACTTTGGCTTTGATGTATCGGTGACGGTTCTGGCGATGGTGGTGCTCGGCGGGATGGGCAACATCCCCGGTGCGATGATCGGCGCCGCCGTCCTCTATTTCGTCCTGTTCTGGCTGCTCCCCAACGCCCCTACGCAGGTCGAGAGTCTCGCCAGCTCGCTGGGCATGAACTGGCTGACCCAGTCCACGCCGAACGGCTGGCCGGGCATCGCAGAGGAGGTGTCCCGGTCGAAATACCTGATCTTCGGGTTGATCCTGGTCGGCATCATGCTGCTGCGTCCGCAAGGCCTGCTGCCCAGCCAGATCCGCAAGCAGGAGCTCAAGCACACGGCCGACCTGGCCCCGGCGGTCAAGTGAGCGAATACATCCTCCAGGTCTCAGGCCTAACCAAGCGCTTCGGCGGCCTGGTCGCGGTCGACAACGTGAGCTTCGAGGTCAAGACGGGCGAGGTGTTCGCGTTGATCGGACCGAACGGCGCGGGAAAGACCACGCTGTTCAACTGCGTCACGGGTATGTACAAGCCGACGCTGGGCACGGTCACCTTCAACGACCGCGACCTGACAGGCTCTCCCCCACACCGCACCGCCAAAGCCGGCATCGCGCGCACGTTCCAGAACATCCGCCTGTTCGAGTACATGTCTGCGCTCGACAACGTCCGTCTCGGTCATCACTGCCGCATGCATTCCAAGCTCTGGGACTCGCTGCTCAAGACTCCGTTCGAGCGCCGCGAGGAGCAGGCCATCATCGAGCATTCCATGGAGCTCCTCGAGATGGTCGGCCTTGCCCACCAGGCTGACAGCTATGCACGGAACCTCGCCTACGGCCAACAGCGGCGCCTGGAGATCGCGCGTGCGCTGGCGACGGACCCCAAGCTGCTGCTCCTCGACGAGCCCGCGGCCGGCTTCACCCCACAGGAGAAGGTCGAGCTGATGGCTCTCGTCCAGCAGATCTTGAAGCGCGGGACGACCGTCTTCCTGATCGAGCACGACATGAGGGTGGTCATGCAGGCATCGCAGCGGATCGTCGTGCTGGACCACGGCGAGAAGATCGCCGAAGGCTCGCCGTCCGAGGTCCGGCGCAACCAGCGGGTGATCGAAGCCTATCTCGGCAAGTCCGCATGACCGTAGCGACGATCTAGATGGCGCTGCTCGAAGTCTCGGGAATCGACGTCTTCTACGGCCGCGTCCAGGCGGTACGAGGAGCAACGCTTGAGGTCGACAAGGGCGAGATCGTCGCACTGATCGGATCCAACGGAGCAGGCAAGACCACGACGCTTCGCACGATCTCGGGGCTGATCCACCCCATGCGTGGCACGATCAAGTTCGACGGCAAGGACATCACCCATACGGAACCGCAGAAGATCGTCGACCTCGGCATCTGCCACTCGCCTGAAGGGCGGCGGCTGTTCACTCGCATGACGGTGCACGACAACCTGAGGATGGGGGCCTACACGCGCCGGAACCAGGTCGAGATCAAGCAGGACATGGAGCGGGTCTTCGAGCTGTTCCCCCGTCTCAAAGAGCGGATCCACCAGATCGCGGGCACTCTATCCGGCGGTGAGCAGCAGATGTGCGCGATGGGCCGCGCACTGATGGCCAAGCCGAAGGTGCTGATGCTCGACGAACCCTCGCTCGGCCTCTCGCCGCTCCTGGTCGAGACGATCTTCAACATCGTGCGCGAGATCAACTCGCAGGGCACGCCCGTACTTCTCGTGGAGCAGAACGCCACCAAAGCCCTCGAGGTGGCGCATCGCGGCTACGTGCTCGAGACCGGGGTCATCGTCCAGACCGGCACCGGCAAGGACCTGCTTGCTTCCGAAGACGTCCAGAAAGCCTACCTGGGCATGTAGCGATAGCCTGCTGGCGTCGCCAGGGGGCCGGGTTCATCCCGGCCGCGAATCCGGCCCGAGAGGCGACCATTGGAGAGTGGGCGTCCGATGGGCCGTTGAGCGGCCCCCTCTGGGGCCCCCGCGGGACAGCCGCGGGAGAAACCCTGAAGTTTCCGCTCATATCGTCACCGGGCGGGTTGGTAGCTCGAGACGAAGAGGTAGATCAACACGACCGCGAAGGCGCCGTACTCGAGGACAACGTTGCGCGAGAAGCTGTCCTCCAACGTGTGGCGCACGAGCCCGCGGTTGATGTACCACGCGAACAGGAGCATCACGGCGAAAGTGCCCTCGTTGACGACCAGGTACAGGGACAGTGCGGTGATGGCCCAGGCCAGGAAGGTGACGACCTGCGCGACGAACAGGGCGAAGATGAAGGCTCGACGCGGCGCCACAGCGGTTCCGTTGATGCGGAAGCTCCGGAACGACGCGAGAAGCGTGATGGCGAAGATCCAGAGCAGGCGGAGGATCGGATTGAAGGGAAGCGTCACCACGACCAGGTACGCGCCTGCGAGGACGAGCACCAGGATGGCCTCCTGCAGCACCACGTGGCCGCGCTTCTCCGCGTCGCGCAGACGCAGGTAGTCGAGCCTGGCCGCGATTATGAAACCGGTGCCGAAGGCTGCCGTCAAGACCAGGTACTTCCACAGCTCGGGTACCAGGAGCGAAAGACCGGCAACGGTCACGGCACCAAGAGAGACGGGGATGTAGTGCTCGATCCGTGGAAATTCTTCTGTGCCTCTCAGGTAGCCGAGCAGCGCGGGTGCCGCGATCACGACCAGGCCCAGCGCCAGGGCCCAGACCTGGCCCTGGCCGAGCAGCTCGGACTTAAAGCCAAGCGCGAGCGCGACCAGCACCACCGCGGCGAAGATCAGGAAGCTTCGATCGCGCTCCGACTGGGCCGCCGTCGAGGGCTGGGCGACCTTTTCGACCAGCGCCGGGGGAACTTTCATGTGATCCGTGGAAGTCTATAGAGCCGGCTCGTCACGTTCCAGCGCGCCCATAGCGGTCTTCGAGCCTGACGACGTCGTCGATCTCGGGCGTCGACACCTCGAAGATGTCGGTGTCCTCGACTGCGGTCAGCCGGTGGCGAGTGCCCGGGGTGAGGTGCAGCGTGTCGCCGGCGCTCATACGGTGCGTGGCCAGCTGCCCGTCCGGTCCGCCGAGCTCGATATCGATGACCCCCTTGACGATGTACTGATACTCATCCTTGCGCTCGTGGTACTGGAGCGACAGCGCCTCGCCCTTGTTGACGTGCAGGACCTTGCCCAGGTAGCGATCGGTGATCGCCCAGCGGAGCTCGTACCCCCAGGGCTTCTCGACTTTTGACTTCTCTGCGCTCCCGAGCTCAGGTCGGTACATGCATCCTGATTCCGACGATGTCCTCGAGCGCGCCGAGGCGGGCCTCGACGGCTTCGCCGTCCGCCGCCTCCGAGTAGACGCGGATCAGTGGCTCGGTCCCGCTTGCTCGCAGCAGCACCCAGCTCCCGTCCTCGAGATAGAACTTGAAACCGTCGTCCGCCCGCACTCGCTGCACTTTCACGCCGGCGACCTCCTGGGGCTCGTTGCGCTCCAGCGTTTCGAGGATGCGCTTGCGGTCGGCGTCGTAAGTCTCCCTTGGGAGGTGGATGTCGTGGCGCGCATATGCGTGGGGCCCGACGCGCTGCTCCAGGTCGGCGAGGAGCTGCGAGATCGGCTTGCCCGACTTGACCATCATGTCCGCGAACAGCAATCCGACCAGGATGCCGTCGCGCTCGGGGATGTGGCCGCGCACCGCAAACCCGCCCGATTCCTCTCCGCCGAGCACCGCCTCGGTCTCGATCATCTTCGGCGCGATGTTCTTGAAGCCGACCGGAACCTCGTACACCCGGCACCCGTACTCGGCGCCCAGCTTGTCGACCATCGCGGTCATGTTCACGGTCTTGACCACTGGGCCGCGCATGCCCCTGACCTCGAAGAGGTAGAGCATCAACAAAGCGAACACCTGCAGCTGGTTGATGAAGCGGCCGGTCTCGTCGATGATGCCGACGCGGTCGGCGTCGCCGTCGGTGCATATGCAGAGGTCCTGGCCGCCCACCTTCATGAACGCGAGCGTGGAATCGATGTTGGGCCGGATCGGCTCGGGGTTGATCCCCCCGAAGAGGGGATTGCGCTGGTTGTGCAGCTCGGTCACCGTCGAGCGGCCGCCGCCGATCATCTCGGCGATGTATGCATACCCCGATCCATACATGCACTCGTGGACTATGCGCAGCCCTGCTCCCTTGATCGCGTCGACGTCGACCATGCGGGCGATCTGCGCGTAATACGCCTGCCGCGGGTCGTACGCCGAGACCAGGCCGTGAGTCACCCTCGGGTTGGGCGCCGAGACTTCCGGCAGCGCCTCGATATTGCGTTCCAGCTCGGCGATCACATCGGACGGCACTGCGCTGCCGGTCTCGGTCTTGTACTTGAACCCGTTGAACTGATAAGGGTTGTGACTCGCGGTGATGACGGCGGCGCCGGTCGCCTTGCGGTCGATCACAGTCCACGATGCAACCTGGGTCGGAGACGGCCGGTCGAACACGAGCGTCCTGATGCCGTTGGCGGCAAAGACCTCGGCCACAGCCCGGGCAAAATCCTCAGAGGCGAATCGGCAGTCGTAGCCCACGATGGCCAGGGGCTCGTTGGAGCGCGTCCGCATGTACTGCGCGGTGGCCTGGGCCACTCGTCGCACGTTGCCATACGTGAAATCGTCGGCGATGATGCCGCGCCAACCATCCGTCCCGAACTTGATCTGTTCTGCTTGCGTCATCGCTTCAAGGTTACCTGTCGGGGTCCCCGCGAAATCGAAGCTTTCGTGGGGTGACTATAGGTAGCGAGTCTTGTGGGCCCGCTTGAGGGCATCGACGACCTTGCGCACGTCCTGAGCGCGAGAGCGGGGACAGACGAGGAGCGCGTCTTCCGTGTCGACGATGATCATGTCCTCGAGGCCGATCGCGGCCACCAGCCTGCGCCCGCCGAAGACCAGGCTGCCGGTGGTGTCGACGAGCACCGACTCGCCCTCCACCGAGTTGCCGTGCGCGTCGGCGCGGACGCGATCGCCCAGCTCAGCCCAGTTGCCGATGTCGGCCCAATCGAACTCGGCCGGAACCAGTAGGAGGCGGTCGGTCTTCTCCATGAGGCTGCGGTCGATGACCTCGACCGGAAGGCGCCTGTACAGCGCCGTCGCCTCATCCTCGCGACCAGCCTGGCGCGCCTTTACGACCTTTCTTAGACCGGCCAGGTGACGTGGCGCATGATGCGCGAGCTCTTCCAGGAACACGTCGACACGCCAGGCGAACCAGGCGAGGTTCCAGTAATAGCCGCCGGCCTTCAGGAATCTTGTGGCCGTCCGCAGATCGGGCTTCTCGGTGAAGCTCTCGACGCGACGCGTGCCTGCAGGACCTCGGCGCGGCGCATGAATGTACCCGAGGCCGATCGAGGGAAAGGTCGGCTTGAGCCCGAACGCGACCAGGCTCTTGGTCGTCGCGGCCGCGCGAACGGCGACTCGGACCGCGCGGGTCACGGCCGCGCGACCGCGCACTATGTGGTCGGACGCCATGGCGACCATCACGGTTTCAGGTCCCAGCCCGGCGATCGTGAGCGCGGCCAAGCCGTAGGCATTGGTCGTGCCCCTCGCCACGGGCTCGATGATCATGTGCCGCGCGTCGATCTCGGGCAGCACCGACTGGATGATCTCCCGCTGGCCGAGCTCGGTGACCACGAACACCTCGTCGGCAAGGCCCCGCACCCGGTCATAGGTGTCGCGCAGCAGCGGGCGCCCGCCGCCGCCCAGGGGGAGGGCGTGCTTCGGAGTCGCTCGGCGCGAGCGCGGCCACAGGCGCGTGCCGGAGCCGCCGGCCGGGATCACCGCGACCGTTCGTGTCATTTCAGCTCTTCGGCCAGCTCTAGGGCGCGCGCGGTCGACTCCCAGGGGGCGTCGATGTCAGTGCGGCCGAAATGCCCGTAAACGGCGGTCTGGCGGAAGAGCGGACGCCGCAGGTTCAGCTCTTTGATGATGCCGAGAGGGCTGAGGTCGAACAGCTTGGTCACGGCGGCGGAGATCGCCGCGTCCGGCGCCTTGCCAGTTCCGAACGTGTCGATGCGAACTGCCACGGGCTTGACCACGCCGATCGCATAAGAGATCTGCACCTCGCACCTGGCCGCGAGCCCCGCCGCCACGATGTTCTTCGCCACGTAGCGAGCGCCGTAGGCTCCGGCGCGATCGACCTTGGTGGGGTCCTTGCCGGAGAAGCAGCCGCCTCCGTGGCGGGCGTAGCCCCCGTAAGTGTCGACCATGATCTTGCGGCCCGTGAGCCCGGCGTCCGCCACGGGGCCGCCGACGACAAAACGACCGGTCGGGTTGATGAACGCCCGGACTCCGCCGTCACGCAGCTCCGCGGGGATGACTGCCTCGATGACGTGCTCCATGATGTCGGATCGGAGCTGCTCGATGTCGACCTCGTCGTGGTGCTGCGTCGAAATGACCACGTTGTCCACCCCGGCCGGCTTGCCGCCATCGCCGTAGCGCACCGTCACCTGCACCTTGCCGTCAGGCCGCAGGTAGCTGAGCGTCTTGTTGCGCCGTACATCGGCGAGGCGCCTGGCCAGCCGGTGGGCGAGAGTGATCGGGAGCGGCATGAGCTCCGGCGTTTCGTCGCAGGCGAAGCCGAACATCATTCCCGAGTCTCCGGCGCCGCCGACGTCGACCCCCTGGGCGATGTCAGGCGATTGTTCGTCGATGCTGGTCACGACACCACACGTCTCCGCGTCGAATCCGTACTTGGCGCGCGTGTAGCCGACCTCGCGAACCGTCTGCCGGATGATCCGCGGGATGTCGACATAGCAATCGGTCGTGATCTCGCCGACCACGATCACCAGGCCCGTCGTGACGATCGCTTCACAGGCGACGCGGGCCAGCGGGTCCTTGGCCAGGATCGAATCCAGGATGGCGTCTGAGATCTGGTCGGCGAGCTTGTCCGGGTGTCCTTCGGTGACCGACTCGGACGTGAAAACTGATGACGACATGGGTCCTCCTTCGAATCCCGCGCCGGCAAGGACACGCCCTCGATCGGGCGCAACCCCAAGCGCCAGGCTGATACGGATCCCTGGTGGGACGGCCGAATCCTAGCGTAGAACCAGGCGGTGGATCCCGGAGTGCCGGAAGAGCTTCGACCCCCGCTCGCGCAGCAGGGCCGCCGCCGCCGACCGCGACGATTCGATGACCGCCTCGACGTGATCGCGCTTCATCTCCCATGTCGCTGTCGGCGCCGTGATGGGACACAGGACGACGATCCGCGCGCGGTCCTTCAAGCGTTCGTAGTCGCTCAACATCTGGTGGTGGAGCGACAGCTGCAGGGTGCGGGCGATGAGCTCTGGCAAGCTCGTCGGGGCAGCCTCCAGCTCACCGCCGGCCATCAGGCTGATCACAAGGAGGTTCCTGGCCCCGCCTGCGATCGCGGTGTCGAGAGGCGTGTTGTCGACCACCCCGCCGTCGAGATGCTCGCGGCCCTTGATGCGGACCGCGGGGAAGAGCCCTGGGATGGCGGTTGACGCTAGGAGAGCCGGGGTGAGCAAGCCGGACCGGAACACCGCGGGCTCGCCGGCGTTGAGGTCGGTGGCGACCACGGCCAGCGGGATCCGCAGCTGCTCGAACGTCGTGATCCCCGTCAAACCCTGCGCCCGCTCGATGAGGCGAAGCACGTTCTCCTGCGGCAGCGCGCTCTGCACGTTTCGACGGATGCCGGAAAGAATCACGCCCAGGGGGTGGGTCTGGAAAACGGCCGCAGCCTGGTGGGACAGCCATACCTCGCGAAGCATCATGGCCCCCGCAAGTGACGGATACGCCGCCAGCACGCTTCCGTTGAGCGCGCCGACGCTGGTCCCGACGAAGGCCACGGGCGCTTCGACGCCCGCCTCGAAGAAGGCCTGGAGGACACCGACCTGCGCGGCGCCCCTGGCGCCGCCTCCGCCCAGCACCCAGGTGCGCCGAGCCTCGAACATCGCGCTACGCCCCTCCCCGGCACGCCGGGAGGGCATCGGTCAGACCGGATGTCGGGCGGGTTAGGTTCCCTCTTCCCATGACGAGAGGTAACGCTTCTGCTCCTCCGTCAGCGTGTCGATCTCGATGCCCATGGCATGAAGCTTCAGCCTTGCGACTTCCGCATCGATCTCCTCCGGGACGTCGTAAACCTTCATTTCCAGGCTCTTGGCATTCTTGGCCACGTACTCGGCGCACAGAGCCTGGTTGGCAAAGCTCATGTCCATCACCGCGGCGGGGTGTCCTTCGGCGCCCGCGAGGTTGATCAAGCGCCCTTCGCCCAGGACGTGGAGCCTGCGGCCGTCCGCCAGGCGGTACTCCTGGACCGACGGCCGCACCTGCCTCACGCCCGTCGCGAGCTCGTCGAGCGCTTTGAGGTTGATCTCGGAGTTGAAGTGCCCGGAGTTCGCCAGGATGGCGCCGTCCTTCATCACCTCGAAGTGGCGCCGGTCGAGCACGTTCACGTCCCCCGTGACCGTCACGAAGATGTCGCCCTGGCGAGCCGCGTCGCCCATCTTCATCACGCGGAAGCCGTCCATCGCCGCCTCGAGTGCCTTGACCGCGTCGATCTCCGTGATCACGACGTCGGCCCCGTGGCCCTTGGCCCGCGACGCCAGCCCGCGCCCGACCCAGCCGTAACCGGCTATCACGAAGGTCTTGCCGGCGAGCAGGACGTTGGTCGAGCGGATGATCCCGTCGATGGTCGATTGACCGGTGCCGTACCGGTTGTCGAACATGTGCTTCGTGTCCGCCTCGTTGACCGCGACGATCGGGTAGCGCAGCACCCCGCGATCGGCCATCGCGCGAAGCCTGATCACGCCGGTGGTGGTCTCCTCGGTGCCCCCGATCACCTCGCTCAGCTGCGATTGGCGGGACTTGTGCAGCACGGAGACTAGGTCTGCGCCGTCGTCCATGGTCAGCGACGGCCGGTGGTCGAGCGCGGCCTGGATGTGCTCGTAGTAGGTGTCGTTGTCCTCGCCGCGGATCGCGTACGTCTTGATGGCATGCTGCGACGCGAGCGCGGCCGCGACCGCGTCGTTGGTCGAAAGCGGGTTGGACGCGCACAGCGCGATGTCGGCGCCACCCGCCTTGAGCGTGAGCATGAGGTTGGCGGTCTCGCTCGTTACGTGCAGACAGGCGGCAAGGCGGAGCCCTTTCAGCGGCTGCTCTTTCAGGAACCGGGCCTTGATCAAGGTCAGGACCGGCATCTCGCGAGCGGCCCAATCGATCAGATCCTGGCCCTGCGCGGCCAGGTTGGCGTCCTTGACGTCGCTTCCTTGGGAACTGACTTTCAAATCGCTCTCCTAATAGATGATCTCGCTGACAACCTCGACTCCGCTCAGGCGCTTGCGGCCGCCAAGTGCCTCGAGCTCGATCAGCACCTGGACGCCGATGACGTCGCCTCCGAGCTTGCGGACGAGCCTGATGGCGGCGGCGGCGGTGCCGCCGGTCGCCAGTACATCATCCACGATCAGGACCTTCTGGCCGTGCCGGACGGCGTCAGAGTGCATCTGCAGCTGGTCGCTTCCGTACTCCAGCTGGTAAGCCTCCTCGATCGTCTTCCAGGGGAGCTTGCCGAGCTTGCGGATGGGCACGAAGCCGGCGCCAAGCCTGACCGCGACCGCCGCGCCCGGGATGAACCCTCGCGCCTCGATGGCCGCCACGAGGTCGGGCTTCCGGTCCGACCACGCTCTCGACATCAGGTCGACGACCTCGCCAAAGATCTTCTTGTCGCCCAGGAGCGGGGTTATGTCTCGAAAGATGATCCCCGGCTGTGGATAGCCCGGGACGTCGCGGACGAACTTCTTCAGCTCCTCGGGTGTGCTCACGGGTTCGTCACAGCACCGACCGGAAATATTCCAGGGTGCGTCCGAGCCCATCCTCGAGGCCGACCTCCGGCTGCCACCCCAGCTTGGTGCGCGCCCGCGTGATGTCGGGCTGGCGCTGCCTGGGGTCGTCGACCGGCAGGTCCCGGTGCTCGATCTTGCTGTGCGAGCCGGCCAGCTTGATGATCGTCTCGGCGAGCTGGAGGACGGTCACCTCATGCGGGTTGCCGAGGTTGACCGGCATCTCGTCGCCCAGCTCCAGGTTCGCGAGCACTCCGCGTACCAGGTCGCTGACGTAGCAGAGGCTGCGCGTCTGCGACCCGTCCCCATACACGGTCAGCGGCTCACCCCGGATCGCCTGGGCCATGAAGTTGGGGACGGCGCGGCCGTCCGAGACCTGCATCCGGGGTCCATGGGTGTTGAAGATGCGCACGATGCGCGTGTCCACGTTATGACTGCGGCGGTAGGCCATCGCGAACGCCTCCGCGCACCTCTTGGCCTCGTCGTAGCAACCGCGGGGGCCGATCGGGTTGACATTGCCCCAGTAATCCTCGCGCTGAGGATGGACCAGCGGGTCTCCGTAGACCTCCGAGGTCGACGCGAGCAGGAAGGTCGCGCCCTTGGCGCGGGCGAGGCCCAGCATGTTCATCGTCCCCAACGTGCCGACCTTCAACGTGTGAATGGGGTTGGCGTCGTACTGAGGCGGCGAGGCGGGCGAGGCGAAGTGCAGTACGTACCGCACCTCGCCACCGATGAAGATGCCGTGGTTGACGTCCATCTGTCGGAACTCGAACTCGGGGTGGCCCTCGAAAGACCGAAGGTTCTCGCGAGACCCGGTGATGAAGTTGTCGAGGGCCAGGACGGCTATCCCTCGGTTCAGCAGGGCCTCGCACAGGTGTGAACCGATGAACCCGGCACCCCCGGAAACCACCGCCCTCGGCTTGCTGGAGCTACTCGCGGCCGATACCTCGGTACGTGAAGCCGAGACCGCGCATGAGCGCGGGGTCGTAGATGTTGCGGCCGTCGATGACGACAGGCTTGCGCATCGAAGCTTTCAGGCGGCCCAGGTCGAGGTGGCGGAACTCGTTCCACTCGGTCACCACCACCAGGGCGTCGGCACCGGCCGCCACATGGTAGGCGTCGTTCATGTACGCGAGGTCGGGCATCAACAACCTCATCCGTTCCATCGCCGCCGGATCGTAGGCCCGGACATGGGCGCCCGCCGCGAGCAGCACTTTTGCGATGTCGAGGCTGGGCGCCTCGCGCAGATCGTCGGTGTTCGGCTTGAAAGCCAGGCCGAGCAGTCCCACCACCTTGCCGGGCAGCTCGTCCAGGCACTCGCGCAGCTTGTCGATGACGAGCATGCGCTGATCGCGGTTGATGTCCATCACGGCGTGGAGGAGCTCGGGGTGGTAGTCGAAACGCTCCGCGAGGGCGGCGAGGGCGGCCACGTCCTTGGGGAAGCATGAGCCGCCGTACCCGATGCCCGCCTCCAGGAAGCTCGGGCCGATCCGCTTGTCGAGTCCCATCCCCTCGGCGACAAGCTTCGCGTCGGCATCGACTCGCTCGCAGATGCGCGCGATCTCGTTGATGAACGAGATACGCGCGGCGAGAAAGGCGTTCGACGCGTACTTGACCATCTCGGCCGTGTAAATGTTGGGGGTGATCAGAATCGGCGCCTCGAGAGGCTCGTAGAGGGCCGCGACCTTCTCTGCCGCCCGGCGGTCATGGCTGCCCACCACCACTCGGTCGGGGTGCATGAAGTCCTGGATCGCCGAGCCTTCGCGGAGAAACTCCGGGTTCGATACGACGGCCGCGGCGTGCGTCGCGTTTCGCTTCTTCAATACGTTGGCCACCATGTCGCCCGTCAGCGGTGGCACGGTCGATTTGTTGACCACGACGAGCGGGCCGTCCATCGAGTCGGCGATCGAGTTCGCCGCCGCCTCGACGTATGAGAGGTCGGCCTCACCACCCTCGCCCTCCGGCGTGCTGACCGCGATGATCGCGTATTCGGCTCCGGGCACCGCATCCTCGTAGGCGGTGGTGAACTTGAGTCGCCCGGCCCTGGCGTTGCGCTCGACCAGCTCGCTCAACCCGGGCTCATAGAAAGGAACACGATGGCTCTTGAGCTGGGCGATCTTCTCGTGGTTGATGTCGACGACCGTGACGGCGTTCCCGAGGTCGGCGAGGCACGCCGCAGTAGTCAGGCCCACGTAACCGGCACCGATGACGGCGACTTTGCTCACGGCGAGGCGATTATCCTCGCCAGACCGACTCGTACGCGGCGATCGTCTCCTTGGCGGCCGTGCGCCAGCTGAAGGACTTCGCGCGCTCGAGCCCCGCGCGGCGCCAGGGGTCCGGTGCGGCTGCCATCTCCGCGGCCGCGTGGCCGAGCGCTCGCGGGTCTCCATCCGCGACGAGCTGGCCGGCGCCGCCAACCACCTCCTGAACGCTCGAGTTCCGGTACGCGGCGACGGGGCAACCACAGGCCATGGCTTCCAGGCAGGGCAGGCCGAATCCCTCGTACCGGCTCGGAAAGATGAAGCAGCCGGCTGCCGTGTACAGGTCCGCGAGCTGGGACTCGCTGATCCGGCCCACCATCCGCGCGCCGGGCATGCTCTTGGGTGCCTGTGGCCCGGGATCGCCGGCGATCACAAGCTCGAGGCCGGGACGCTCGAGCCGGGCAGCCTCCCACGCGCTGAGCAGAGCGGACGGGTCCTTGCGCGCATCGAGGGCGCCGACGAACAGGAGGTAGCCGGGCTCAACCCCCCATCGTTCCCTGACGGTTTCGTGCGCCATCGGCTTCGGCACGAAGGCGGCTCCGGCAGCCTCCAGCACGACGCGAACCCGTTCGGGATCTACCCGGCCGTAACGGATCGCATCCTGAGCCGTCGTCTCGGACACGGCGAGCAGCAGGTCCGCGCGCGGCAGCAGGCGCTTGCCGATCCAGAACCGCAGGCGCTCTCCTCTCATCCGCGAGCCGCCCCACGACCACGGGATCAGGTCATGCACGGTGACGACCAGCGGACAAGGCGAGCGTCCGGGCAGGCGGAAGTCGATCGCGTGGTAGACGTCCGGCCCGATTCGCCGCAGGTCGGCGCCCAGCGCGACGGCCTCCTCGTATGCGGACAGCTGTCCGTGGTAGCGACGCCGGCACCCGGCCAGCCGGTACGCACCGGGGGGCAGCTCAGGCTCGTCGAACGCCGCGTCCAGCAGCAGCGTCAGGTTCGAATCGAAGCCGGTTTCGATCAGCCCGTCGAGCAGACCGCGGGCGTACGAACCGACCCCGCGACCGCTGCTCGGACCCTGCAGAGGCCGCATGTCCAGCAGCACCGACGGCCCATCTGCGCCTTTACTGGTCCGGAACGACAAGCTCAAGCCATCATAATTTGGCCGCCATGGACACCCCCCTCGACGTAGTCATAGTCGGCGGCTGCGGCCACGTTGGGCTGCCGCTCGCCCTTTCGCTCGCGGACTGCGGGTACAGCGTCGGGATCAACGACATCGACAAGGCCAAGATCGCGATGGTCCTTGCGGGCAAGGTGCCTTTCGTCGAGACCGGGGCGGAGGCGCTGCTCGGAAAGTTGCTGCCGACCGGGCGGCTCGAGCTTTCCGCCGACCCCGCGCTGATCGAGCGCACATCGGCACTCCGATCGACGAGTTCATGAACCCGTCGGTGCGAATTTTCGACAGGGTCCTCGACGAGCTGATCCCGCACTTTCGCCGAGGCAGCCTCGTGGTGCTACGCTCGACGGTCTTTCCGGGCACCACCGAGACCGTCGAACGGCGGCTCGTCGCGGCCGGGACGGAGGCGGAGGTCGCCTTCTGCCCCGAGCGGATCGCCGAGGGACACGCGCTGGAGGAGCTCCGCACCCTGCCCCAGCTGGTCGGCGTCAACTCGGACTCGGCGTTCGAGAAGGCGAGCGGGCTCTTCGAGCGCCTTGGGGTCGCCGCGGTGCGCACCACGCCGCTGGAGGCCGAGCTGGCCAAGCTGCTCACCAACACCTGGCGCTACATGAAGTTCGCCATCGCCAACCAGTTCTTCCAGATCGCGAACCGATCGGGAGTCGACTACAGCCGGATGCTGGACGCGATCCGATACGAGTACCCGCGAGCGGCGGATCTGCCGGGGCCGGGTTTTGCAGCCGGGCCGTGCCTCTTGAAGGACACGATGCAGCTTTCCGCGTTTACGCCCGACCACTTCCCGATGGGCCAGGCGGCGATGCAGATCAACGAGGGCCTTCCCAGTTACATCGTCGACACGCTGAACGCTCGCAAGCCGCTGTTCGGCCGCACGGTCGGCATCCTCGGCATGGCGTTCAAGGGAGAATCCGACGATCCCCGCGCGTCACTCAGCTACAAGCTGCGCAAGCTCGCCGCGTTCAAAGGCGCCAACGTAATCTGCACCGATCCGTATATCAACGACTCCAGCTTCGAACCGCTTGAGAAGGTGGTGCGCGACTCGGACGTGCTGATCGTCGCCGCCCCCCATCGCGCCTATCGCAAGCTCGCGCTCGACGGCCGCGAGGTGGTCGACATCTGGGGCGTCACGGGCCCGATACGTTTATGAGAGGGAGCGCGACGTTCCCTCTCATCGCCCCGCTGCGCGGGGCTGCTCACCCTTTCGTGCCAGGAACTGTCTTTTCAAATCGGCTACTCCCGGCCACGCCGGGGCGGTGCTTGCGCGCGTTGGTTGGACGGCCTGGCGAAGCCAGGCCTACCGGCGACGCTTGAAAGTCCTGGTCACCGGCGCCGCCGGCTTCATCTGCGGCTACCTCGTCGCCGAGCTGCTGCACGCCGGCCACGAGGTGGTGGGCGTGGACAACTACAGCAAGTACGGCCCGGTCAAGCGAAGTTTCGACGGAGACCCCCGCTACCGGCTGGTGCAGGGCGACGCCAAGGACGCCGAGCTCCTCACCGAGCTGGCCGTGGACTGCGACCACGTGGTCGCAGGGGCGGCGATGATCGGAGGGATCTCCTATTTCCACGAGTTCGCCTACGACCTCCTCGCGGAGAACGAGCGCATCTGCGCCGCCACCTTCGACGCCGCGCTGAGCGGCTTTCGCCTCGGCCGGCTGCGCAAGATCACCGTCCTGTCGAGCAGCATGG
>Ga0307372_10003732_pt1 | contig 24085 bp, 24 predicted proteins | sample OX1MG_FD_202533 | JGI IMG/M metagenome (GOLD analysis project Ga0307372, IMG submission 202533) | Soil microbial communities from Risofladan, Vaasa, Finland - OX-1 | ecosystem: Environmental > Terrestrial > Soil > Coastal area > Acid sulfate soil | place: Finland: Risofladan, Vaasa | collected...
AGAGGCGTTCCTCGGGCCTCGACCGCCTGGAAGGATCAAAACGGTCCGGCCCGCTCCCCGTTATTGAGGTCATGGTGCCGAGAGCGGGAGTCGAACCCGCACGTCCTTGCGGACATCGGTTTTTGAGCCCGAGCGTGGCTTATTGAATTCAGATCCGGCCCTTTTCGGCCTAAGCGCAGCGGTCTAACAACTTCTGCGCTGGGCCTTTCCTGGGCCATCACCTTCAACGGTCCGAAAACCGTTGGACATCACCCTGACGGTGAGTCGACGTCAGGTTACCACCCTGCCAAGCTCAGAGACCACTCGAGAAGTCTTCGAGCTGCTGAGGCATCATCAACATCGTCTGACCCAGAAGAGGTGTCGCTTGCTCCAGTAAGGCTTCCAAAATGGCGCGCGCATCGAGCTTCGACCATCGCGTAGAAGTTCAGCGAGTCGAGATTGTTTCGCGACAAGCGACTCTGGTCATACGCGGCGATGACGATCGGTTCCCTGCGCTGGTCAGTACTGCGGATCCGCTCGAGCAGCGCGAGGAATCCCGAGCGCCCCTTCGTCGTCCCGCCGCTGAGGTCGAGGTCGCTGAAGACTTCGACGCGATCGCACGACTTGATGGCGGGCAGATCTCGGCAGTCGCGAGGATCAGCGGGGAAGGTTCTTCAGGAGCTCGGCCGCGAGCTTAGCGAGGAAGTCCGAGCCGAATCCGCTCAGAGTGTCCAGGACGACCTTTAGCTTCCGACTGCGCTCCGGGTCGGAGCGCGACGTGCTCTCTATCTCTTGCTGGAGAACATCGACTAGCGCGCGCGATAGGTCCGCAGGCTTGGGCCAGAGGCCTGACTCTCGAAATCCCTCCGCTGTGAGTCCGGTGATGATGTAGTTCTCGCCACCGTGCGTGCTGATGTCGACGCAATCAACGAAGCGGCCGCGGAACAGTCGGCCGATCGACTGGATAACTTGCGGCGTGGGACAGTCGAGGGACGCCGCGATCGCCCGCGGCTCCAGAGAACTGGGCCGACCCTGCTCCTCCCACCGCGCAATCTCTGCCAGGACCGGGGAGTCGCGCGAGAAGTAGATGTCACCGAGACGCTGCATCGGCGCGAGCCTAGCACCATCCCGTCGAGCCAACGCTCTGGGGCATTGTCGTGCTCTGAGCCTATTGCGGACGGTGCTGGCAACGCCGAGGAGTTGCCTAAATTAGACTTGGTCGATCAGCTCTATGGCTCTCGTCTTGGCTGCCTCACGAGCGGCCCGATGAGCCTCGTCCCAGATCCGTTCTGGCCAGCTTCCGGACGGAAAAAGCTTGGAGGTGAGACGGTGGACCCAATCCCAGAGATAAAGAAGGGCGCCCAGGAATTCGGATCGTAACGCGACTGCGGGGTGCGCTGAGCGCCAAGCCACGCACGCATGTTATGCCCGAGCCTCTGAGAACGTCAGCGAGACGGAACGTGATGCCTCGGTGGTCTCCAACTGAATGCGTCGATGCAGGCCTGGATTGCTGTCCGCGCCAGCTCCAGCGATTGAACGCTGACCTCGACCTCGCCGAAAGAGCCGTCCTCCATTGTCGATCCATATCGGTTCCCGTTGAGGTTGTCGAGTATCAGAGCTCCGCCCGGAGCGCTGATCATGTTGTTCACCACCGGCTTGAGGGCGATCTGTCGACCGCGGCGGTCCCGCCTTCGCGCTCGATCTTCGAGATGGTGCGAGGTGTCGCGCACACCGGTCAGAGTTGGGAGGCTGCGGTAATAATCATCGCGAGCGGTCGTCACCGCTGCCGGCACCCATGCTGGGGAACCCAGGGCCGTGAGCGCTTTGCCGATCCCATCCAGGGCGAACAGGAACGCCTGGGCATAGAGGAAGACCGCACGACGAAGATGAGCGTCCGGGATCTCGCCGGCCGCCCAGCGCTCGCGCTTCAGCGCAACGTCTACATCAAAGCGAATGCGTTCGTAGGCGGCCCACCGCTCCTCGGGCGATAGGTCTGGTCCGAGCTGCAGTTCACGCTCGAGCTCCATTTCCCGGCGTCGGCTATAGAAGGCTTCGGGTTCAGGACCGGCGAACCGCACGTTCGGCCTCTCGGACTCGAAGAGACGCAGAGCGAGAGCCGCATCCGCCAGATGGGACTCGAGCACGTAGAAGACGATCCCGACCTCATGAACATCGTCCTGGGCAACACCCGGGCAATCGAGCCAGTGGCCCGGGTACGTCAGCTCGAATGGAAACAACTTCCCAATCTGATACCCGCAGCCAGTGACGACCAAACAGCCGGGCGCGCCTCGCCTCGCTCATGCGGACCAGTTCGTCAGCTGGGAAGATGCCCGCCCTTAGGCACGGCGTCGGGATAGTGACTCTGCGGCCCACCCGGCCCGCGCCGCGTCGCCGAGCGCCTGATCAACGATGGCGCGCGCTCGTTGGACTTTGTCCCGCTGGCCAGACCTACTGCGCCGCATCGCCGTTCATGATCCCGCGAAGGCGATGGCCAGCTCTGCAAAGTCACCCGGTTGCAGCTTGCCGAACTCCGGCTGCGGGACCTTTACATAGCTCCACCGAGTCGCCGCCAGGAGCGTCGCGTTCTCACACCAAATACGAGCGGCACGATCTTTGTGGCCCACGTCGACATCCTCGCGTCCCTTCGTCTCAATAAGCCAGTGCGTGCCATCGCTGAGTACGGCGACGAAGTCGGGTTCGTAGTAGCGGAGGTTCGTCGCATTGTCCGTGTACTCGATCGAGAAGGGCAACCGTGACGTAGGCGGGAGTTTTGCAAAGGCTGTGACGTCTTCGCTGTCCTGTAGAAAACGGGCAAAGTCTCGCTCGAACTCGTTGTCGGCCGCGACAAGATTGAAGATCGTTTTCTGCGCCGCAAATGTAGGGCGAGAAAAAGGAAAGCCCTCCGTCTCGGAAAGCTTCCGCCCGGGCCCCTCCAAGAGGGGAGTCAGTTCCTCGATCACTAAGCCTCGCAGCGCCGTGGCAAACGTCTTGATAGTCAGGTAGCCAGCGACCGGAGTCGCGATCGCCTTGATCATCTCGGGAACATGCAGGTCAACGCGCTCTCCGAATGCCTTCAACTCAAGGAACTCTCGCACCTTGGGAGCGAGGGCCGCGAACTGAGTGGGCAGCTTCACGTCTTGTGCAATGCGCTTCGCGTAATAAGAAATCACCTCTTCAGGAGTTCCCGGATCGGGGATTGTGTAGTCACGCTCAATTACCTTCTCCAGCGTGATGATGTCCTTCCCTTCGTAGTGAAAGCTCCGCGCGGCTTTGTCGCCGGGTTTACGTGGCAACACGGGGCAGACAAAGCTTTGAACGTCGAGGGCCGCAATCTCTTCGGCCAGCGTCTTCTTACGGACGAGGATGGGGCTGAGGATCGGAATAGTGATGTCGCGGTCCGTCTTGGCCGGGTCGGGAGCGATGGTATTGATGACCAGCGGCTCTTTGAGGTCGAACGTCTCAAGCGCAATGTCCTCTTCACGCTCAAGCTGGTCGACGAATTTCAAGAAGGCGGCGTTGCCGATGACATCCACCCGCTCGATGTATGGAACCATTCCACCGAACATCAGCCGCAAGCCACGGCCGATTGTCTGCTCCGGCAGGATGTTTGCCTTGGATGTGTAGGGCCTCAGGCCGACGATCACGGTGACGTTCTGCACGTCCCAGCCCTCGCGCAGCATCAGCACGCTCACGATCGCATTCACGGTGCTCTCGCCCTCATCGACGCGACGCGCAACTTCGCGGGCTTTGTCCAAGTCGCGTTTCGAGATTTCCCCGCTCTTGTCCGTGTGAATAATGAGGAGCTTCTTGTCGCCATCGCCGAAGTACTCGGGGTACTTCACACGAAGATAGTCCCCAACATCCTCGGCATCGGCAGTGCTATTTAGCATCACGAACAGGATTGGCTTCCTCGCGAGCGGTGCCAGCTGCTCGCGGTACTCGCGCCACCGCTCTACGCCCGCCGTGAGGTACGCCTGATATCTCACGCTGGCGATGTCAGAGGGCTGCTCTCCTATGCCCGCAGTCATCCCCTTCATCGGGCGTTTGACTACGTTGTCGATGATCGCCTGCTTTAGGGGGTAGTCGTAGACCGTCCACGTGAAGAGACCACCCTTTGGATATCGCGGCGTGGCGGAGAAGTCCAGCTGGCTGGCAAGGCCGCCTGAGACCTCCTCGTGCAGCACCCGAATGGCCTTGCTCCACTCGCTGTCCTCGTCATGCGTGTGATGGCCCTCATCGTTTAGTACCACGCACCGCCCGCCGCGCGATACGATCCGGCGCTCGAAGTCATCCGCCTGCCCGTTCTCGGCAGGTGGCTTGGGTCCTAGGATCGCGAGCATCTCCTCGGGTTCATTCCCTGGGGCGCTCGCCGCTCGCTCGTAGACCTGCTGAATGTTCGTCAGGTACAGCGCACCTTGCGAGCTGGCTCGTTCTGGTTCGCCTCGCACGTAACAGTCGAAGTCCCAATAAACCTCCAACTCAGGCGGTACGACAGGATCAAGGCGGAAGATTCGCTTCCCCTCGAAGTCTGCCCGCAAGCGTTCGAAGACGATCACGTTCGGAGCCAACACCAGGAAGGTACGTGCGAAATCGTCCCTGCCCTCGGCCACGGCGTTGAAGTAGTGCCATGCGATCGCCAACGCGATCACCTTCGTCTTGCCGCTACCCGTCGCCATCTTGATGCAGTACCGCGGAAAGAGGTCGTGCTGGAGCACGTGGATGCCCGGGACGTTGGATGCGAAGCGTTCGAGTAAATCGCGGTGACGCCGAGTTGCCGCCACCTCGTAGACGTACACGAGGGTCTCCATCGCCTCACGCTGAGCCGGGTGGTACTGGAATCGCGCACCATTGGGAAGCCGGTGCTCAGTCCCAAACCAGTGATTTAGCAGCAGCCGACTCGTGGGGGTGGCACCCTTGTAGCGATCGGCTCGCCACTCCGCCACGGCCTTTCGGATCGCCGGAACGCAGGGAGCCGTCGTAACTCGCGCATCGAGGAGGCTCAGCTCCTCGACGTCAGATCTCCTGCGTCGCGGCACTACGGCACTTCGAGCTTAAGGGTCTTGGTGGTGTCGTTTCCCAAGATGTCGATCACCTTGACAACAACTTGATAGGTGCCCGGGGCCTCGTACGCACGAGAGGCCGACTTCTGAAGCATGGGCTCCTTTCGGGTCCGGTACGTCTGCCACTCATTGTGGAAGGCGTCGCCCCTGTTGTCCCAGTCCACCGCCCAGTAATCAATCCATTGCGACCAGTCCGTAATAGCTCGCTGGACATCTTCAGGCACGTCGTCGGTCGGAATGATGAAGTCACTCAGCCGCAGCGTTACTTCCCTTGCCCGCCGACTGACATCTACTCCCAACGCAGCTAACTCGAAGAACCGCACATCTCCCTGTTCGACCGCACGTTTGTCTAGCACTTCTCGCGGGATTCGCCACAAATGGAGGTCGATTCCCGCGGTGTTGGCAGTCTGCCGAGCAACCTCATTCATCTCGAACGCGAAGTCCCATCCAAGCACATCTACTGACTTACTCGACGGCGCATCTTCACCTGTCCCCACAGCCCGACGGAACTCGACGGCAATTTGCGTAATGTCGGCAACCGTTACTGGCGAATCAACGGTGCCGACATGAACTAGCCGACCCTGCTTGATGCCATGAAGCCAAGCGTAGCCCTCGATAGGCTTCGCCTTGTAGAGATCAAGGATGAACCTCCTGTACGCCGCGGTCCGAGCCTGCGCCTGATCCCCAAACTCTGCTGCCTGCCAGAGCTGCCTCTCGTACTTCCCCAGATTCTGCACGACGAATGGGCTCACGTGAGCTGCCCCAAGTAGGCGCTTGCGCGAGGTGTGAATGGCAAACCGGCCAAGATCCGCGGCGATCCACCGCCGGTCCAAACGCTCAGCGACTGCCGGTGTTGTGCCAGATCCACAGAAGCAGTCCAAGATCAAGTCCCCGGAATTGGAGGAAGCTCGGATGACTCTCTCCAGGAGTGCCTCGGGCTTTTGCGTGGCATATCCAGTTCTCTCCTTGGCCTGACTCTGCAACGGCGGGATGTCATCCCAGAGGTTTTGAACCGGCGAACCCTGCCACTCTGATAAGAACCTCTTCCGCCGGATTCGGTGGGCCTTGTCGGGTGGGAAATGTAACCGGCCTTCTGCATCCCATTTTTTCATCTTCTCCAGCGAGATTGCCCATCCCTTTTCGGGAGGCTTATATCCCTTGTACTCGTACATCAACGTGGGTCGGTAATCGGGATTTGCGAGGTTGTCAATGCAATAACGCCCGCGATTTGGGTCAATGAGGGGGAACTTTGCCTCGATGTCTTCTGGGCTGAGGCTGCCTTTGGAGAACTGCTCGTTAAACGTGTAAGTCTCGGTCTTCGTGTACACCAACAGGCTGTCGGTTTGTGTCCGATAGCGGTCCGCAATTGAGGTAGCGCCAATCGTTCGCTTCCAAACCACCTCGGACATGAATCGCTCTGCCCCGAACACTTCATCCATGAGCGCGTGTGCGTAGTGAACTACGTGCCAATCAAGGTGGACGTAGATGGTGCCTTTTGCCGATAACAGCTCACGTAAAAGCACGATGCCGTCGTAGAACCACCGAAGATAGGTGTCGATCTTGGTGGCCCCAAGTGACCGGGCCTCGGCCGTGACCCCCCATGTGTCTCGATATGCCTTCTGCTCGATGAGACTCGGCTGTTTGGTGAACGTCTCTTCGCCATCAGCCCCGTCGTCGTCCTCCCCTTGTGGGCTGGGAACATGGGCCGTGAAGGAAAAGTCATCACCGGTCGCGAACGGCGGGTCGATGTAGATCAGGTCGACCTTATTCGCAAACTCGGCAAGGAGTGCCGGTAGTACGAACTTCTTGTCACCCCAAATAAGCCGGTTTCGCCATTCTCCATCACGACCCGCACTGAACAGGTCCAAAGTCCGCTGACGCTCTTGAGCCGACTCATTGACTGTTTCGATCGTCTGAAACGGCAGGGCAACCCTTAACGGCGCTACCTTGCGATCGTCCTTGTCGTACTTGCCCTGCCAAATGAGTTCGGTCATTGCAAACTCGTAACTTACGGCTTTAGCTCTCTCGACACGGACGGGCCGCTTCGCAGATCGACCAAGAAGTACTCCCGAAAATGCCGCTTGAGCCCGAATACCCCGACAAGGCCCCACGAAGCCCCGTAGCGCCGACGACGTGCTGGCGCACTCACCATTCTGTGGGCGGCTTCTGGGCCTGCCGTGGGCGATTTCCCAATATGAGCACTCGGGAGCTTGTCGCGGCACTCGTACCCTTCGACTCGACCATGAGCACCGCCAAGCGTGTACGCCGAACGACCTTGCTCTTGGATCGCGAACCGCTCCACGTCGAGTACGCGATGGCGCACCCCAAGCAGCGTGCCCACGTGGCAATACTCGCCGAGCGCATCGACGCTTTGCGAAAGGCGAAGTCCGACCAATCTCTGGTCGAGCTTCAGGAAGACCTGATCGAACGCATGATGACCGCGCAGGCCGATCAGGACGCCGCCAAGAGGCAGCAAGCAAAGCTGGCTCGTCAGAGAAACGCTGATCCGGCAGAAGTCCAGAGGACCGACGCCGAGCTAGTTGTCGAAGACCGTATCGTTCGCCAGCTTCGCGCCATCGGCGACGGCATCGCTTGGCATGCCGCGAGATTTCACCGGCAAGCCTTCGTCGTCACCGCCCACGAGGCTGGAGGTGGCCCGATGTTTGGCAAGCAGGGTTGGGCGAGTGAGGTCGCTCGGGCGCGCGGCATCTGGAAATCGACTGGCGAAGTCGCGATTATCAACGGCCTGACGAACTGCCTCCGGGCCGCTGATGTAACCGTGTTCGGTAAGTCAGGCGTCCGCCTCGAAGAGGTGAAGTCAAAGGCAGACAGCCGAAGAGCGGGCCAGAAGGCGCGATGGCGTGCACTGGAATCAGCGATCAACACGGGGACGCCCTACCCGACGCCGGGCGGCCCTATTCAGGTCTGGGAGTGTCCCGTGCAACTTCGTACGCGCATCAGGACCGACCTTCAGGCTGCGATCGAAGACGCGGATCGAGTCGGCACATCAACGCGCCAACTCGGTGAGGGCTGGATTCTGATGGTTACGACCCGCGATGGGTATCGCCGGAATCGAAGTCTGACCGCGCAGGAGGTAAAGCAACGAAGAGCCGACGCCATCGCACGAGCGGGCATGTTGAAGTCGCCGCATCACCTTCGCTTCGCCAGCGTGGATATGGTTAGTCGCGGGGCATGGAGCGCGCCGTTCTCGGTCTTTCCTCTATCGCCACAGGACTGTGCTGGGCTGATCTGCGACTACACCGTCTACGAGTCCCTGATGTCCTTCGACCGATTCAGCGACGCGGTTACGAGGCTTGGGCTACAGGTCGAGCACCACCTTCCCCCCGCAGCTACCACCGACGACGGGAGTGCCAACTTTGCGACGCTCAAATCCACACGTTTACACGGCTCCATCAGCAGGACGCGCTTCCTTCACCTCAAGGCCAGCGTCGTCACCCAAATGTTGCTCGAACTCGTCGAACCGAGCGTATACGCCAAGGGATACGTCGAAGCGATGGGCCACCCGATGTCGCCGGGCGCGTCAGGAATCATCGTCTTCGCGAATGAGCGGGCCGCATGGCGATGAGTAAACGGCCGCGGCTGACGGGCCTGAACCGGCACCAAAGGCCCGGAGTATTCTCCGAGCATGTCCGAGGTGAAACCGCCGCCGATGTGGATGGTTCGACTGAACGTCGCGATGCTGCGGCGCGGCCTGAGGATCGGATCGCAGTATCTACTCTCGGTTCGCGGGCGGAAGAGTGGAGAGGTGCGAAGCACGCCGATCTCGATCGCGACAATTTTCCGGAGTGCAGCCTCGAGACCTCAGGGGTTGCCCTTGAATAGTGCGAACGCGACAGGGGTCAGAGTCGGACCCCCGTCAGCTCGCCAGGTCGCGTTGCGGATGCCGGCCGATCGTTGGAAGGCGACCGTGTCGCAGCTTTAGCTGGAAGTAGGGCGGCAGGAGCCGATCGCAGAAGACGGCCGCGTTCTCGTTCCAGGCTGAGATCGCGAGCAGCATCGGATGAAGGTATTTCAGCCGATCCTCGGCAAGCCGCAGCGATTCGACGTCGCGATCCCAGGAGCCGAACCAGGGCCGGCCCCCAACCAGCGGAATCGATCCCTCCTCGTCGAGCATGTAGCTCCAGGCGGCGGTCCGCACCGCCTTCGAAGCGCTCGGTGTCCTGTCCTCTTCAAACATCGAGGCGATCACCCACCAGCGGGCGAGGCGCTTTGCTTCTGCACCTCGCAGAACAAGCTCGTCCGGCTCAGGACCGACCACCCTGATTAGCGGGACGCTCTGCTCGTCGCTCCAAATCGCCTCCGTTTGGATCGCATTGAAGAGGACGCCCCAACGCCTTGGACTCGAGTGCGGCCAAGGCTGCGGGCCGAGCGTCTCGGAATAGAACGTCTTGGGCGCTGCCGCGACCAAGAAGATCGTCGATCGCAGAGTCAAGTCCGGGAAATCGACCGCGGCATCCCAGAACTCCTTCGGATGCCGAGCCCACAGGTCCACGAAGTCCTGAACGTCTATCGTCACAGTCGACTCGGGCAACGCCACTTGCTTGTACCACCGCCAGCTCATATGCCTTCACCTCCGCCAGGTCGTCGTTCCCACCAACAATGCTTTCCGATGCAGTCGGCCAACGGCCGGCTACCGCCTTGGCGCGAAGGCATGTCTGGGATGCCGACGCGCCGTTCTTGTTCGCTGACGTCTGCCCAGACCCGACCAAGCGGACCATTTGCGGCCAGCTCGGATCGCAGCGCCGTCCAGATATGGCAGCACTCACCGGTTGTCTCGATCAAGCGGCGGCCAATAGCCCGGACCTGGAGCTCTCGCTGCTCTGTCGGAACCACGAACAACACGTGATTGCAGGACGCCTGCGGACGACCGCGAAAGTAGGAGACATAGGCGGCGAGCTTGCCGTGAAGGCGTCTCGTCTGTTCGCTTCCTCGGTCCAACTCGAGGTGAAGAAATAGCTCGCGATCGCCCACGAGCACCCTGCCCCAACCGTCTGGCACCGGCCCCCGCTCCTCCACATAGGCCCGCCGGATTCCGTGCTCCCCGACCCAGTGGTAGAGACCCAACGTCGGCGTCGTCGACGTGGCCCGCGCCAGATCGACGAACAGCTGATTGGCTTCCAGGTCGTGGACGAGGTAGTGGTGGCGGGAGAGGGCGTGCTCGGCTCTCAGGACGCACTGCCGAGGGTCATCTCCAGTGAGATCTGCGAGTGCTGAAGCACCGCGGCCGCTGAGCAGGAAGATGGAAGCACTGCGGACGTGGCCAGGACGGATGACAGCGTGCCAGGCGTTGACGAGGCCATGTTCTACAAGCCACTTGAGCCGGTACTGGCAGCTTCGTGGTCCTTGGAAGAAGAGGGTCTGAATCTGGTGCCGGTCGAGATAGCGGTAGCAGTCCAGCGCTTGCAGGATCGCGACGTCTCGTTGTGTGAGCCCGATTAGTCCACGTCCGGCACCGCGTGTAGTGGCGAGTCGAAGTTCTAGGTAGGGCTTTAGGGATGACGAGAGACGATTTAGATAGGACCGTCCCGGAGACCAATCCGGCTGATCTGAACCCGCAGCACCCTTCGCGTCGAGACGCGAAGGATGTCGCGAAGCCCTCGTGAGTTGAGCTCGCGAAGGCCGGCGCGAACTCTGAGTGATCGCCATCAGGAGGCCAGCTCCGTGAAGTCGCTACGCACCCCGAACCGCCGGAGTCGCACCACCATCTCGGCTTCGACCTCAGCCCGCGGCCGCCCGTAACGCCCTAGGCTACGTCTCACTAGGCGCTCCGCATTCAGGGCGCCCAGAGTAGGCGATGGCTCCAGGGTGACGCCAGTGAAGGCAGGCTCCGTGTGTCCGCCAACGCAGAGTCGAACTGCGACCTGGAAGCGCCCGAGGTTTTGGAGCTGCTGCTCGGTCAGGGGGGCGAACTCGCGAGCGAGGTAGCGGCCGTCCTCAGGACCGCACTGGAAGGTGATACGCGTCCGCGCATTCGCGTCGATCGATTCACGAGTCGAGTCGCGCAGCTGGCCATAGTGCTGGTTGGCGATCGTCAGGTTCAGTCGATACGAACGCGCTTCGGCGAGCACATCGTCGAGCGACTGCGGCAGATAGAGATAGGTCTGAAACTCGTCGAGATAGAGATTGAAGTCAGGGCGTTCGTCTGGAGCCAGCGCGATCCGACCCAGCGCCGTCTGCCATATTCGGGCGACGATGAATGCGCCCAGCAGCCGGCTGATGTCCTCGCCGAGCAGACCCTTCGCGAGCGAAACGAGCAGGACGCCGCGTCCGTCCATGACACGACCAAGGTCGATGGTCGATCGGCTTTGTCCGAGGATGTTGCGGACCGTCGGTCGAAGTAGAAAAGCGCGCAACTTGTTCAGCAGCGGCCCAACCATCTGCAAGCGCTGGCTCTGGCTGAGCTGCGCGTACTCGTCCCAGAAAGGCCGCAGTCCCACGGGGTCGTCGAGGTCCTTCGTAAGCGCCGCTCGAAACTCATCGTTGAGCAAGAGAAGTGGAACCTCACAGATCGTCAACTCTGGATAGCGCATCACAGTCAGTAGCGATGCGCGGAGCACGTCCTCGGTGCGCGGCCCCCAGAACTGCTGATACGTCTTGCGAAAGATGGTCACCAGGGCGTCGCACACGACTTCGCGCAGGGCCGGGTCTGGACACTCGAGGACGTTGAGGCCTACAGGCATTTCTCGGTGCGTGGGATCGATCAGGACGACCCGATCCAATTCCTCCTCAGGGATGCGTTCACACAGGTCGCGGATGAGGTCGCCCTTGGGATCAATCGTTCCCATGCCAACTTTGGCGCCGACGTCTTGCAGCGCCAGAGACATAAGTAAGGCGCTCTTCCCCGAGCCGGTTGGTCCGCTGATGGCCATGTGCTGTCGCCGATCGGCCTGGCCGACCTTTACCGAAACGCGCTTGGGTCCATCGGCTCGGCAGAGCACGGAACCTTCGGACCTGGGCACGAGCCGCGGGGCAAGCCGGACGGGTGCTGATTCCATCGTTGCGCCGCTGACCGGCAGGTGGAAGATCGAAGCCAGCTCGTCCGGCGACAGTCGCATTGCGGAGCGGCTCGGCGCCGCTCGTTGAGCGAGAGCGCGATCGAATCCTTTCGCCCGGACGACGCGCATTGGCCGCAGGCTGTTAGCACCATCAAGCCCGCGGAAGCCGCCGATGATGGCGTGGACCGCCTGTTTGGCGAGCGCACGATTCGATGCCGCGGCACAGAGCCTGACCTCGGTCAGGAATGCGGAGGTCGACGCCTTGTCGGCTGGCGGAAGAGCGCCTCTGTGCGATGGTGGCTCATGCCTGCCGTACGGATGAGACGTCGGCGGCGGGGATAGAAACGGCACGAAGATGCTCACGAGCTCGCCTATCGCACCCAGCGCCACATCCAAGAGGACGTTCCGCGTCACGTAGCCAGAGAGGCGATCCAATCGCCGCTGCGCCCACGATTCCCAGCCGGGATCGGGAGCGATGGCAATCTGAACAACGGTCTCAGACGCTGCCGTCATCGCTGCAATCACGGAAGCCATCGCGTCGAGCCGAGGCCTTCCTAGGGGATGCAGAGGCTCGCGCCACAATCTGAGGCGTGCTCGCGCGATAGCTGTGCTCAACAGAACGAGCTCAATCCCTGCCTCAGGCTGCACGTCCACCCCTGGCAGCGCGGCCGACGCCGCTGCGGTTATGAGATGGGTTGCCTCGGCCGAACAGCTGCAGTACGCGTTGAGCCCGCCTTCGGCGTAGCGGTACTCGAGGGTGACCCACGGGATGCCGACGATCAGTCGTTTCCATGCCGGCGGCGTGATCGAAAGGAGGCTGCGATAAAATCCGGCCCACGCCTCGGGGCTGTAGTTAACTTCGCCCGGCGGAATGATGTGGAGGATCGCCCGCTTCGGCGGCCAGAAGACGGCCCGGATCCTTGCAGAGAACGCGCGCATCACGATGTAGCCGAGCACGGCAATCGTCCCGACTTCAAGAGTGATCACGATTCATACCCCACTTCTGAGACTCGACAACCCTGCGAGCCACGCTGACATCGACGATATCGACGCCCTGGCGGTTGAAAAAGCAATCAACCCGGCGGCGCTCACGCGGCGCGCTCCAGCTCCGGCCGACCCGCGAAGGTGGCGGTCATCCCCTTCAGTTCGGCCCTTGCCTCTCTCCACACAAGGTCAGCACGGAATCCGGCCAGCTCCGCAAGGTGGGCTGCCCAGGAGCTGGTCAGGAAGAGACCGGCCTCCACAGCTCTACTCGGCGGTCCGCAGTGCCTGGAACGGTCCGGGCCGTCGTGGCCATAGCTCAGGCCGAGGTAGTCGCACACAGCCAGCCGGAACATGGCCAGAACGAGGTCGCGGGCGGTTTCTGTGCGGTCGTCCATCAGGACGCCTCCAGGAGTACGCCTATCTCCTCGAGCACCGGATGACGATTTAGTGCCCGAGCAAGTTTGAGGGCGGTCCGGGGGCGTACTCGCTTGCCCCGGAGGGCGGCCTGCAGCGTAGGCCGAGAGATGCCTGCTGCCAACCGCAGTTCCTCGAGACTCAAACCTCGCGCCGCACAGGCGGTTAGGACCTGGTCACGCTTGAGGACCACGACCAGTCCTCCACGACCGATCACGGGACGAAGACGTTCATCGTTCAAGGCAAAACCTCCAAATTGGGAATTGGACTGACACCTCGAGCTCGACCCGAGTCGATGTCGGCGCAGTAGGGGCACCGCACGTGAGTCGCTCCGCCGGCGCCGGCCGGCAACGGGTCCAAGTCGAGCCATTTGCGGGCGAGCCTACAAATGAGGCACCTTCTGAGCACCTTCTGAGAACCCGCTGAGAACCCGCTGAGCACCCGCTGGATGGCTGCCGGACACGGGGAGGGGAACGTTTTGAACTCGACACGGAGGCCGGCGTCCGCTGACCACCTTCCGTCCACCTTCCGTGCACCTTCCGCCCGCGTCGCAAGCACACCCGCGCCTATATGTCTAGAAAATCCCACCCAGAGGCCCTCCCCAGAGAGGCCTCGAGCCGCCAGCGAGCGTCCGCTGGGCGCCCGCTGTTTGCCGCGTGTCGGCCGATGCGACCGAGACGAGAGTGCAGAGCAGGCTCCGGCTAAGTTCCGCGAAAGTCTCATTGGGGCAGCCTAGAAACGAGGCGCACGCTGAGCGCACGCTGAGTGTCCGCTAGACGCCCGCTGGATCGCCGCCGCACTCCATTAGGGGAAGCGCTTTGAGTTCAGCAGGTAGATCGGCGTCCGCCGACCGCACGCTGACCGCACGCTGACCGCACGCTGACCGCACGCTAGAGAGTACGCACGAAAATTCAGGCGCTTGCGCTACTATTCTTCACACGATGAAACTCCTTTCCGTTCACGACGCTGCTACCGCTCTCCAGCTCCATCCGAGCCGCGTGCGCGCGCTCGTAGCCAGCGGCCGCCTGCGAGGGACCAAGGTTGGCCGCGATTGGGTCTTCGAAGAGAGCGAAGTCGACAGAGTGGCTGGGCAGCCACGAACACGCGGCCGCATGCCGAGCTGGCTAATCGAATTCATCTGGGATAAGACCTGTGCGGATCAACTCGGTCACGACGTTGCCTCGACGATTGGCGACCTCAAGACCACTGCCTACACGAAGTGCCGCCACTGCGGCGCTGAGCTCGGATACGGCTTCCTCCAAGACCGACGCACCCAAGTACCAGTCCGCTACATCGACAGCGCGCTGAAGCCATGTACCGGCCAGCCCGTCAGCGGCTGAATGGACGCAGCCGCTGGCTCGGCGAAAGGGCTGCACTGCAGCAACTGTGGCCTCACGTTGGTACCGAACCAGGTCGGAGCCTGCCCCCAGTGCGGCGGTCCGCTGGCGGAGGTCGAGGACTCTGCAGAGTCGGACAACATCTCGGTCAAGGTCACCTTCCAACAGTTCAAGTGCGACCGATGTGAACACAAATTCGTTCTTGACCCGACGGGCAGTTGCCCCCAGTGCGGTGCACAGGAGGTCGCGGCCGGTACGGACGATGCCAACGCGGCGGCAAGGAAGAGCAGGTGGCAGAACCGCGTAAAGGCCATCGCACGGATCGCCAAAGCGGCCGACCCGCAGGGCCTGCGGTTTAGCACGCGCGGATCTCGCAAAGACGTACCGGACTACATCAAATGGCTGCAGCTTCGCTTCTTCGACGAGGCCATGAAGAACTTCCAGGAGGCCAAGAGGCTGCTCGCAGCCTCGGATTGGCCGGCGGCCGACGCCTCCGGAGACGCCGCGTTTGATCGACTCGCGGTGCTCGTGGGCGAGCTTGCCCAGTTCGTCAAGGAAGCCGAGTCGACACCCCCACCCGTTCTGCTGCTTGCTACCCACCGAGGCATGGCCCGCGCTGCTGCAGCACTCACGCAGAGCATTTCGCTCTTCTGCGAGGTAATCGTCGCACCGCACATTGGAACCGCAACGAGCGTCCGCAATCAGGCTCAGGCTGCGCTGGACGAAGCTGCCGCGCTTGCCAGAGCGATCTCAAGCCACATGCGACTTCTCGACCGTGTAGCGGGCCAGCCGGGCTGGTTCGCGTGGGCCGACACTTTTGACCCCGGACGTGCGACGGCCGAGCTCGTATCTCACCAACCGACCACCATCAGTGAGGCGGCCGCGCTGGTGCGGACTACCTTCTCAACCATTCCTGAAATCGTTCGCCTGTCCGATGAGCTCGCCTTCGGGCTCGCCCCCGCGGCGCTGACATCCGCGCTCTGGGACCCGCTGCGCCTGCAGCGCCGGATCCGCGCCATCCTTCGCATCTTCTCCAAGGCCTCGTTGACGAATCCGAACTGGATCGGCGATCCAGCGCCCGTCGCAGAATCTCTCCTCACTGGGCATCGGCAACTCAATGAGCAAGTTGGGCTCCTGGGTTTCTTTGCCAGGAGTGGTGGGTCCCGCAAGGCAATGCTGATCGGGTCAATCTCGGTCTACGAGAGGTTCGCCGAAGGCCCACTTCGGAGGTTTGGATCTGTCGTTCGACAAGCAATCGAGGTTGCCGAGCGCCGGCAGCAGACTCTCGACGCTGCTGCCCTGGCGGAAGACCAGCTCGGTCCGATCGTTCGGTCTCTCGAGAACGCTGCTCCGGTACTAGTCCGGGAGTTCAGCTTCCTAGTGCGAAACGCCTCTGCTCACTACGAGTTCGAGGTGACAGATGCCGGCGTCACAGTGACCGAGCCCATGCGCAAGGGGAAGAAGCGTCGCGAGAACTTGACCGACGACGACTTCCTCGAAATGCTCTTCGATTTGAACGAGCTGCTCGTCGCTCTCGAGGCGGCCGCGGTAGCGTTCGCAGCATCGGATGACGCACCTCGACTCAAAGCGGAACTGACTCGGATCGCTGCCGGAGCCGAAGAGCAATACGAGATTCTCCGAGCAATCGCCGGACTGCGTGGTTGGGTCGAGCTGAGCTTCGCGAAGCGTGACCAGACCCTGATCCTCGAAGGCCGATACCTGGGCGACGCAAAGACTGATCCCTTCGTCGAGCTACTGTCCACTGTCGCCGGAGCGCTCGGCGTGTTTGGCGACGTCGATGCTGTAGCGGTGTCCCTTCGCGGAGCTGGCCGTAGCTGCGACTACTCGAGAGATCGAATGATGGGTGGCCCAAGCAACCCACTTGTCGCCCCGGCTCTAGCGGGCAGGGCAACTGCCGACGTCTTGCGCCAGACAGGATCGCAGCCGGAATTAGAGGTGGAGGCAAGGTTCCTACTCGTGGGACCGATCGCTGTGCTCACGGACGCCATCGCAAATAACGCGGTGTCCATTCCCCAAGTCCGAGAGTTCTGCAAGTGGGCGATCCCCTGGCTCAAGTCGGAGGCCATTGGCTCGGGGCTCGCCCCAGAGCGAGATCTGATTGTCGAGCACCTCCGGAAACTGGATGAGGCGATGGCAATATCAGGATTGGCAGCCCAGAAGAACAATCGAGGCCTCGCCAGAGCTGCGACGGACGCCATGCAGCGAGAGGCATTGGCGCTTCTAGAGGTGCGACGGCGTCTCCGCACCCTGTACGCATGAACCCGTAACTCGGATCCTGTTTACAAGATTGGTCCGCCGGAGGTGACGACGATGGCTCACGGTGTGCGCGATTTGCACGAGGAGGCAACATGCGTTCGCTTTCTGGCGGCCTATAACGCCGTCCACAGCACGTCGATCACCTTCCAGGCCCTACAAGATCCGCCCCACCCGGATTGTTCGTGCACCGGGGATCTCGAGATTGAGTTGGTTTCGGCCTATTACGACCCCGCCGCCGCCAAGGAACGATGGGACCTGGCCCGTGGAAAGGTAAAGGCTCCAACTCCGATACGCAGCATCGAAGAGCCTGACCAAACGATCTACGAGCAGATTGATGCGGCAATTACGAACAAGGCCGGCAAGCATTACGAGGTCAAGTCGAAACCATGGCTGGTCGTACGGGTAGATGCGCCGTTGCTCGAATGGCAGGACCTTGCCGCCGACTATCTGGATGAAGCCCGGGGCCTGCCGAGCGGCGAATTTGATGAGGTGTGGGTCCTGCTGGGCGACAGTGATGGAGACCACGTCGCCAGAGTGTTGCTGTAGTCGTTCCGAGCCGGGCGACTCCAGCAAGGAGTGCCTTACCTCACGAACAAGCTCGACGGCGGCCAAATCTCGGTCAGATCGCGAATCGCATCGAGATTAGGGAAAATCCGGGGTAGTTGGACCGATGGCGGACCGTTGTGACCGATGACTTTGAGTACGAGGCGCTTGATGACCAGGGTCGCCTGATATGCACGGTAGGGGTTCATCCGCAGCCCGAGCGGTGTGAGTTCCGGGTGAGTGAAGTCAATGGGTTGGATTGCGAATAAGTTGCCAGGTACTCGCTCTGGCTGGTGTCCGACGAACACATGCACCCCGGTCGGCGGGCGATCCGTGTTTGCGTGAAGTTGCCGGTATTGGTTTCGTGGCACGCCTCGTTCCGATGCCGGATATGCGAGCTGTACCGTCATGGTGGTTTTGATCGTCCAGAAAGCAAGCTGCCGCTGATCGTCAACGCCCAGGGGGCCGTGCAGTCCGGCCATCCAGGTGAGCAGCTTGGACTTGATCTCCGCTTCTTTGGGTCCGAGCCAGTCGTGATTGCAGGGGTAGCAGACGGCCTCGATTTTCGTCCGCAAGTCAGCAGCGACCTTGGCGTGAGCTGCCAGTTGCTGAAGGTTCGTACCAAATGTCTTGCGGATTGGCACGCCGCGAGGGAAGAGCTCGCGCATGAGCCACGAGGGCCAAGCATCCTCGCGAGTCAGCTTGCCGTGCCAACCGCAGAAGATGCAGACCCTCAGGTTGGCTCCATGCGTCATCGGTCGCCTATGTTCGGCTTCAGACGGCGACCAGCGTGCGGTCCCCTTTGCGCGAGGCGGCGTTGGGCTTCTCGAATCCGATCACGAGCCGCTCGCCGGCTGCCTCTGCCAGCCGGCTAAGCGTCGTCAGGCTGGGGACATGGGTTCCGCTCTCGATTCGCGAGATGGCTGGCGCCGAAGTGCCCATCAGTTGGGCCAGCTGCTCCTGGGTCAGGTTGTGCTTCATTCGGAATTGGATGAGGAGTCGAGCAACTGCCTCTGCCCGCGCGAACCGAGCCCGCACCTTGCGGTATTCGGGGTCCGCCTTCTCGCGGCGGCGGATGTCACTGGCAACAGCGGCTCCAAGCGGGCTCCGACGCATGATCGCATCTTACCACTTTTGGTAACCTGCGCCACCGTGCTAACCACGTTTGCTTCGAGCTATTACCATGCGGCAGGGCCGAAGCGATCGTCACGGGCGAGGTCTCTGTCGACCACCGGCTAAGTTTGCGGCGACCTAAAACTGATTGTGGAGGGGCCAGTGAGGATCACGATCGAGATCGATGATGAGGAGGTCCGTCGAGTTCTCGCGCCGTTAGTCCAGCAGGCGCCGGCTGCCCAAGTGCAGCCGCTGTCAAGGCTACTGAAAGTGAACGAGGTTGCCGATCGTCTCGGTGTCAGCCGTAACAAGGTGTACGAGCTGCTCTACAAGGGAGAGATCCGATCGTTGGCTATCGGCCGGACGAGGCGGATTTCACCTGATGCTCTCGCCGAATTCATCTCCCGACCCAAAGACGACGGCTTGCACGTCGACCCAGAACCTCGTCAGTTGCTAGCACGTCCGGCTAACGCCGCGAAGACCCCAGTCCCGTCCCCCAAACCCGTACCGCCCAGGACGCGGCGGCGCAAGCCAGATGACGCGATCGACCTGTCCCCCAAGCCGCTACCTCCGGAGCCCTCTCACTCAAAGATGAGTGAAGAAGAGGTCGCGGGTGCACTTGCCTCGATGCTCGAGAAGGGCTGGCCAGAAGACGTGGTCGAGCAGATCGGCACCGACCGCAAGGAAGGAGTGCATCGCGTCAATGTCCTGACGATCAACGACGCCGCCAGGTACCTGGGGCTGAGCCGCTCCGGGGTCGAGAAACTGATCAGCGCTGACAAGCTGCGCTTGTTCACGATCGCTCCGACCTACCGCGACGAGAAACCGGCAAAGCGCATACCAGCCAAAGACGTCGCGAACCTCCGATAACCCGGGGCTCTGCAGGGAACGACCGAATGAGTGATCCCCTAGCCGCATGCGACTACGCTGCCCGCTCCTAACCACCGCGCCACCGACGAGTGATGGCGCACGATTGGTGGCAGGATGTCGATAGTCCCACGCAAGGCGCGCCCGACCCGACCTTGTGGCTCAGCGCTCACGGCGGAGAAGGCATCCAGGAGATGAGGTTGCAACATGACACCTGACGAGTTGGCTATCAACTTCGGTTCCGTCGACCTCCCCTGGCCCGACGCCACCGACACACTCCATGGTCAGGGTACGGACCGGACGTCGACCGTCTACCTCGGATGGGGTCATCGGCAGGACGGAGTCCGTGCGATCGCGTTCAAGGACGCCGCTGCTGTCTTGGCCGAGACCATCGCAGCTCGTGGCACACACCGGCCTGAGCTTGACCTGCTCGCCTATCCCCTCCTCTTCTGCTGGCGCCACTACGTCGAGCTGGAGTTGAAGCACTTGGTCCGGAGTGCGCGCCGGCTTCTCGACAAGAAGCCAGACCCCAAGGAGAAACCGCACCACCACCTCCGCGATCTCTGGACGGAGTGCAACGGGCTTCTCGAGCGCATCGATGACCGGAAGCCCGATGACTACCGGAACGCGGGCCGCCTCATCCTTCAGCTCGACGCCCTCGATCCCGACGGCCAGCACTTCCGCTACGCGTGGACGACGGCGACGAAGAAGCGACCCCCCACGGCGACATTGGCGGGGGTCGACGAACTTGCTATCGACCGAGTGCATGCCGCCCTCATGGGACTGGCAACGTTCCTCGAGGCTGCAGAGGCCCAAATCGATGACCTGACCCAGGCCTTACCGGAGCGGTAACGACTGGCGCACCCAGGGCGCCGCAGATCCTGAGCCACGCCGTCCAATGTCTGCGTGATGGCACGCGCGAGTGGTTCATTCCGCCAAGGCCCATCGACCTTCGATCTCGCGAGCGCCGTCGGCGAAACGGTCAGCCGCCCGGTTCAAAGCCTGCACTATCGCCCTTCGCGCCTCGCCTGAAACCCAACGGACCGAACGTTGTTTCGCAGCGGCAGAACTGGGATTATTGGTTTAGTACCAGTCGACAAAGTCGCTAAAGTTGACAAACTCGCGATCGAATGCTAGGGTGTTCCAAATGGCAACGGCGATCCCAACCCTGCTCAACGTCCGTGAGACTGCACGGCGGCTCGGCGTCTCCGAGGCTACAGTCCGGAACTGGGCTAACCGAGGTGTGCTGCGAGCTGGCCGCCTTCCGGGCTCTGGCTTTCGACGCTTTGACGTCGGCCAGATAGAGCGTATGCGGCAGGAGATGCTCACCCAACTAGCACCCTTCGATGAGGGCCCAGTGATCGAGCGACAGGCACGCGGCCGAATCGTTCGTGGGGACGACGACTGACGCTAGAGTAGGCCGGTGCCGGAGATCCGACCCGCCGACGCGGCGTATTACGAAATACGGATCCCGCTCCTGAGCCAGGGCGACATCTTCCGAGAGGTTCCGCTCGCGTACCCGGTCCCTGGGCAGATCGTTGAGGAGCAGACGAGCGGCGGTGTCCGTCACTTTCTGGCCGGTCCTTTGGAGATCGGGCCGGCCATGCTCATCACGCCAACCTGCTCCATGCGGGCGCAGAAGGAACCAGGAAAATACGCGCATCCCGTGCGCACGCTGGTTCCGATCATGCCGATCGAATGGCTGCTCGAGAAAGGACTACTGGACGAGAGCAAGCTCGGGCTCGCACGCAAGTACGACGGCCTGATCAACTACATGTACCTTCCCCAGCATGATGCCAGCGGCCTGCCCGAGAGCCTAGCTCTCCTGTACATGCCCGTGACCATGCACCACGACATCATCGACGGCCTACGAACGACCCAGCTCGCTGTCGAAGGCGCTCGCCAACTCCATCGCAAGCTGGTGTGGTTCGAAACCTCGTGGCAGGAACCGCGCGCTACGTTCGACCCGGCACTCGATTAGAAGGAGGCGCTTCGCTTGCGGGCTGTTCGATGCCCATCAGACCCCAAGGGGCCGCGCTCACATGCGAGCCAACAGATCGGCTTTCTTTGCCGCGAACTCCTCGTCGGTGAGTAGCCCGTTGTCGCGCAGCTCAGCCAGCTGCTTGATCTTGCCGGGAATATCCTCAACTGCGGGCGCGCTAGGTGCGGCTATCGACTGAGAACCGATTCCGCGACGCTGCCTTGCGGCACTGGACGCATCTTGAAGTTTCTGCGCGAGACTCGGTGCCTTGTCAGTCTCAAAGACGAGGGCCAATCGGCGGGCGCCGTCATCGTATTCAACGTTCAGATACTGGTGGTGATGGCCGCCTTGCTTCTTCCAAGCGAACGCGAACACGCCGACTGCCAGCAACCGCGTTGCCGTGACACGACGCTCGATTTCGTTCTGTGTCTGAGCCATGGCGGAGACAAAGGCCAAGTCGTACTGCGCTTGCTTGAAGCCGGACCGTAGCTGCAAAAAGTCACCAGAGAGTGAAAGCCCCACCTTGCTTCCTGGCTTGAAGTCGGGCGATCCGCCGACCAACTCGATTCCCATGATGTTTAAGGGCACTGATGGCGTCTTCGTCTTCGACGGTTGGACCGCCAGGCTTTGGGCGATCGGCATTGAGTCTGGCGCCAATAGACCACCGTGACTTGTGAAGTCAGAGACAACCCCGGCTGAATCGCCGCAGGAAAAGACGAAGTCTTCAACATGGCCATCTGAGGATGTGCACGAAATCCGAAACTGATCCGGGCTGAGGAGCGCTGCCTTCGCCCCAGCGAGTGGATATTCGCCGGTTTTGAAGCCAGCTCGAAAGGTGATCTTGCGTCCCTCCATGACGGGCAGCACAACGGCACCCACGTGCCAGCCAGAAGGTCCAGAGACCAACTTGGCGACGTTGGTGATTCCGGTCAAACGCACTTTGCCCTTGACAACCACGTCTTGAGCAGCCGCGTCCGTTACACGTGAAGAAAGCTCGGTTGACGTCGCAAAAACGGACTTCTCGCCGTCTGTGCTTGGCGCCGCATCGGAACTATCGCCATCCGGTGGCGCTTCCGACGCTGGAATCCATGTTGTGCCGTCCCACCACCATTGACGGTCCGCGGACCACTGCTGGGCCGCGCTACTAGACCCTTCGTCCATCCCTTACCTCAAAGAACCGCTGGATTGCCGATAGCTTAGTGGAGCCGATATCCACTGACTAAAAAGGCGCACAAGTCTCGAAGTCCCGGTAAAGGTCACCCTTGTCCAAGTGGACGTAACGCATGACCATCACGTAGGTCGTATGGCCGAGGATCCGGCGCAGCCGCTCGATCTCGCCTCCCCGGCGCAGATACTCGGTCGCAAATGTGTGCCGGAACTTGTGGGCGTAGACCTTGAAGCCAAGCCGGTGGTGGAGGCGGCCGAAGAGATGGGAGACACAGCCGACGCTGACCGGCCGGCCGTCGGACAGGACCAGCAGCCGATCGGATTCGCACTCCGGGCGCTGGCGGTTGACGTAACGCACCAGCTCCCGCCGCAGCTGTCGGCTCACCGGCACCCGGCGGAACTTGGCCCCCTTGCCGCGCTTGATCTTGAGGAAGGTGGCATCGCCGTCGTCCTCCACGTCCTCCAGGGCGAGGGCGCAAAGCTCACCGACCCGCATGCCGGTCCCAAGCAAGATTTCGACTGCGATCCGCGGCCAGCCGGCGTCCGCCTCTTGTAGGACGGTCTCGATCTGCTTTGGCGCGAAGCTCTCCATCTCCTTCTGTGCCACCTTGGGCGCCCGGACCCGGAGCATTGCCGGCTCGACTGGATAGCCCTCGCGGCAAGCCCAGTTGCCGAACGCCTTCAAGACCTGGAAGTGGCCGTGAACGCTGTAGTCGGAAAGGCCGCGCGCCTGCTGCTCGGCCAGATAGCGCTTGAACTCGAAGGCGGTCAACTCAGCTAGGGTTCTGGCGTCGCTGTGCCGAGCAAACCAACCCATCTTGTGCGCGTACCAGGCGATCGTTCGCTGGCTGCAGCCTCGGACCTGGACGTCGAGCAGCCATTCCCGGACCAGCGGCTCAATTCGGTAGCGGCTGGCCAAGCCGGCATCGGGATGCGGCTCGGGCGCTGGTGCCTCCATCTCAGCCGCCGGTGGTCCGACCCGGAACAGGCGCTGGGGCAGCGCCCGCGGTCGGCCGGTAAAGCCACGCCCGCTGTGGATAACAGGCGCATCGGTTTTCGAAAAGCGCATCGGTTTTGGGCTAACTCCAGACAAACTGACACCTCCTTGAACAGCGTCCTGACACCACTTTTCAGAGGTCCCAGAAACGCCGAAACCCGGCCCTTGGGGCCGGGTTCCGAATTCAATTTAGCCTTGAGAGCCCTGCTCAAAAAGTCTGGCGTGGTGCCGAGAGCGGGAGTCGAACCCGCACGTCCTTGCGGACATCGGTTTTTGAGACCGACGCGTCTGCCTGTTCCGCCACCTCGGCGCTCTCCGGGCGAGCCACGACCATACCATTGGCCGATGCG
>Ga0307372_10003733_pt1 | contig 24083 bp, 22 predicted proteins | sample OX1MG_FD_202533 | JGI IMG/M metagenome (GOLD analysis project Ga0307372, IMG submission 202533) | Soil microbial communities from Risofladan, Vaasa, Finland - OX-1 | ecosystem: Environmental > Terrestrial > Soil > Coastal area > Acid sulfate soil | place: Finland: Risofladan, Vaasa | collected...
CTGCGCGGCGCACAGCGCGCCGGGCGCCTGCCTCGACTCAGCGATGAGCAGCTCGTGAAGGTCGAAAAGGCCCTCGCGATGGGACCCACCCGCAACGGCTTTCCCACTGAACTCTGGACGCTCGCTCGAGTCGCGACCGTGATCGAGAAGGTGACCGGCGTCAGTTATTCGACGACCCAGACGTGGTCGATCCTGCGCGCACGTCTCGGCTGGAGCCGTCAGCGTCCCGCGCGAAAAGCCCTCGAGGCCGACCCCGACGCCATCGCCGCCTGGGCCCGGGACCGTTGGCCCGTGGTAAAAAAAACGCCCGACGGCGACGGGCGTGGATCGTCTTCGAAGACGAGTCGGGCTTCTCGCTCCTCCCCTCGGTGAGGGCCACCTGGGCGCCGCGCGGCCAGACGCCCGTGCTCACTCACCACTTCAACTGGAAGCGGCTCTCGATGGCCAGTGCTCTCGCCTATGCCCCCGACGGATCGGACGCAACCCTCGTGTTCTCCATGCGAGCGGGCTCGTTCAACGACGAGGCGCTGATCGAGTTCCTTGGTGAACTGCACGAACTGCTGGCTGGTGACAAGGTCACGCTGATCTGGGACGGACTGACCTCTCACCGCAGCCGAGTGATGAAGGCGTTCCTCACGACCCAACGACACTGGTTCGTCACCGAACGCCTGCCGCCTTATGGCCATGACCTCAATCCAGTCGAACAGGTGTGGGGCAACTTGAAGAACCGCGAGCTGGCCAACCTCTGCCCGGACTCCGTCGAAGAGGCGGCCGTGTTCGCTGACGACGGACTGATGCGCATCGGCGAGGACGCGCGCCTGTGCTTCTCATTCCTCAAGCACTGCGGCCTTTCGTTGTGACCAGAGTGTCAGTGTATTACCGAAACCTCTTTAATGGGTCTCGACAAGATTTCAGGGCCCGGATGGTCCCTCCCTACCATCCGGGCCCTGACGAAAACGTTTCGCAGATCTGTCGGAGCCCAGACGGCTTCCCCTTTCCGTCTGGGCTCCGCACCGTTGGTTGCCAGATCAATTTCTGCCAGGCGTGTTCACTCGATGCTGCATTGGCTCAAACACCAAGTGCGCACTTATGGACGTTGTTTGCACGATGATGCTTTGCTTGTATCTCTCGACTCCTTTTAATACGCGTCTCAGGACTTTCACAGTTCCCTCACAGTTCGAGTGCGCAAGATGGAATTGTCTCCATTTATTAGCGGAGGAGGTTCCGAGTTCGTACCGCGAGGTGGACAATCGTCAATCAGATGGGGCCTTGAATGGTTCCGTGCTACTGATCTGGCTTTCACTCGCGTCGCGCGAGGCGTCGCCGACTTCGTCGCATGACGTGGCCGAACATCGTGTCGGCGACCTCAACGCGTTCGATCGCCGCTCCAAGAACGGCGTTCTATGAGTTTCCCAGGGTTTGATGAGTGTCGCCCTGCCCTTCGGGCCCTGGGAATATAACCGCAGAGCCTTTCAAACTGCCCTTCTTTTCCCATCGGTTCTTGCTAAGTTGCCACCAGAGGAGAGCCAGCACGAGGCCGGATCTCCAGGGGGAAAGCAGGACAAAGATGTCATCCACGTTCGATCGTCGATCGTTCCTAACTCACTCGGCTGCCACAATCGGTGGTGTCGCATTAGCCGGATCGGTCGTTGACGATCTCCTGGCCTCGTCGGCCAGTGCTGCAGCAATTGGTGTGAACACTGGGAAGCCGAAGCGCGGGGGGACGCTGACCGTTGGAACTCTTTCCGACGTTCCGAACTACCACATCTTTAACGGCGCACAAGGAAAGTTGGACGCCTCAGGCTTCTGTGTCGCTAACGCGCTCTACGACCCGCTCTTCGTGATGTCCGCGAATGGCAAGGTTGCTCTTCCCATGCTGGCGCTCTCGGCTACGCCGAATAAGAACTATACGGTATGGACCGTCGCACTTCGCCAGGGCGTGAACTTCACCAACGGCGACGCCTTCAACGCCGATATCTGCGTCGCCAACTGGGCGGCCGCCAATGCCGATCCCACTGTCGGTCTCGCCATTAAGCCCATCATCGGATCGGTGACCAAGGTGGACAGCTACACCGTGCAATACAACATGGTGATCCCGTTCTCGGCCTTCCCGGTTTCCTTGGCGGAGCAGCAGATCGCCTACATGGCGCACCCGAGTTCGTTCGTGGCGACCTATACCGGCAACCCGATCGGCACCGGACCCTTCAAGGTGAAGTCCTGGCAGGTCGGCGTCGAGTCGCAGTTCACCCGCAACACCAACTACTGGAAGTCGGACGCTCACGGCCGTCAGTTGCCGTACCTGGCCAATATCCACTTCAAGACCATCGTCGACAACGAAGCTCGAAACCAAGCGCTTCAGGCCGGCAACGTGGACATGATCCTTCAACAGGGCGGTCCGCAGATCAACGCGTTCAAGCACATGAAAGGTGTCAGCCACGTGACCGACATCCATTCGCCGCGCGACCCGGGGCTCAACTTCTTGATCATCAACACGACCGGAACCTTGAACCAATACTTCGCGTGGGCCGGTGAATTCGCGACCTTGGGCGTGCCGGGATCGCTGCCGTACCTCCTGAAGGGTCAGGCTCCGCCGCTCCAGGTCCAAGAGGCCGATTGGATTGGCACGATGGGTGCGGTCAATCCGACGTCGCTGCAATGGGATACGACCAAGAAGCCGGTCGTGAACGACCCGACCGTGCGAAGGGCGTTGGCGATGGCGGTTAATCGCAGCACGTACTTCCGGGTAATCGACGACCGCGTGGGTGCGGTGGCTGATGGCATCTTCCGCAAGAGCTCGCCCTTCTACAAGAACCCCGGCTACCCGACGTACAACCCGACGAAGGCTAAGGCGCTCATCCAGGCGTACAAGGCGAAGAACAACCTTTCCGAAGTTGCCTTCGTAATGGACATTTTGAGTGGCAGTGCGACCGCGACCAAGCAATTCGACTTCTTCCAACAGGAGTTCTCGAAGATCGGCGTCACGATCACGCCTCGACAATCCGTCCAGAGCACGCTCATCAATAACGTCATCTATGGGGAGTACGACTGTGCGACCTGGGACCAATTCGGAGGTTGCGACCAGTCGCTTAACTACGTGTGGTTCGACTCACAGTCCGCGACCGCCGGTCTGGCCGCCGGGGGACTCGGCATGTCCGGACTTCCGGCTGGGACCCAGATCGCAGGTGCGGTCAACTTCGCTCACCAGGCGGACCCCGCCGTCGAGACCGCGCTTTTGACGGCCATGGCGTCGCGACCCGGTTCGGCGGCGCAAAAGACCGCGTGGCAAACGGTGAACCGACGCTTTGCCAGTCAAGTGCCCTACGTCTTTTTGGACACGACGGTCAATGCGTGGGCCGCGAGGTCGCACGTGCAGAACTGGGTGTCGGGAACGGCCGGTGACGGCACGACTCGCTGCCTCAGTCCTGACGCTGGATCGGCCCGCTGGGACCAAATCTGGAAGAGTTAGTTTTTCTCGTTTTCAGCAGCGAGCCGCCCCTTCTTCGCGCGGCTAGACCGATTCAGTGATGTTGCCCGTCACGTTGCGCCACCACCACAGCGTCGACAACGTCAACAAGGCCGAGACGACGGCGAGCAAGCTGAAGGGGAGAGCTGAATTAACGGTGAAGAGAAAACCGGACACGCCGGCAGCGATCGCGAGCGCCGCGGTGTTGGACGTCGCGTAAAGGCCCTGACGCCGACTGAGTTCGCGGTGGACCGCACCTTGGCTCATCAGTGACGATATAGAAGGCGCCGACAGCGCCGCGCCGATCGATTCGAGCGATCCCATGAACAAGATGAGGTCGTTGTTGTGGATGTGGGGATATATGGACAGGAAGAGCGCGCCGTTGAGTAGTCCGCCCAGTGCAATGAAGCGGCGATTGGCGTGGTCGGCGAGCCATCCGCCGAGACCGCTCAGCGCTACAAAGGGCAGACAGAAGATGGTCCAGCTAAGACGTATCTGGAGCGTGGACGCGTGATGGGCGTGCATCAACAGACTCCAACAGGCCTCGTAAACGCCGATCACGAGTCCGCCAGCGCTCGCCGCCACGAGGGCTCCGGTGAGTTGTGGGTTCCACTGCAGTTTGGGCAAGGGCGTCGGATCGTAGGCGCGGTCGCCGAGATTGGTGCGGTAGGTGACGATCGCCGCGACGAAGCTGATCATGCCCGCGGCGAAGAAAGCCCAGCCGAGACTGTTCACTGAGACCACGACACCGGCGATCGGACCGAGTGCCAGGCCCAAGAGTTGGGCGGCGATGATTCGCGAGATGGCTCGACCGCGCTCGCTTTCAGAAAAGAGCGCCGCCACGGCGGACATCGACGCCACCTCGATGGCGCCTGCTGAAGCGCCCTGGACGGCCCGCGCGAGTGCGAACCACGGAGCCGAGACCGGTAGGAGGTACGCCGTGCTGGCGACGCCGTAGGCGATGAGGCTGTAGATGAGCACTGGACGTCGGCCGAATCGGTCGGCCAGTCGGCTCAGGAAGAATTGGGTGACGACGCCCGCCACGAAGAACGACGCCATGATGAAGCCGATGATCGTGGGCACGCCACCGCGGTGTTCGAGGAAGAGCGGCAGCAACGGGAGCCCCAGGGTGGCACCCATCCATTGGATGGCGACGATGACCGTAAGTCGTCGCAGCGTCTGTTGAGGAGTGCTCTGGGCCACTACGCAACGCTAGCCACGTTAAATTCAGTGGTGAAGTGGCTTTCAAGTGCGGCACGACGCGAGGTTGGCCTCGGTGAAGTGCAGCACGTATGGGAATATGTTGCGTGCACCTGATCGAAGCGATTTTCGCCATCGGCTGGGCGGCGTTCTGGAGTTACTGGCTCGTGGCCGCGTTTTCGATGAAGCGAGGACGAACTTCGTGGTCCCGCAGTCTGCGTATTCGAGGGCTCCTCATCGTGCTGATCGTCATTTTGTCTCGCGTGGGTGCCGTTCGACATGACGTTCTCAATTCGGATCCCACGCGAGCGGGCCTCGGTCTCGTCCTCTTCGCGCTGGGTCTGGCGTTCGCCATGTGGGCGCGCGTCAATATTGGGCGCAACTGGGGCGCACCGATGTCGCAAAAGATCGAGCCGGAGCTAGTCACCACCGGGCCGTACCGCCTCGTACGTCACCCGATCTACACCGGCATCTTGGTGGCGGGTATCGGAACCGCCGTGGCGTTGACCTGGGCGTGGCTGTTCGCGGTGGTGTTCTCCGGGGCGTACTTTATCTACAGTGCCACCGTCGAGGAGCGCTTCATGACCGCTCAGTTTCCCGACGCCTATCCGGACTACAAGCACTCAACCAAGATGCTGGTGCCCTTAATTTTCTGAAGTGTCGTCACCATCCATGGTTGCTTGACGACATACGTGAACTAAAGCGAACCGCACTCGATCAAGATCAAGACGCCGAGGCCGAAGTACATCCACGGTAGAAACGACGGCGCGTGTTTCGCGCCCCAGGCCACAGTCCGGGGGTGGCCGGTGATGGCTTGGGCGACCACGATGAACAAGAGCTCCATCGCCGCGAAGACCACGACAGTCACGACGGCGTGAGCGATTCCGTTCGCCCGAAGCAGTGGTATCCATACGGCGATGTTGTCCCCGCCCAGGGCCAGCGTCATCGCAAAGGTGGTCAACGCGCCCCGGCGATACACCTCTTTCGGAGCCTCGTCCCGGTGGTGCCACGCGTGCCACGCCAGCGCCCACGGGGCCACGCATATCAGGCCGACCCACGGCAACGGAATCGGCGCCAAGAGCGATCCGATTCCGGCCGAGAGGATGAGCAGGGTGGCGACGCCTAGGGCTTGGGCGTAACTGACTCGACGAACACGTTCCCTTTTGGTGACAATCAACTGTGCGGCGAAGGCGAAGAAATTATCGAACATCGTCCCGAGGAACGCGAGGATGGCCACGATGACGACACTGAGTATCGTGTGCACGCGACGACCTTACCCGACGAGAAAAGCGAGAAAATGTGAACGGTAGGCTGGCCACGATGATTCGTCAGGTCCTGCCACCAAGCGTGGAACAGATTGAAGCGGCGCGACGCGTGGTCGCCGATCGCTTGATTCCCACACCGACCATCACGCTGTCACTTCGTGGTCGGCCGGTGCTGGTGAAGATGGAGAGTCTCCAGCCGACCGGATCGTTCAAGGTTCGCGGAGCGTTGGCCGCAGTCGACGCCTCTCGTCGGGAGGATCCCCACGGCGCCGTCATTACGGCCTCGGCCGGGAACCACGGACTGGGTGTCGCGTACGCGTCATCGGTCCTGGGCGTTCCGGCTACCGTCGTCGTTCCGGCAAACGCATCGGCCGCGAAGGTGAAAAAGCTCGGCAACTACATGATCGAGCTGATTCAATTCGGTTCATCGTTTGACGAAGCCCAGGCCCACGGCATGGCACTGGCAGACGAACGATCGATTCGCTTCATCTCGCCTTTCAATAACTCCGACGTCATCGCCGGGCAGTCCACGGTGTTCGACGAGATCTTGTTGCAGGCGCCCGAACTCGAACACCTGGTCGTCTCGGTCGGCGGCGGGGGACTTCTCTCAGGCGCACTGATATCTCGTGACGCGCACGACCGCTCGGATATACGCATCACTGGTGTGCAACCGGAAGAGAGCGCCGCGCTCTACCACGTACTTCGGGGCGCGACCATGGCCGAGGTCGAGCACCACCCGACGATCGCCGACGGACTGGCCGGCGGGGGCGACGACGGCGCGGTGACGAACGATCTGATCGCCTCGCATCGCATCCCTCTCGTGTTGGTACCGGAGATCGACATTCGTCGAGCGGTTCGCGAAGCGGTCGAAAACAACGGCGTCGTGATCGAGGGATCGGCGTCGACGTCGTACGCGGCGATAACCAATGACCTCGTAGACGACACGACCTCACGCATCGGATTCATCGCGAGCGGCCGCAACATATCGTTGGATCTATTGCTGGAGATACTGCAAGAGCCGCTGGCCTGAACGACCGAGAGGCGAAATCCTCGACCGTTAGGGTGTTGTGATGGCCGAGTTCAAGAAATCGTACGGAATCGCGCTCGCCCTCTTTGCCTTCGCTCTCAGCGTCACGGGGGTGGTATTGGCGGCCACCGATCCCAATCCTTCGGCAATGGCGAAGGATTCGCTCGCTCTGAACGGCGTACCGCCGCGTTCGGCCAGCCTGCTGGTGACGGTGTCGAACGGTCAGTCCTACGACCTCTCGGCGACGGTCAACGTCAACTTCGACACGTCACGCGCGGAAGCGATCGTCCATTTCCCTCTGCTTTTTACTCAAACGTCGCTCGACATGCGACTCATCGGCCACCGCGTCTACGCCGAAGCAGCCGACATCTCGTCGGGCAAGTGGCTCGAGATTCACTACAACCCGCCTTCGTTCTTCGGAATCGCTCTGGAGGTGACACAGCCGGGGCCGGACTTGAATCTGATCAAGGGTTTCGATCATGAGAGGGCCACGAAGAGCGGCTACTACACGACCTACGATTTCTCGAGCAACGGCGTCGCGCTGACCAACGCACTCGGTTCACGCAGAAGGACCGTACTGGGCTCCATTGACATCACCGTCACGACGGGTAGCAGTGGCGAAGTGACAGGAGCGACCATGACGACGCGATCACGACATGACATGAGCACGTTCACCGTACAGGTCCTCTCGTATAACCAGCGCGCAGTGATCAGCGCACCGTCGACGAGCGATATCAGTGCCCTCAAGGTCGCGTCATTTCAGGAACTGTTCGCTTCGACGTCGATCGCGACACTGTTGTGGCCGGCGAACTTTTCGTCGCTGATCCAAGGTACGGCGCAAGTAAGTTGAGCGTCGTGCACCGCGTCAGCCCCGAGCCTCGCTGGCCCGCGTCACTGGCACTGGTTGCGTGCGTCGGGCTCTATCTGTTGCTTCCCACTCGGCTGGTGGTCGGACCCCATTGGCTCGTACCGGTGATCGTCGCGCTACCGCTCGGCCCTCTTTCGGCGCGTAGGCATCGACACCCCGATGAGGCCGCATGGATTCGCCAGGCTGTGCTCGGACTCATTGGCCTCATCACGCTCGTCAATGTCACCTCCATGACGCTGCTCGTCCACCACCTTTTGGTATCCCACGTCTCACAAGGTCGACAGCTGATCTACTCGGCCGTCGCGGTGTGGTCGACCAATGTCATTGTCTACGGCCTCTGGTTCTGGGAGATCGATCGCGGTGGACCGCATCGACGCGCGTCGGGCGAGAAACTATTGCCCGATCTGCAGTTCCCTCAGATGGAGAATCCGAATCTCGCGCCCGAGCACTGGCGCCCGCATTTCACCGACTATCTCTACACGTCGTTCGCCAACGGCACGAGCTTCGCCCCGGCCGACGCCATGCCGCTGACTTTTCGGATGAAGGTGTTGTTCGCGACGGAGTCGGTGGTCTCATTGATCACCATCGCGGTCGTCGCGGCGCGCGCGGTCAATATTCTTCGCTAGTCAGCCGACGAGTCGATCGAGCCACCGACTCGCGCGAATCTCGCGGCCGTGCTTGGTCTCCACGCGGTCGGCCCAGCCAGCGAGAGCGAGCCCCGCGTTGATACCCAACCAGCGAAAGGGTTCGAATTCCCAGCGCCGTCCGGAGTGCTGGACGAACGACAGACGAGTGAAGGCCGTCTCGATGTCGGGCCGGGTGATCAGATCGGCGAGCGCCGTTGCGGCCACGCGACTCAGCACGACACCGTCGCCCGTATAGCCGCCGGCTGACGCCATTCCGGTACCGAAGTCGACGCGCACATAGGGCGAATGGTCCCGGGGCATCGCCAATGGGCCGCCCCAGGCGTGGGTGATCGAGCCCGACATCATGGGGAAAAGTTCGCCCAGTGTGGCTTCGAGCTTGTCGAAGACACTTTGGTTGGTGTCGAATCTCGCTTCGACCGACGATCCGAAGTGGTAGGGCGCCCCGCGACCCCCGAAGGCGATGCGATCATCACTGGTGCGCTGGCCGTAGATGATGAGGTGTCGATCATCGGCGAACGTCTCGTAATGCGCGAAACCGACTTCGTCCCAGAAATCCTTACTGAGAGGTTCGGTCGCGATCATCAACGAATACAGCGGTACGACCGTGCGACGCTCGCCGGGCAGGTTCGGAGTGAAACCTTCGGTCGCGCGTACGACGAAGTCGGCGTGCACGCTGGCGGCGACCGTGACGACCTCGGCGCGGCGACCGGGCCGGCCCGGGATGATCCGGGTGACCGCGGTGCTCTCGAAGATCATCGCGCCGAGCCGTTCATCGACGTGACCGAGACCGCGCACGAGTCGAGCGGGGTCTATTCGCGCGCAGTGCGGCGAGAACGTCGCACCGAGTGATCCGGCGACACGCGCCCGCTCGTCGAGGTCACTGCCTTCGATCCATTCGAAGTCCGAAGTCGCGACCCCAACCTCGCGCGCGGACGAAATCTCGTCGCGCAATCGCTTCCACTGCAGTTCGTTTCGTGCGAAGTGCAACGTGCCGCCCTGGACGAATCGGGCATCGATGCCGTCGTCGCGAGCCGACGAACCCAAATCGACGACGGCCTGACGCAATACGCGACGTTGGTGATCGAAGGCTTCTTGTCCGTATCGTCGGATGACGCTGTCGTCGCTGAGGGGATAAAGACCCGAGGCCCAGCCGCCGTTTCGCCCTGAGGCCCCGAATCCGCAGACCTCCTTCTCCAGCACCGCGACACGGAGGTTCGGATCACGTCGAAGCAGTTCACGCGCCGTCCATAGACCCGTGAAGCCGCCACCGACGATCGCGACGTCCACGTCGAGGTGATGTTGCAGGGTCGCTCGGGGCACGACGGGCTGTTCCAGGGACGACCACCACAGCGACTGCGATGGTGTCACGGTCAGATGAACTTGACGGCTCCGGTGAAGACCTCGCGCATGGTGCCGACCATGAAGTCAATATCGGCTCGCGTCGAGATGAGTGGCGGCGCGAGTTGCACGACCGGATCGCCGCGGTCGTCCGAGCGACAAATCAGACCGCGACGGAACATCTCCGGGGACACGTAGCCGCGCAAGAGACGCTCGGCGTCTTGTCCGGCCCAGGTCTCTTTCGTCTCTTGGTTCTTCACCAGTTCCACGCCCCAGAAGTAACCGGTACCGCGGACGTCACCGACGATCGGGATTTCCTTTAGATCCATGAGGCTTTGACGGAAGTAGTCCTGGTTGGCCAGCACGTTCTCCAATACCTTCTCGTTCTCCAAGATCTCGATGCTCTTGAGAGCCACCGCGCACGAGACCGGGTGTCCCGACCAGGTGAAGCCGTGCACGAAGGACGCGTCACCGTGCTGGAACGGCTCGGCCAAGCGGTCCGAGACGATCATTGCTCCGAGCGGTGCGTAACCGGAGGTGATGCCCTTGGCGCAGGTGATGATGTCGGGCACGTAGTCGAACTTTTGGCCACCGAACCAGGTGCCAAGACGACCGAACGCGCAGATGACGTCGTCCGAGACGAGGATGACGCCGTAGCGGTCGCAGATCTCGCGCACCGCCTTCCAATAGTTCGGCGGGGGAGTGAAACAACCACCCGCGTTCTGCACGGGCTCTAAGAAGACCGCGGCCACGGTCTCGGGACCTTCGCGAAGGATGGCCTCTTCGATCTGGTGGGCCTGCCAGAGACCGAAGGCATCGAAGTCATCACCGTATTGTTCGGCCCGATAGAAGTTGACGGCGGGGACCTTGACGGCACCAGGAACCAGCGGTTCGAACGGCTGACGATATCCCTCAAGTGACGTGATGGTGAGCGCGCCCAGCGTGGTGCCGTGATAGGCGACGTCACGACTGATGACCTTGTAACGATCAATGTCGCCACGCATCTTGTGATACTGGCGCGCGAGTTTCCACGCGCTCTCGTTCGCCTCGGCGCCACCCGAGGTGAAGAACACTCGATTGAGGTCACCGGGAGCGAGGCTGGCGATCTTTTCGGCCAGCTCGATCGCTTTGGGATGCGCGTAGGTCCACAGGGGGAAGAAGGCCATCGTGGTCATCTGCTCGGCCGCCGCGGCTGCGATGTCGGCGCGGCCGTGACCGAGCATGTTGGTGAAGAGTCCCGAGAGACCGTCGAAGTACTCGACGCCGTTGGCGTCGTAAACACGCGTGCCTTCTCCGCGCACCATGATCGGTACTTCGGAGTGCTCGTCGTAGGCCCCCATGCGCGACATCTGAAGCCAGAGGTGGCGCCGAGCGCGCTCGGAGTAGTTATGACTCGCGTGTCGCTCGTCCTGGAAATTAATGCCGTCGCTAATTGTGTTCAGCGTCACTTGGTCCCCCATACGTATGTCTGTTTTGAAAGTTTCAAATACAGAAATGTTTCAACTTCGGTCACACCGGGAATGCTCCGAATCGAGTCATTCAAGAGGTGGACGAGTGCGTCGTCATCGACGGCGATGACTTCGGCGATGATGTCGAAGCTGCCGGCGGTCATGACGACGTAATTCGCTTCGTCAATCGAGGCGATCTTGTCGGCGACGAGGCGCACGTCGCCGTGCACACGAATACCGATGAGTGCTTCGCGGCCGTAGCCGAGTTGCAAGGGATCGGTGATCGCGACGATCTGCATCACGCCGGAGTCCTTAAGGCGCTGCACACGACGGCGCACACCCGCTTCGGAGAGTCCGACCTCATTCGCGATGGCTCCGTACGCGCGGCGACCGTCGCGTTGTAAGTGGCTGATGATCTGTCGATCGATCGAGTCGAGACCACTCGGCGCGGACGAGACCGCTTCGGATGTCGAACGCTCTGCGCTCTTCTTCGTCTGACGAATTGGTTTGGTCGCTGGCATTGGTCACTCCCGGCCCGACCTCCCGAAGGTGGCCGTGCTGCGGATAGAGACAGTATAGGGGGCTCAAGCGACGGAAAGAGTCGTAATTCTCTCTTTAGGGGACGTAAATCTTCGGTTTCGGTTGCGGAACCTAGGTAATCTCTGGCAGAGTGGCTGAGGGCCGCGCCACGAGGCGACCCCTGACCGGGAGGAAATCATGCGTCGTTTGGACAATTTTGTCGGGGGTGAGTCGGTGGCTCCCAAGAGCAAAAAGTACGTCGAACTGATCAACCCCGCGACCGGCGAGCCGTTCGCCGAGATGCCCGTGTCTAATGCCGTCGACGTCGACAACGCCCTACAAGTGGCCAACGCAGCTTTTCAAAGTTGGAAGCGCACGACCCCGTCCCAGCGCAGTCGCGCCCTTCAACAGATCGCCGACATCCTCGAAGCGCACGCCGAAGAACTCGTCGCGGTAGAAGCCGAGAACTGCGGAAAGATCATCTCGCTCACCATGAGCGAAGAGGTCCCGCCGATGATCGATCAGATCCGCTTCTTCGCCGGCGCGGCCCGTCTCTTGGAAGGCCGAGGAGCCGCGGAGTACATGGAAGGGATGACCAGTTACGTGCGGCGCGAGCCCGTGGGCGTGTGCGGCGCGGTCACTCCATGGAACTATCCGATGATGATGGCCGTGTGGAAGTGGGCGCCAGCCATCGCGGCCGGCAACACGATGGTGCTCAAGCCCGGCGATTCCACCCCGGCTTCGAGCCTGCTGATGGCTCAATTGATGGCCGAAGTGCTGCCGCCGGGAGTCTTCAATGTCGTGTGCGGCGACCGCGACACCGGTCGCGCACTCGTGGAGCACGCCATTCCGGCAATGGTGTCGGTGACCGGTTCGGTACGCGCCGGCATGGAAGTCGCGACGAGCGCGTCCCAGACCCTGAAGCGAGTCCACCTCGAGCTGGGTGGCAAGGCGCCGGTGATCGTCTTTGACGACGTCGACATCGCTTCGGCCGCGCAGAACATCGCGGTCGCCGGCTACTTCAACGCCGGTCAGGACTGCACCGCGGCCACTCGAGTGCTCGCCGGACCGAAGGTCTACGGGGACTTCGTTGACGCTCTTGGCGAACAGGCGAGGAATACGGTCATCGGGCCGCCCGACAACGACGACGCGCTCTTCGGACCGGTCAACAACGTCAACCAGTTCCAGCGCGTCATCGGATTCCTCGGACGCGCCCCAGGACACTCGTCACTCGTGGCCGGTGGTCACCAGGTGGGCGACCACGGATACTTCATCGAACCGACCGTGGTCGCCGATCTGCAACAAGACGACGAGATGATCCAGAGCGAGATCTTCGGACCGGTCATCACGGTGCAGAAATTCAGTGACGAGGCCGAAGCGCTGGCCTGGGCCAACGGCGTCGACTACGGACTGGCGTCATCGGTCTGGACGAGCGATCACGGTCGCGCCATGCGATTCACGAGAGATCTCGACTTCGGGTGCGTATGGGTCAATACGCACATTCCGCTGGTGGCCGAGATGCCGCACGGTGGCTTCAAGCGCTCCGGCTACGGCAAGGACCTCTCGATGTACGGCTTCGAGGACTACACCCGCGTGAAGCACGTGATGCACAACATCGAGTCGTGAAGTCAGATAGGAATTGTCGTAACTGCAGTGACGCATGGTCGTAACGCTTAAAGGTACGAACGCTTGACGAGGAATCTCGTGGGGGTGCCGATAGGGTTCGTTGAAGTACCGGGGGAAGGATTGATCGTTGACGACGACGGATGAGGTAGTGATATCGACCGACGGTACGCGACGACGAGTTGTCGATCGCGGCGGTACGAACTTTGGCCACAGTTCATTGGCGGGCAAAGGTTTCAGTGCAGACCATGTGGAAGCGCAGGAAGGTATAGTCGCCGGATGATGAACGGCACAGTTGATTCGACCGTCTCTCGCCACGGTCAAGAAAGTGGCGACGTGTCCGAAGGTCGAAAATCGATAGCGCACCTGGAGCACGTCACGAAGATCTTCGATGAGGTGCCTGCGGTTGATGACCTGAACCTGGAGGTCTACGAAGGCGAATTCTTCAGCCTCCTCGGACCGTCGGGCTGCGGCAAGACGACAACGTTGCGGATGCTCGGCGGGTTCGAAGAACCCACGTCGGGAAAGATCTATCTCGGCGGGCGCGAAGTTACCTACACTGCGCCGTATCACCGCGACGTCAACACCGTCTTCCAGTCCTACGCCCTCTTTCCACACTTGGACGTTTTCAGCAATGTCGCGTTCGGGCTACGTCGCCAGCACACGTCGAAGGCTGACGTAGCTCAACGGGTCGGCGACATCCTGGAAATCGTGGACCTTCCGAATTTCGAGAAGCGACGCCCTGGGCAACTTTCAGGTGGTCAGCAGCAGCGGGTGGCACTGGCTCGAGCTCTCGTGAACGAACCGACGCTGCTCCTGCTCGACGAGCCAATGTCCGCGCTCGACGCCAAACTTCGCCACCAGATGCAGATCGAGCTCAAGCGGATCCAGTCACGGGTCGGCATCACGTTCCTGTACGTGACTCACGATCAGGAAGAGGCCATGACGATGTCGGACCGAATCGTGGTGATGCGACACGGCAAGATCGAGGGAATCGGATCGCCCAAGGACATCTACGACAACCCGACCACTGAATTCGTGGCCACCTTCCTCGGCGCGTCCAATCTTTTGAACGGTCGCGTCGTGTCGCGCAACGGTGGGCTCGCCACGGTGAGCGTGGACGGCACAACTCTCGACGTGCGCGAGTCGCGACTTCCGGACGTGGGAACATCGGGCGCCGTCAAGGTTGGCGTGCGCCCCGAAAAGATCAGCATCGTTGCGTCGAGCTCGACGCCGCAATCGGGACATAATTCGCTCAAAGGTCGCGTGAGGGTCTCCACCTTCACCGGCGTCGGCAACCAGTATCTCGTGCAGATGGCCTCGGGGGACGACATCACGGTCTACGCGCAAAACATCGGCGAGGAGCTGGCGCCTCGCAGTGGCGAAGAGGTGCTGCTCACGTGGCCCGTCGAGCACACGTTCGCCGTGTCGCCGATGACCGACGCCGCAAAAGAGTCGCAAATTGAGGGGAGCATTGATGAGTAATAACGATGAGCAGGCAAACCCGGGAATTGATCCGTCATTCTGGCGGGGATTGACCCAACCTCGGATCTCGCGCCGACAGGCGCTGGGTTACGCGGGAGCGGGAGCGTTATCGACGCTTCTTTGGGACGGCGTGGCGGGTGCGAGCTCGCTGCCCAACGCCAGCATGGGAACCAAGGCGTGGTGGAAAAAGCAGAAGCTGCACCATACGGTCAACTTCGCGAACTGGCCGTACTACATCGACGTGCTGAAGGGGAAACACCCGTCCCTTGAGCACTTCACGGCCACCACCGGCATCAAAGTGAACTATTCCGAGGTGATCCAGGACAACTCGTCGTTCTATCAGAAGATCCGGCCGTCACTGGCGGCTGGCCAGTCCACCGGCTACGACATCATCGTCATGACGAACAACAACCCGCAGCTGGGCTATCTCATCGAACTGGGCTGGCTTGTGCCGTTGGACCACTCGATGATGATCAACTACGAGAAATATGCGGGTCCGTTGATCAAGAGTCCCTCGTGGGATCGCGGCAACAAGTACACGATGGCGTGGCAGTCGGGCTGGACGGCGGTTGGGTACAACTCGAAGGTCGTGAAGAATCCCGGCGACAGTGTCGACATCCTCTTTTCGAAGAAGTACGCGGGACGCGTCGGGATGATGAGCGACGTGAACGAACTGGGTAGCGTGGGGCTCCTCGCCATCGGAGTGGAGCCCGCTTCGTCCACTGAGAAGGATTGGTCCAAGGCGGCGAAAAAGCTCCAGCTGCAAAAGAGCGACGGCATCGTGGCGGGTTACTACGACCAGAGTTACATCCAACACCTGAAGAACGGTGACACCGTGGTGTCCCAGGTGTGGTCCGGTGACATTTTCCAGGCCGATCTCAACAACAAGTACAAGGACCTCGTGCTGATGATCCCGAAGGAGGGAGCCATGCTGTGGACCGACAACATGTGCATTCCCATCCACGCGGCCAATCCCAAGGACGCAATGACCATCATGGACTACTACTACGATCCCGAGGCACAGGCCGTGGTCGAGTACTACAACGACTACATCTGCCCAGTACCCAGGGCCAAACAGGCACTGCTGCACCCGAAGGGCTGGGAGGCCACGGCGCTCAAGTCGCTTAAGACTGAGATCGGCCTCGCGTATTCGGTGACCGCGAACTCGCCGATCGTCTTCCCGACGCCGCAGCGGGTGAAGGAATCGAAGAGTTACTACCAGTTCAAGAGCCAAGAGGAGATCAATGCGTGGAACGCTCTGTTCCTACCGATCATGCAAGGAGCATAGGTAGGTCGCATTCGCGCGCAAAGTGGGGCAAGAGACTTTCGCCCTACCTCTTGAGTCTTCCGGCGGGTCTGTGGCTGCTCTTGTTGTTCTTGGTGCCGCTTTTCATCATGCTGTCCATGACGCTCAAGACGTGCAGTCCTGCCTCTGGACAGTGCTACATGACGTGGAGCTGGGGAGAACTGCCCCACCAAGTGAACCAGTACCGCACCCAGTTCTATACGAGCCTGCTCTTTGCGGCGTGCGCGACGATCATCGACCTCGTGATCTCGTTTCCCATCGCGTACTGGATCGCATTCTACGGCGGTCGACGCAAGAACTTCTTTCTCATCATGCTCTTGGTCCCCTTCTTCGTGTCGTTCATTATCCGGACGCTGGTGTGGGAGTTCATCTTGTCCAATAACGGCTTCGTGCTCAGTTTCTTGAGGAGCAGCCATTTGGCGACGGCGAACTTCCACATACTGGGAACGGGCTTCGCAGTCGTGGCGGGACTCGCGTACAACTACCTGCCGTTCACCGCGTTGCCGCTCTACGTGGCCATTGAGCGGATTGATCGACGGGTGCTTGACGCCGCGCACGACCTCTACGCCAATCGGCGAGCGGCCTTCATGCGCGTGATCTTGCCCTTAGCGGTACCCGGCATCTTCGCCGCGTTCCTGCTCACTTTCATTCCGGCCTTCGGCGACTACGTGAATCAGGAGATCTTGGGCGGGACGGCCAACACCATGATCGGCACGGTGATCCAGGACCAGTTCCTCATCAACTCTGACTATGCCGGAGGTGCGTCGCTGTCGGTCGTGCTCCTCGCCGTGTCCTTGATCGGCATCTGGGCCTACGCGCGCGTGCTCGGTTCGCGAGCGATCGAGGAGTACATATGAGCCTCGCTACAGTCGCCGAGTGCCCGGACATGAAGCGAGTCAGTGAACGAGGTGGCGTTCGCCGCCGCCGCTGGGGGCGCTTCGCGTTGCCGACGTTCTCGTGGCTGGTCATCGCGTACCTGGTCTTTCCCATCGCGGTGATGATCATCTTCAGCTTCAACAAGGTCGTGACCGGGCTTCAACTCGTCAGTTTCACGTGGAACGGCTTCACGTTTGACTGGTATCGCCAGTGGAGCAATGTGCCGGGTCTCACTCAGGCGTTCTGGCTCTCCATCCGCCTAGCCGTTGTCTCAACGATCCTTGCCACGGTGCTTGGCACACTGCTGGCTATCGCCCTCGTGCGCTATCGCAAGCAGAGATTCCGCGGAAAGGGTGTCGTCGAGCAGGTCCTCTTCATCAACATCGCGGCACCCGAGATCGTGATGGGCGCGTCACTGCTAGGTCTGTTCGTGACTTTCAATATCGGGCGCGGTTTCTTGACTTTGGTGCTCGCGCACGTCATGTTTTCCATCGCCTACGTCACGGTAACGGTGCGGGCGCGTCTCTCGGTTTATGATCGTTCCTTAGAAGAGGCTGCCTACGATCTGGGCGCCAACCCACTCACGACGTTCCGGCTGGTGACCTTGCCACTGATCATGCCCGGGGTACTCGCTGGAGCGCTGATGGCGTTCGCGTTGTCGATCGACGACTTCGTCACCTCGAACTTCGTTTCGGGTTCGACCGCTCCGTTCCCCGTGTGGGTATACGGCGCCACACGTGTCGGCACGCCGCCGCAAGTGTTTGTCTTCGGAACGGTGATCTTCGCCGTGGGCATCGGATTCGCTGTAATGAGCATTTTCGTCTCCAAGAAGCAGATCTGACTCGCGCCACCGTCTACTGCAGTGGCTAAGTTCGTCGTCGTCTTCGTGCCCGTGGTGTCCGCGCGGCCCATCGTCTCGGAATAGGTGCGCCTTGACGAACCTGGAAGGGGCGTCGCTCGTTCTCACCCGCACGTGTTGCGAATGACTACCGTGGATACGACTCCCACAACCAGAAAGGGTGATCAACGATGATCATCGGCGTACCAAAAGAGATCAAGACCGACGAATACCGCGTGGCGTTGACACCCGCGGGAGCTCGAGAGCTCACCGGCGCGGGACACCGAGTCCTCATCGAACGCGGCGCGGGCGTCGGCTCGTCGATCGCCGACGCCGACTACGAGTCCAACGGGGCGACCATTGTCGACTCGGCCGATGACGTCTGGTCCGAGAGCGAACTACTGATGAAAGTAAAGGAACCAATCGCGCCCGAACACCATCGACTCGCCGCGCACAAGAACCAAGTGCTCTTCACGTACCTGCACCTGGCTGCGTCGCGCGAATGCACCGACGCGCTGGTCGCGGCGAACAACGTGGCGATCGCTTACGAAACGGTTCGGCTGCGCGACAATTCGCTGCCGCTCTTGACGCCGATGAGCGAAGTGGCCGGTCGAATGGCGCCGCTGATGGGCGCGCACTACCTCATGCGTCCGGGTGGTGGACACGGGACGTTGATCAGCGGTGTGCCCGGCGTGGCACCGGCCAACGTCGTCGTCATTGGTGCGGGAGTCTCGGGGCTCGCGGCCGCGACGATGGCCGCCGGCTTGCACGCCAACGTCAAGATCCTCGATCGCAATCTCGAGCGCCTTCGACATGTCGACATTCATTTCGATGGCCGGGTACAAACCATTGCGTCGTCGACCCTCGCGCTGGAAAACGCCTGTCTCGAAGCCGATATCGTCATCGGTGCCGTGTTGGTAGTCGGTGCCAAAGCACCCAAGCTCGTGAGCAACGACCTGGTCGCCCGGATGCGACCCGGGTCAGTACTGGTTGACATCTCAGTCGACCAGGGCGGCTGCTTCGAAGCGACCCATCCGACGACGCACTCTGATCCGGTGTTCGAGGTCAATGGTTCGATCTTCTACTGCGTCGCCAACATGCCCGGGGCATTTCCTTATACATCGACCTACGCGCTCGCAAACGCCACGTTGCCCTACGCCATGGAGCTCGCGCGTCACGGATGGCGAGAAGCGGTGGTCGCCGATGACGCGCTCGCCGAAGGTGTGAACGTAGTCGAGGGCACTGTGACTTACGGACCGGTAGCCGAAGCTCTTGGTATGGCCTTCAGTCCACTACGCTCGCTCCTGTAATTAAGGACGGCTCTGGGCGACGCCCCCATCACAAAAACCTTTTTCTAGGCGTTGGTGCTCTTCCTCGCCGGCGCGTTGTTCTTCGCCCTCTCGAACATCGACCGACACCATCTCGGTCAACACGATGAAACGTTCAAGGAGACCTATTCGGCTTCGACGTAGGGACAGTGGCGGCAGCCGCTCCCGCAGCACACGGCACGCGCCAGGTGCGTGGCCGCGGTCAAGACCATAAGACTCGACGAAGGGTCGCGGTACATCGGTTCTCCGGCGATGATGGCGCGTTCGTGCGCGGTGATGATGGCTTCGTAGTCCGGCCGAGCCGGATCACAGCGGCTCGGGTGCGGTCGGGGCACCTTGGTACTCATCGAGCCAAACTAATGGTCACTCGTCAATTCGTAGGACGACCTTGCCGAACTTGCCCGGTTGCGCGAAGTACTCGTAGGCCCGCGCCACGTCTTCTAACGCGAAGCTTTGCGCGATGGGCACCCGTACCTCGCCCGTGCGCCAACGGGGAATGAGCGTATGGCTCACGCGATCGGCGACCTCGGCCTTCTCGGCGCGCGAGCGTCCGCGCAGCGTCGAGCCAGTAAGTGACGAACGCGACGCCATGAACGCGCGAAGGTCGATCTCGACGCGCGAGCCGCCCCCACTGACCCCGATGACCACGACGCGTGCGAAGGGCTTAAGGAGTGACTGCGCGATACCCAGGTGAGCTGCGCCGACCAACTCGAGAATGACGTCGACACGGTCGATGGCGCTCACTTGATCGAGGGTGACCGTCTCGTCAGCTCCGCATTCGCGAAGCCGGTGGTGGTGTTCGCTGGTGCGCGTGACGGCGATCACGTGCGCTCCGAGCGCGTGGGCGATCTGCACCGCGGCGATGCCGACGCCGCCGGTCGAACCGGAGATCAAGACTCGTTCCCCGGCACTGACGTGACCCTGGGTCACGAGGGCGTCGTGCGCGGTGGTGAAGGCCTCGGGAAACCCGCCGGCCTGGTCCCAACTCACGTGATCGGGCACGAAGAGTAGGTGTTCGCTCGGCACGAGACAGTGCGTCGCCTGCGCCCCGCCACCAACGATGGCGCACACTCGTCGGCCCAACAACGGTTCGTGCACACGGTCGCCGACGGTGCTGACGACACCGGCGAGTTCCATACCGGGAATGTCCGGGGGCCAACCCTCGGGAGCGGGGTAGTGGCCGTCGCGTTGCATCAGGTCGGCGGCGTTGACGCCCGCAGCGCGAACCGCGACGACGACATCGAGGGGACCGGGGTCCGGAGTCTCTCGTTCTTCGACTTTCAGATTTCCATCGTCGATTACTACGCAGCGCACCCGAGCAGCCTACGACGCGTCATGCTCAACGTCCCCCGTTAGGGTCGCGGAATGACTATTTACGACATCCCGGTACACACCCTCAACGGCGAACCCAGTTCGCTCGCCCCATTCGTCGGTAAAACCATCCTTGTCGTCAATGTCGCGTCCAAGTGTGGCCTGACGCCACAGTACGAAGGACTCGAGCGGTTACAAAAGACGTACGAGGACCGCGGCTTCAGCGTCGTCGGTTTTCCGTCCAATCAGTTCGCGGAACAAGAGCCCGGCACCGCCGAGGAGATCCAGACATTTTGCTCGACGACCTATGGTGTCACCTTCCCGTTGTTCGAGAAGATCGACGTCAACGGAGATGATCAGAATCCGATCTATACCGAATTGAACAAGAGTGCCGACGCTGAGGGCTATTCAGGTGACATTCGCTGGAACTTCGAGAAGTTCTTGATCGGTCCCGATGGCTCCGTGCAACGGTTTTCGCCGACGGTGACACCAGAGGATCCAAGCCTGATAGGTGCGATCGAAGCGACGCTGAGTTAGCCGAGCCCAATCGTGCGATGGAGTCGCACGTATGTGGGTTCGAAACCGTAGTCAAGCCAGAAGTTCTTCGCGCGACGATTCGTTACGCGCCAATTTGACTCGACGAACTCGAATCCGACATTGCGAGCGTCGCGCAAGGCGGCGTCGACCATGGCCGTGCCGACGCCCAATTGACGATGCTCGGCGTCAACCGTGACCGCGCTGAGGTGCAGGGTCCGCTCGAACGAGCCGCGTCGAGGCGGCAACGGGAAGGTGATGCATTGGGCCACGGCGTGTCCTTCGAACTCGACAATGTAATGGTGTACTTCAGGATCCTCCAGTGTCTCGAGAAGATCGTTACGCTTCGAAGTGTGGTCAACGCCGATGGAGAAACTCGGTCCCACGCGCTGGACGTTGTCGAGCTCGTCGTCGAGGGCCACCGCGATCTCCAGGTCATCGAGGTTCCCCCGACGCAAGGTATAGCCAGTCGGTAGTTCGTGATCGCGATCCACGTCCAGTCGCAGACCGCCCCGCATGTGCATTCGAGCGAATCCCATCTCGTACCAGGGTTGGGTCGAACTGATGTCATCGATGGTCCACACGTAGTGCTCGAGTGCTCCACCTTCAATCCACGTGGCGCCGGCCGAGCTGTAGAGGTCGCTCAGGATGTCGGTGTTGTCAAACGACGCGCCGTCCGGCCCGACCCACACGCCACTGCCGTAGGCCTCGCTCTCGAGCACAGCGCCGAAAAGGTGACCAACGACGACCCCGTGTTGATCGGCGACCCACGTCTGGTCGGTCAATTCGCGCAGGGAATTAGCAAGTACCTGCGGTGCTATCTCGGGGTTGACCAGAGGTTGAAGTCGGGCATCGAATGCCAATCGATCGCCAATGCGGGTGACGACCTGGTCAACGTCTTCCAACTCCAATGGTCGCACTGTCGTCATACATGAACCCTACGCGGCTCGTGTGCCAGTGTTGCCGGATGAGTATCACCGCTTCGCTGTTCGACATGGATGGCCTCTTGATCGATTCTGAGATCTTGTGGCACAGGGCCGAGGTCGAGATTTTCGGCTCGCTCGGTGTACCGCTCTTAGAGAGTTCGAACCGATCAACCAAGGGTGTGTTCGTCAATGAAGTCGTCGACTACTGGTACGCACGTTTTCCGTGGGACGGACCGAGCAACACTGACGTCGTCGAGATGCTCCTTGAACGCGTCGGATCACTGATTGAATCTGAAGGGCGTCTTTTGTCCGGAGCGGTTCGCGCATTGGATCTCGCGAGTGCACGCGGACCCGTCGCATTGGCCAGTTCCACTCCCTTGTCGTTGATTGAACGTTGTCTCGAACATTTTGAGCTCACGACTCGATTCGCATCGATTCATTCGGCGGAGTTCGAACCGTACGGAAAGCCGCACCCCGGCGTCTTTCTCACCGCGGCCTCCTCACTCGGAATTGCACCGACGCGCTGTCTCGTCTTCGAAGACTCCAGCGCCGGAGTCATCGCCGCGCGCGCGGCAAGCATGCGTGTCGTCGCCGTGCCGACAACTGAGGACCGTGATGAAGTCGAGTTCCTTCTGGCCGATCTGGTACTCGCCACGCTTGACGATCTGTCGTCTGACTGGCTCGATGAGCAGTTCGCCCAACGTGAGTGACCTCTTTGAATCGGCGCATCAGTTTGTCTTGACCATCTGAACGATGTTGAACAGAGCGGTGCTCGCCGTCGGAGCGCCACAATGATTCAGTTCGCTCAACGTAAGAGCCGGCGAAGTATTGGCCGCGATCTCCTGAAGATTCACAACGGTCGTTGATAATTGGGATGTGCCGTTCCGGTGCGACGCGCCCGGCTTCAAATCCCTATTTTGGCTGGCAAAGTTAAGCGGCAAAATGGTGTGAATCCAAATTTCATTGGTGCTTTCTTCCTAGTGACAGCCCGTTAATCACAACGACCTGTCACCTATTTGACAAATTACGCACCACGGACAATACTTTTCAAACGCAGGGGCAGAGGGGTCTTGGTCATGTTCCGAAATAATTCTGCTGCTCAGCGTGTTGATGGTCGTCCGGATTCGAGTTCTACAGGCATATGGCGCCTACGGACTTCGCTGGTGGCGACACTCGTAATACTTGCGTCGGTCTTGTCGACCAGTGTTCACGCCGGTGCCAGTCCCTTGACCTACACAGCGTCCAATGATGACACTCGTGCCGTCATGGGTACCGACACAGGATCGGGCGCTCCAACAGACTCGTGCGCAACTCTTTCTGGTGTGACGACTGTCCTCGACGTACCGGGTACCCAGTTAGATGGTGCGACGGGCACGAAAGATGGTGTTACGTGGACGGTGTCGTCGGGGGTTGCGTCATATCCACCCGCAGGACCAACCATCCACCCGAATGGGCAAGAAGTGAACTTCACACTCAGTGCGGGTGTGAGTGTTCTGGGCATCGGTGTTGCCGGTGGCGGTGGTGGTGGACTTGATTTCAACCTTTACACCTCCTCGATTGGACTTCCTCCCAGTGGGGCCGAGCTCGGCAACTACATTTCGTCATTGAATAACGGCGGTCAAATTCCTAACATCAGTGGGTTCTGGTTGTGCCTCGGTAACGCCACGTTGACCCCGACGGTCGCGACCACCCCGAACCCGGCCACGTCCTCGGCCACGGACTCGGTCACGGTGAGCGGCGCGGGCGCCACGCCCACCGGCACGGTGGACTTCAAGCTCTACACCTCCACGGGCACGCTGGTCGGCACCGACGCGGGCGTCGTGCTCGGCGGTGCGGGCACCGCCACCTCCACGTCCTTCACGGGTCTGGCCCCGGGCAGCTACTACTTCGTGGCCACCTACAACGGTGACGGCACCTACACGTCGCTGGTCGGGGTCCACGAGACCTTCTCGATCGCCACGTTGACCCCGACGGTCGCGACCACCCCGAACCCGGCCACGTCCTCGGCCACGGACTCGGTCACGGTGAGCGGCGCGGGCGCCACGCCCACCGGCACGGTGGACTTCAAGCTCTACACCTCC
>Ga0307372_10003734_pt1 | contig 24083 bp, 27 predicted proteins | sample OX1MG_FD_202533 | JGI IMG/M metagenome (GOLD analysis project Ga0307372, IMG submission 202533) | Soil microbial communities from Risofladan, Vaasa, Finland - OX-1 | ecosystem: Environmental > Terrestrial > Soil > Coastal area > Acid sulfate soil | place: Finland: Risofladan, Vaasa | collected...
TCGATCCAGTCGCGTCCGGTGATGCCGATGTCAAACAGGCCATCTGCCACATAGCGCGGAATCTCCTGGGGACGGAGGATACGCACATCGTCGATGCGCGGGTCATCGATCGTCGCGCGATAATCGACCTCAGAGCTCCGTCCTACAGCAAGATCGGCGGAGGAGAACAGCTCGAGGGTCTGCCTCTCGAGAGATCCTTTAGGCAATACGAGACGCAGCATCGCGGGACGAGACTCCTGCCGGGTTCGATGACGTGGGGAACCTCTCCACACGATCCCACTATTGTGCCCCAGATTCAACGACTGGCGAGAGCACCGGTCACCGCAGCGCGGATTGCGGCCACCGCGGCCCGGGGGTGCTCGGCACCGAAGACCGCGTTTCCAGCGACAAAGACCTGCGCACCGGCCATCGCAGCAAGCGGAGCGGTGGTGGTGTCGATGCCGCCATCGACCTCGATCACCACCTGGTTCGCACCGGCGTCGACTGCGGCACGTGCCTGAGCGATCTTGTCGAGTACCTCGGGCATGAACGACTGTCCGCCAAAACCGGGAAAGACGCTCATCACCAACAAAAGATCGATGCGGTCAAGAAATGGTTCGGCGGCCGAGAATGGCGTATCGGGATTGAGCACCAGGCCCACCGCGAGACCAAGCTCGCGCATCTGGTCGATGAGCTTCGCGCTATTGCCGATCTCGACGTGAACAGAACACAGATCAGCCCCGGCGAGCGCGAAAGCCTCGAGATAGCGTTCGGGGTTGGTCATCATCAGATGACAGTCGAAAAACAGGGAGGACTGCCGGCGGAGCGAGGCAACGACCGGTGGGCCGATCGTGAGATTGGGGACGAAGTGTCCGTCCATCACGTCGATGTGTAGCCACGAGGTCTCCGAGGAGATCAGATCGATCGCCTCGACAAGGTGTCCAAAGTCAGCCGAGAGCATCGATGGCGCGATGTGGATATCTCCGATCGGGATCACGTTCGCGAGACTAGCGCCAACTCCCCGATCGCTCACGGCTCGAACGATTCACCCTCCTTGAGTCTCACTCCGGCGAGCCAGGTGGCAAAGTCCATGCGCGATCGCCCCTCGGCCTGCACGACGAGTGGAACCAACAGGCCCGCGGAGCAAAGGACGTGATCGGCGACGATCAGACCGGGATGCCCCCCCGTGGCGCCTTCGTGCCCGTCTCGAACGCGCGCCTCGTGGATGACGATGCGTCGTCCACGAAAGGTCGTCCAGGCGCGACCGACGCGGATCTTCCGCTGGGCGATGACCGCCGGCTCGGAAAAATCAAGATGTCGATCCTCGACTCCGATCTTGTGCGCATAGTTCACCTCGCCGGTCTGGAGAACGGCATGCGCGAATGCCGCGTCGCCAAGACCAAGTTCTTCGAGCAAGAGCGCGGTGCCCAAACTTGATAGGCGCTCGCGCAGGCTGACCAGACCCTCATCGGGATCGATCGCCGTGGTAGCACGCGCATAGACCGCTCCGGTGTCGAGTCCCTCTTCGAGTCGCATCAGACAGACTCCGGTGACTTGGTCACCGGCGAGAATCGCCCGTTCGACGGGAGCCGCTCCACGCCAGCGCGGCAAGAGGGAGAAGTGGATGTTGACCATCGGAAGCCGCGCGAGCACATCGGTCCGGATCAACTGGCCATAGGCGACGACGACGCCGAGATCGCAGGGGAACTCGAGCACATCACTCGGGTGTTCGCGGACAGGGATCGCGTGAGCCTTGGCGAGGAGCTTGACCGGGTTCGGCTCGATCTCGCCGCGCCGCGCCCTTCGCCGGTCCGGGTTGGTGACCACGACGGCGATCTCGTGTCCCGCATCGATCAGCGCCACAAGCGTCGCCGCCGCGGTCGCGGGCGTGCCGAAGAACGCGAGGCGTTTCAGCGTCTTCTCGCGCTCAACGTGGCGAGGGGATCGCGACGTCAAGCGCGCGCTGCCGAAGGATCGCCATCGCCGCCTTGCGTTGCTCCTCGTCGAGTCGTTCAACGAGGAGGATCCCATCGAGATGGTCCATCTCGTGCTGGAAACACCGCGCGAGTAGTTCATCGGCCTCGATGTCAATCTCCTCGCCATCGAGTGAGACTCCACGCAGATGCACCGAGCCCGGACGCACCACCGTCCAGGAGAGATCGGGAATCGAAAGACATCCCTCGTCATAGGACCACTCGCCCGAGGATTCGACGATCTCGGGATTGATCACGGCATGTGCCCCGTCTCCGACGTCATAGACAAAGAGACGTCGCTCGACACCTATCTGGGGCGCCGCGAGACCAACCCCAGGTGCGTCGTACATCGTCTCGTACATATCCTCGACGAGGCGCACCAGCGCGCCGTTGACGCTCTCGACCTCGCGCGCGCGTTGGCGCAGGACGGGATCGCCGAACTGACGGATGCGATGGATTGCCACGCCCCGAGTCTACCGATCGCCCTCGACTGCTGGCTCGCGATCGCCCTCGAAGGCGACGCGAACCGGTCTCTCCCTGTCGATACCGCGCCCGGCGACGAGATCGCCGAGCGTGACTGTCGCCCGATCGGTGATCCGTGCAGTGCCTCGTACCGATTGAACTCCGTGCGATCGCGCGGAGCCCCCCGCGGAGAGCGAGACGAGATAGGTGCCCTCGGGTGGGATGAGCAGCTCCTTCGGGAGATGCATCACCGATGAGGAGTCGACCATGCCGATGAGCGGATAGGGACGACCGAGCAGATGTTGCGCCTCGCGCATCGCTCCGTTGGCGATGAGCGCGCGGATACGCGTCGAAGAGACCACACTGTGGTGCTCGTCATCGAGCACCAGGTCGACCCCTGTGGTGACGAATCCGTACTCTTCGCCAAGCCGGTGCAGCAGTGCCACGTCGCCGTGGCGCTTGAAACCAAAACGGAAGTTCGATCCGACCACAACCTCGACAGCGCCAAGTCGTCCGACGAGGTCGCGGATCACAAAATCCTCCGCGCTCTCATGTGCGCGGTCGCGGTCGAACTCGAGTACCACCACCTCATCGATGCCGGTCTCTTGCAAAAGGTCGATCTTCTCCTCGAGCGTGCACAAAAGCGGCACCGGAGCCGATGGACGCAACACCTTCGAAGGATGCACCGAGAAGGTCACGACAACGCTTCGACATGCGCGTTCGCGAGCCGATCGTTTCGTCTCCTCGATCAGCCGTCGATGACCAAGGTGTACTCCGTCATAGGTACCTACCGTGACGACACTGCGTTCGCCAGTTAAGGACCCGGATTCGGTCGCAGTGCTCATACGTTCAAAACCCTATCGTCCGTCCGGGCTGTCTTTGGTGAGGGGCGTCAACTCGGGGTCCGCCGATTTAGATCGTTCAAGTTCATCTGCATCAAGCAGCACCACTGCAGGCTTGATCCGCTCGGTCGTCCAAGATTCATAGACACCAAGCAGTCGCGCGTCCTTCGACTGAAGCGCCCAGGGCCCGTCACCGACAACTTCGAGGGCGCGACGTTCGAAAATCTTCCCGTGCGCGATGTCCGTGATCAATCGGTCATCGACAACAATCCGATCGAGATGGCGCACCAATCCGAGACTTGGCGCGACGTCATCTCGCGAGAGAGCATCGAGGACGACGGCGCCGTCAAGACGGAACGGTCCGATCCCCTCCCTTCGCAGTCGTCGCAGGTGTGCACCTCCACCGAGCGCCGCACCGAGATCCGCGGCGAGCGAGCGCACATAGGTTCCCGACGAGCAGTCGACGACGAATGAAAAGACGAAGCGGTCTTTTGTCGGCTCGAGGTCGAAGCGGGTGATCGTAACGCTGCGCGGCGCGCGTTCGACCTCAATGCCCTTTCGCGCGAGTTCGTAGAGGCGGGTGCCATCGACCTTGATCGCCGAGACCATCGGTGGAATCTGCTTGATCGTGCCGACAAAACGACGCGCCACGAGGCTGATTCGCTCGGGCTCGAGGTTGGGCATTTCGAAACGTCCAGTGATCTCTCCCGCGTCATCTAACGTCGACGTCGTCGTCGCGAAGACAATCTCCCCTCGATAACTCTTTGGCTGGTCGCTCACGAATCGCAACAGTCGCGTCGCCCGACCCACTCCAAGGACCAATACCCCGGTAGCGCCCGGATCGAGCGTTCCGGCATGACCGATTCTGCGCGTCGCCAGCAACCTTCGCGCGCGTGCAACGACATCGTGCGAGGTGATTCCGGCGGGCTTGTCGATCACGACATAACCATCGATCTCTTGCACACCCCCGGGGGACGCGCGTGTCGGGCGCCGGCCCATATCAGGAATCTGGCCCCTCTTTGGAGAGTTCCTGGACGCGTCTCAGTGCCTCTTCCACCCGGTTGCCCGCGACGATCGCAGGATCGACAAGAAACTTGAGCGAGGGGATGCGCTTGAGACGCACCTGCGCGGCGACCTCCGACTGCAGCGCGCGTCGGTGATCTTCGAGCGCCACTGATCTCTCGTCGTCGAGCGACGAGAGAAAGACAAGCGCGTGGCGCAGATCGGGATCGCATGAGACGCCGGTGATGGTCGTCAGCAACAGCCTCTCGTCGTGATCGGAGAGCCTTTCGAGAGCCTCTGCGAGCACCTCATGCAAGAGTGCGTTGACGCGCACGGTGCGCGGATAGTTGCGCTGCGGACCCTTCTTGCGTGAACGCTCCAAGGTGGACCCGCCTCCTGTCGATCACATGAACAGATCCCTCTCAATCGGGCAAGGGACCAGATGAACCATTGCCGCTAGGTGCGCGGAACCTCACGCTCGTCGAAGGTTTCAATGATGTCACCGGAATGGAGATCCTGGAAGTCGGTGAGGCCGATTCCGCACTCAAAACCTGTCTGAACCTCGCGCACGTCATCTTTGAACCGGCGCAGCGAAGAGATCGCGCCCTTCCAGATTACAACGCCGTCTCGAAGGAAGCGCACCTTGGATCCGCGCGTGATCGTCCCGTTCCGCACGTAGCATCCGGCGATCGCTCCGACGCGCGGAACGCGGAAGATGTCACGTACCTCCGCCTCACCGGTCACGATCTCCTCAAAGGTCGGTGCAAGCATGCCGAGCATGGCTGCCTCAAGGTCTTCGATGAGCCTGTAGATGATCTCGTAGGTTCGGATCTCGACCTTGTGTGTCACTGCGAGTTCGCGCGATCGCCGATCGGGTCGCACATTGAAACCGATGATCGTCGCGCCCGATGCCGCGGCGATCGTGACGTCATTCTCGGTGATACCGCCAACCGCGCGGTGGACAAAGGCGATCTTGACATCATCGCGTTCGAGCTTGCGGAGACTTTCGGTAACCGCTTCGAGCGAACCTTGCACATCGGCCTTGAGCACCAGTGTCAGAGTCGCCGTGCCACCCTGCTGGATCTGCTCGAAGATGTCCTCGAGTTTTGACCCGGAGCCCTGCGCGGTTGCGTTCTGTCCATAACCGGCAAAGCGCTGGCGCTGCTCTCGCGCCTCGCCGATGGTGCGCGCGATCGCCTGGTCGGGGGTCCCACGGACCTCATCCCCGGCTGAGGCAGGCTCGGAGAGTCCAAGCACCTCAACGGGCATCGATAGTGTCGCGATCTTGACCTGGTCACCCTTGTCGTCGATCAGCGCCTTGACCCTTCCCCACGCGGAGCCTGCGACAAGCGCGTCCCCGACATGCAGCGTGCCGGCAGAGACGATGATCGTCGCCACCGGTCCACGTCCAACCTCGAGGTTCGATTCAAGCACGGTGCCACGGGCGGGTCCCTCTGGAGATGCTTTGAGCTCGAGCACCTCGGCCAGAACGGTGATCTGTTCGAGCAGCTCGTCGATGCCAAGACCCTGGAGCGCAGAACACTCGACGGTGATCGTCTCGCCACCCCAGGACTCGGGAACAAGTCCATGCTCCGAAAGCTGCTGGAGGACGCGGTTCGGATCGGCCTCCTCGCGATCGATCTTGTTGATTGCAACGAGGATCGGTACACCCGCCGCCTTGGCGTGATTGATCGCCTCAACGGTCTGTGGCATCACGCCGTCATCGGCCGCGACGACAAGCACGACGATGTCGGTGACCTCAGCACCACGCGCGCGCATCGCCGTGAACGCCTCGTGACCCGGGGTATCGATGAAGGTGATTGCCTGATCCCCCACCTTGACCTGATAGGCGCCAATATGCTGGGTGATTCCCCCCGCCTCACCGGCAACAACATTGGTCTGGCGGATACGGTCAAGCAGTTTGGTCTTCCCGTGGTCGACATGTCCCATGACGGTGACAATCGGCGGACGCGGAACAAGCGTCGCGGCATCCTCCTCCTCATCGATGTCGGCAAAATAACGCGCCTGAAGGGCGGCCTCTTGCTCCTCACCGGGATCGACGAGCTTGACACGCGCGCCGATCTCGGCGGCAAAGAGCTCGATCATGTCCTCCGAGAGGGATTGGGTCGCCGTGACCACCTCGCCCTGGAGAAAGAGAAAACGGATGATATCGCCCGAGGACCGGTTCAGCTTGGGGCCGACCTCTTGCGGAGTCGAGCCTCGCTCGATGATCACCTCGCTCTCGGGCACCGGCGCATTCGAGGCGCTGTAGACGACGGGCTGGTAGGGCTCGAGCTCCTCGGTGTTGCGGCGACGACGCTGCGTCCGCCGCTGCGGCGGTCGGCCGCGACTACCCGGTCCTCCGCGGGGAGGTCCACTCGGCGGTCCACCGGCAGCTCCCGCCCCCGATCGACCCGGCATCCCCGAGGTTCCCGTCGAAGGGCGGCTGCTACCGGCGCCACCCGAGAAACCTCCCGGCCGCGATGACCCGCCCGAGAAACCGCCTGGGCGCGAGCCTCCGGTACCACCGGGACGTGGAGTACCCGTCGGCCGCGGACCACGGCTCGATCCGCCAGGACCGGTCGGTCGACTCGGTGCAGGCGTGCTGGGGCGACCTCCGCCGGGAGGCGGCGGTATCGGACGTCCGGTCGCCGACCGAAGTGGTCCATTGGGGGGAGGTGGGATCGGCCGGCCGGTCGAGCTCGTCAGGGGCCGGCGGGACTGGGCGGCAGCCGGAGGCATCGATCGCTGGCTCTCCGGCGCACCGGGCACCGTGCCGCGCGGCGGTGCCGAAGGAGCGCGCGGTGGGAGGGGGCGTTCGGGGACGTGATGCGCAGTCTCGCTCATCTGGCTGGCTGGACGGCTCCGCACAACCCGGTGTTCTGGCGCGACCTCGTCGGGCAGGACCGGCGGTGCGAAGGGGCTCTCGTGGACCGCTGCAGGTGCAGCGGCGGCGCGGCGCTCCGTCTTTTGTACCTCGGGTTCGATGACGCCGGGCAGAGCGAGGGGATCGGGAGCGCTCGGGGCGGCTGCCTTCGTTGTGGCTGCCCTTGACGCTGCGGCCCTCTTGGCGGGTGCCTTCTTGGCCGGAGCAGGTTCCTCGGGCTGAACCTCGCGGATGAGCCCCTCGGCCTTTGCCTTGCGGCGAACGCGGTCTGCCTGTGCGTCTTCAATCGACGACGAGTGGCTTTTGACGCCGATTCCAAGGGCAATGGAGAGGTCGAGTGCCTCTTTATTCGTAAGTCCAAGCTCGCGTGCAAGCTCATAGACGCGGATCTTCTTCGCCAACTACTCGACAGTCCCTTCTCAGCGCATCCACGTGATACGCGTCTCAGACGGCCAAAGCCGTACTCCTATCCTCGCACACCTACGAGACAACTGTGCCCGGCCGCCCCGAGCAATTCGACCTCTCCCGCTTGTCCGAGAGCATCTCGATCAGAGCCCGCACACGCTCTGGCGCAACGGTCGCCCTGAACCCCCGACCGAGTGCCCCCGACCGCTCAGCCCGCAGCGCACACTCTTGCGTACCAGCGCAGAGCCAGACTCCACGTCCATCACTGGATCCCCCGACGACGAGCTGACCCCTGGTGTCGATCGTGATCCGCACCAGGCTTTCGATGGCGAATCGCTGACGACAACCGACACAGGTGCGCACCGGACGAGCCATCATTGCCCGCTATGCCTCGCTCTTCGCGCCAGAGTCGCCGGCCTCGACCGTCGCCTCTGCAACCTCTGCAACCTTTGCAACCTCTGCAGGGACCAAGGCCGTGTCAACCTGCTCCGGGACGGGTGCAGTAATCCCGCCCTTTTGCCAGCTCTCCATCGTGATCGGCTCTCCCCCTCCGGCGGGCTGGAAGACCATCGATCCGTCGGCGGACTCGATCCACTCACCCTCAGCCCAAGCCTCGGATGCGTAACCCGACTCCTCATCGGCGAGCTGACTCTCGGACTTGATGTCGATCCGCCAACCGGTGAGCCGCGCGGCGAGTCGCGCGTTCTGGCCCTCCTTCCCGATCGCGAGCGAGAGCTGGTAGTCATGCACAATCACCATCGCCGTACCAGTCTCTTCATCGAGACGTACCTCTTGCACCTTTGCAGGCTGGAGCGCACGGGCCACAAACTCGCCAGGATCGTCAGAGAACGGCACAATGTCGACCTTTTCGCCACGCAACTCATTGGTCACCATCCGCACGCGCGCGCCACGCGCGCCAACACACGCGCCAACTGGATCGACATTGGAATCATTCGACCAGACGGCGATCTTCGTCCGATGCCCCGGCTCACGCGCGCACGCCTTGAGTTCGACGACGCCGTTGGAGATTTCGGGCACCTCAAGCTCGAACAGACGGCGGATGAGACCGGGGTGAGATCGTGACACGACGATCTGTGGACCTTTGGCAGTCTTTCGCACCTCGACGATGTAAGCCTTGAGGCGCGCGCCGTGGTCGTAGCGCTCGTAAGGCACCTGCTCCGCCTGGGGCAGGAGGGCTTCGACCTTTCCGAGGTCCAAAAGTGTGTAGCGATTGTCACTCTGCTGGATGATCCCCGTGACGATGTCGCCCTCTCGCCCGGCATACTCGTCGTATTTCAGGTCACGCTCGGCCTCGCGAATGCGCTGCAAGATGACTTGCTTGGCTGCCTGGGCTGCGATACGACCAAAGTCGTCCGGGGTGTCATCCCACTCGCGCACGACGTTGCCGTCGTCATCGAGCTCCTGGCCATAGACACGAATCTCGCCCGAATCAGAGTCGATCGTGACGAAGGCCTCCTCCGCCGAGGACGGCATCCGCTTGTAGGCCGCGACCAGCGCGTTCGCGAGTGCCTCAAGCAGTGTGTCCACCGCGATGCCCTTGTCGCGCGCGATCTGCTGCAGCGCCTCTAGGAATTCGAAGTTCGTTGTCGTCATCTCTCGACCTCCCTCTTCGGCGCTCCCGCCAGTGTGTTGTCGCGTCCGTCCAGTGCCGATGTGGAGTCGTCCGGTTCAACCGTCTCGGATGTACGCGAACGCTGGTCCTTGGCGAGTGCTGCCTTCCAGTCAAAAACGGTGTGTGCTCTGTCGATCATCTCGTAGGAGAGGTCGCGCACCGTCTTGGAGCTCAGCGATAGGAGGGAGATGCCCCGCTCGTCGGCGCGCACAAGCTCTCCCTCGTCGCGTCGCTCGCCCGGTGCAGCATTCGTTGTGCGCACGGCGATGACCTGTCCGACCACCTCGGCAAAGTGTTGCGGGCGTCGCAATTTTCGTTCGAGCCCAGGACTTGAGACCTCGAGTTCAAATGGCTCGGAGGGCGTCAGCTCGTCGTGGGCATCGAGAAAGTCACTGACAAGTCGCGAGGCAAGCGCGAGCGACTCGAAATCGAGACCGTCGCGGCGACTCACCGTGACACAGAGTGCGCCCTGGCGCAACTCGACATCGACGAGGTCGACATCGATCCCGTCGAGGAGCCCGGAGATGGCCTCTTCGAGCGTCTGTAGGTCTCCTGACATTTGGCCACCTCCTTTTTTCAGTTGTCATGGGCCAACCATCCGACAGCGCAGCGACGGAGTCGGAGAAAACAAGAACGTGGGCGCGAGCCCACGTTCCCCAACGACATCCCGCACAAGTTCGGAACCATTGTAGCAGCCAACGATGGCGGATCTCTCGGTGCGACTCACGCCCTCCCTCCCGCGAGAGCGCACCTGCATACGGCCAAAATGATTGCGCATCGCCGGTCAAAACGGTAGAACTAGCGGTATGCAGATCCGGAAGGATCGCTCCAAGCGTTGCCCGACAGCGATGTCGGTACGGGCGGCGAACGACGACGGGAGCACTGTCGAATGCGAACTCCAACGATACCGGACCCGGACAAGAGCGCACCTGTTTCCAAGATCCCAGTGAGAGAGCCGTCGGGCATCGTCGACCTTCGCCCCTTTACCCGGATCGGTTGCATCGGACCAGACGGGGCGAAGGCGGCATTTCTCGTCGAAATTGCCGATTCATGTCGTGAGCACGCCGAGATCTTCTCGCTTCCCGGAGTGCTCGACCACCCCTCATTCGAGAGTGCCCGGATGCTCATCGGACAGATCAGCGGAGCCGACGGCGGCCTCGCACAGCTACGCGACGCAACGACATCACTGCTCGTTCTGGCGATGGACCAAGACGAGGATGCAATCGCCAGGCTGCGTCTGCTCGTTCCCGAATCGGTAACGGTGCGCGTGCTCTCGCTCAACTCACACATCGGGGCCGAGGCGTTGGTCGCGTTCGACGAGGCCGGTGGACGCGAGTTCTTCGTACGCTCCGAATTTCGTGCTAACGATCCGGAGGCGCAACCTGTACCGGTCCAATCAGAGACCCTCTTTGACCAGAGTCCGAGGAGTTCTCACGTTGGCATCAAGGTGCTCGGTCCGGTGATGCTGTCGGGCACCGACTATCCGCTCGAGCGGCATCCAAAACTCACTGAACTCGTCGTCTTTCTCGCGTTGCATCCAGAGGGTGCGACAAGCAGGATCTGGACGACTGCACTGTGGCCTGACCGTCGAGTGCCCCTGCAGACAATCGCCAACCGACTCTCCGAGGCAAGACGAATCGTCGGTTTTGCCCACGACGGTCGTCCGCGACTTCGAAGGAGTGGTGAGCGCCATCTCCTCGTCGACTTCGGCTGTGACTGGAGAGACTTCCAGCAACTTGCGCAGTCTGACGACCAAGAGCACTGGCGCGACGCGCTGGCGCTCGTGCGCGGTCGTCCATTTGACGATCTCGCCCAGGGACAGTGGGTGGTCTTCGAAGGATTCCTCGCGGAGATCGAACGCGAGATAGCCGCGTTAGCGCTCCGACTCGGCGATCTCGCGCTGATTGACAACGATCCCGAACTGTGCGCATGGGCCGCGCGGCAGGCGTTGCGCGCGTGTCCCTTTGACGAACGACTGCATCGCCTCCTGATGCGCGCGGCAGATGCGCTTGGCAATCGCGCCGGCGTCGAATCGACGCTTCGACAGCTTGCCCTCATCCTCGAGATCGACGGTAACCCACTTCATGGCGTTCATCCAAAGACCGCTCAGCTCTATGGCGAACTGACCGCACCATCTAGCCGAGAGTAAACCCAACCGGACCGATCGACAGCGGGTGGGGCCAGACGATGATCCGGAAGCTGCCCACACCATAGGCCGCCTTGGGTCTGCCAAAGGTCGTAATAGCCGTCGTCGCGTTGATGCGTCTCCATGGATGCTTGACGTTGTAGACGAGAAACTGAAACCTGGTCCCACCATACCAACTTGCGTCAGACTGTCGTCCGTATCGGACGACGATCCTTTTTCTGTTGGTGATGACGGGTCGGATGACGACGCGCTCTCCGCTCGATACAGTCACGACCGAAGAGCTCCAGTAGTCACCGACACCGATCGAGAGATGATGCGCTTCGAGAAAGAGTATGAGACTTTCGGTTGGCTGTGTCGCGGCGGAGCTCGAAAGATTACCGGTCGTCGCGAACGCAACTGCGGCGACTAGGAGAATCGAGGCTAATGCGAGCGGCAGTATCGATTTGGCACGTCTCATCGGCTGCAATGCACGCGCCACTGTCCGTGCCGACAAGATGGCACCAAATATCACAGCGGCTATGAGATAACGCGCGTAGTTCGCGTTGTTGTTCGGGCATAGATACACATATGTTGCGACCGATCCAGCGATACCCGAGAGCAAAAGCGCATCAATGCGAAGCGATCGGGATGATCGACTACCCAGACGATCACCGAAGATCAAACCGCGTACAAATGTGAGGAGGGCGAACGCAACTCCGCCAGTGACAACAAGCAATAGGGGGAGATGGACGATTCGCGAGAACGCGGATCCGTTGTTGACTGCATCGCCGCTCAAAACAGATACGGGGCCTATTGCGAGTCTCTTCACGCCAAACAACCCGGTCATCCATGTCATCGAATGACCGACATTGGTCAGATAGCGGTTCGAGGTGGCGCGGGTGATGCCGTTCGAGAGCGTAAAGGCCCCGAAGTGGCGAAGGACCAGGCGACCAACCTCGGCGAGACCGATCGATGCCAGCCCCGCAGCAACACTCGGGAGTCCGCGTCGCAGCGAACGCATACGCGCCATCTCGGAAAGTCCCGCGAAGATCACCGGGGCCATTCCGAATGCAACCGTCGCGAGATCACCGAGAAACGCGGCCGCAAGCGCGAGCACGGCAACGACCGATCCGACACCCCAACGGTCGCTGGAAAGTCCCGCGAATGCGATCAGGCACAACAGCGCAGTGCCGATGTGCCAGGGTCCCTGGAGGAGAAAGAAACTCAGATCCGGGTTCGGCAGTGCGAGGATCAAGACGAGAAAGCCGCCGGCAAATACGCATCGCCACGAATGATCCTCGTCACGCACCATCCACAGTCCGAGAAGAATGACGAATCCAGCGATGAGCGCCGGTACGACATGGAGTGCTGCCTTCGTCACGCCTTCAATGTGTACGAAAAGCGCGTAGAACATCGCATCGATACTCCAGAACGAATCGTTCGAGAGCCCCCATCCGTGCAACCAGAAGTTTCCGGAGCTAATCGACTGGCCCTCGAGAACAACCGTGGCGCCGTCAGAGTTACCCGCGAAGATATGCGCAGACATCACGCTCAACAGCCAGGTAATGAAATAAAGCGCAGCGATGAGACCGAAAAATCGCTCAACTATCGAGATTGCGAGCGAGAGTCGAGTGCTTGAACGCAGATTTTCCCGGGGCCCAGTCAGCTCTATTCCACGGGAATCTCGGATGGGCATGAGGACATCCTAAGGAACCCGGCGGCCTTGAAGAAAATTCAGGAGGTGGTGGGGACGACGATCGCCCGCGATGCGGTATTTATCGACCACCACCTCGGACCGGCGACACGCCCACTAACCTCGCTCTGTGGATCTCGAATTGTGATCGAGTCGAGCAAGCGTCGCGAAGAAAGGATCTCCCGTGGGCATCCTCGAGGGAAAAAGACTATTAATCACCGGTGTGCTCACCGATGACTCGCTTGCATTCGGTGTCGCCCGTCTCGCGCAGGTCGAAGGCGCGACAGTTATCCTGACGGGGTTCGGTCGAGGACTCTCTCTGACCAAACGAATCGCTCGCAAGCTCCCGAGTCCTCCGGAGGTCTTAGAGCTTGACGTACAGAATCCAGATCATGCACCCCAAGCTGCGATTGTTGTGAAAGATCGCCTTGGCGGTCTCGATGGCCTGTTGCACGCGATTGGCTTCGCCCCGGACATTTGCCTTGGCAATGGCATGATGCAAGCGACTTGGGCCGACGTTTCGACGATGCTCGAAATCTCGACCTATTCGCTGAAGTCACTCGCCGAAGCCTTTGCGCCATTACTCAGCGGCGCTGGCGGAGGTTCGATCGTCGGCCTCGATTTCGACGCGACTCAAGCCTGGCCGGGATACGACTGGATGGGAGTTGCAAAGGCAGGACTCGAATCGCTGACGCGCTATCTCGCGCGCGACCTCGGTCCACTGAACATCCGGGTCAACTTGGTCGCTGCGGGCCCAGTTCGGACCATCGCCGCAAAGTCGATACCGGGATTTGCAAATTTTGAATCAGCCTGGAAGACGCGCGCCCCTCTCGGATGGGATGTCGACGCCGATGGTGAATCTGTTGCGCGAGCATGCGTGGCACTGTTTTCCGACTGGTTTCCAAAAACAACCGGCGAGATGATCCACGTTGACGGCGGATTTCACGCCGTCGGAGCCTGACCTTCTCCGTTCTCCTTGGGCGGCATCCCACGCAGGGCTACGAGATGCTCGCGATATTCATCGAGATCAATCTCGCCGCGGGCAAAGCGCTCCGAAAGGATGCGTTCTGCCGAAGAATTCGGCATCACGTCATGCCGTGCAACCGAACTTAAAGGACCAGTCGAACCGTCCGAAGACCTTCGCATTCTCGAGCGCGACGTCACCAAGAAGATCAATCCTCCAATGAGCAACACAATCGCGAGCGGCCCGATCAGGAGATGGTGGCCGCCTCGGATCAGTGAAAATCCCATTGCACCCTTCCAGCGCCATTACTCGACTTAACTATTGTCGAAGCTAGTCGGTTCTCCCTTCAGCCGGCACCTCAGCCCGACACAATTCGGATTCCCTCCGGATCCATTAGGGTGGGAGAGAGCGGCGGCGTGGCCGAGTGGCTTAGGCAAGGGCCTGCAAAGCCCTCTACCCCAGTTCGATTCTGGGCGCCGCCTCCAGCATTATTCGCTGTATAGTGGCAGGTCAGGGGCCATATCTGGTTTGTCCTTGACAGACCGGCAGTGACCTCCAGAACCTCTCAAAACCCCCTGTTTTCAGCCCCATGGTGCCCCAAATCAGCCCCATGGCCGATCCAGAGGAGATTGAGATGGCCAATGTTGAAAAGCGTTCCGGCAACTACCGCGTGCGTTATGACGATCCATTCGGACGAAGACGTTCCGAGACCTTCACCCGCAAGGGCGACGCGGAACGGTTCTTGCGCGAGACGCGCGTCGCTATCGACAACGCGCGCTGGCTCGACCCGAGCGGCGAGAAGATCACACTCGCGGAGTGGGCCGAAGATTTCATGTCGCTGGCACGCCGTCTCTCACCAACAACACAGCAGACCTATCGCCGCGACCTTGACACATACATACTCCCCCGCTTTGGTGCGTACACGATCGGAAGGCTGCCGAGCGACGAGATCGAAAACTGGTTGATGGATGAGGTCGAGTCGGGAACTGCACCAAGCTCAGTGCACCGCCACTACCGGACGCTTCGCCGCATGCTCCAGGTCGCGATCGAAAAGGAAAAGCTTCTCGCGAATCCGTGTGATCGCGTCACGCCGCCACGCGTTCCACGAAGCGAGATGGTCTTTCTCTCCTGGAATGAGGCGATCAACCTTGCCGAGGCGCACAGTGAGCGATATCGCGCACTGATCTATCTCGCGATCGATACCGGCATGCGCTGGGGAGAGCTGATTGGACTGCGACGTGCGAACGTCGATGCCCAACGCCAAAAGGTTCGCGTTACCGAACAACTCATCCGCATGGGTGCCGGTGAGTGGCTGCGAAAGGAACCAAAGACCTCTGGCTCAGTCCGATCGGTGACGATCTCGGAATTCACCGCGACGGTTCTCACCGACCATCTCTCACACTTCGCTGGCCCAGGATCAGACGGCCTCGTGTTCGCGAACCAGGCTGGGCATCCACTCATCTCGTCGAGCTTTTTGACCCACCACTTCAAGCCAGCGCGAGATTCACTTGGACTTTCGTGTCGGTTCCATGATCTGCGCCACACAAGTGTCGCTCTTGCAATCGCGTCGGGGGCACATCCCAAGGCGATCCAGGCCCGAATGGGACACTCATCGATCAACGTCACCCTTGATCGCTACGGGCATCTCTTCCCGGAGCTCGACGAAGCAATCGCGGTCTCATTCGGCGAGCAGTTCGTCGCGGCGCACGCGAATCGTTCGAACAATGTCGTTCACGCGACATTTGGCGACACGTGACGATTTCATCCGATTCGGTTACCAGACAAGCCCGAGGTTCGCTATTGGGCTGGTTCACCGGCGATGTGTCCGTTGGTCAACCAACGCTGTATGAACTCAACCACGTCAGGATCGGAAAGAGCCAGAGGCACTCGGTCATTTAGAAATCGACCCATTCCTCCCCGTCACGGTCGGTCGAAAATATCATGCGTTCCGATTCGCCGCCAGATCACATGAGGTTCGCCCTTGGTGATCTCTGTCCCGAACTCGAACGTTGCCCAGCCATTTGGTGCCCACGTCGTCTCGAACACGCCAGTGGCACCACGCACCCCTTTTACCCGTAGTGCTGACCGGAACTGCCCGGACGCGAGGTCGGCGACAAACATTGTGATCGCTGCATGGAACGCGAGGCGTTGTTCGGGAGAGAGTCGCCTGAGGTCTCCACTAAATGAAGGTAACCACTGATACGTGGGCACTACTTTCCGGCAGTTGCTTCGATTGCAACAAGAAATTCCTCTCCAGAGTGAACCATCTTGCCAAGACCAGCGGCAATCTCGACATCTACCTCGCGCTCCATCGCCTGCCAGCGATCCGTCCAGAACCATCGTTGGTCGGCATCGACAGGGAGCACGGGTCGCAGCTCGATGACGCCGTCATCTCGCTCTGTTAGCTCTATCTGGGCACCTGGCTCGTCGAGGTGCAACCGTCGGCGAAGAGCTGGCGGGAGAGCGATCGTTCCACGAGCCCGGACGGCCACAAATCCGCTAAATTTTTCCATGCCGGAGGTATAGCAGAAATACTGTATTACACCATTACCACCTTTTGGCGAAACCGTCCGATATGGGCCAGTGGTCCGACCGCCACCCACATCCACGGACTCGGCCGGGTCCTTCGTTGGGGTAACGGATTCTGTCGCAACTTGTCATCATCACCGTTTAACGACGCCAACCGGGTGACCTAAGAGACTGTCGCGAATGTTTCCGCAGCGCGATGCAACAATTGGATGAACCGGGGATGGCGCCTCCAACTGAGGAAAGCCAGCCACCGCAACGGATTCTCCAGTGCGCTCGTCCTGGACCGGGGAGAATGACGCGTCGTCACCAGCGCAAACTTCCACGACAGCCTCTAAGAGCGAACTCTCGTGTATCGAGCAATGGGTGGTTCCGCACGAGATGAACGAGGAGCACACCGGCCTTGTCGCAAAAATCGGGTTAGCACTCCTCGCCGTCAAAACTCGCGCTCGGGGCATGAAGGGCTGAGTCTGCAAGCTCTACCTTCACACTCGCCATGACAATCTTGATGTCAAGTCCAGTAACCGCTGCAGCCACAGCAAGGTAATCAGGAAGATCCGGATAACGGATCGTCACTTCGCAAGGCGATCGAGCAGTTCTTGATCCTCTTCGATAATTCGGGTCAGTCGGGCTTTGAATTCAGGGTCATTGCGGCGACGCTCGACAGCTTCAATGAGTGCCAGCTGAACTGTCTCATTGAGACTCTTGCCTTCGACGCGCGCAAGAGCTTCAGCGTCGGCAGCCACGTTGTCTTTTAGGCGGACCGTCAGATTCTTCGTCATGATCTCATGATCTCACGGTGTCATGACGTCATGGTGGACTCCGATGAAGACCACCTGGTGCTGTGACCCGACACTTTCGGCTGGTCGAGGAAATAGGGGCGATTATTAGACCAGCGCCAGCGCCGTCGATCGATCGCAATTCGCCCCCCGCGATACAGAATCGTTGATGGCACGTAAGAGGCTTTTGGTCGTGCTTAATGTGCTTGAACCGCTGTAGTCAGACGTCCACGGGAGGTGCCACGTGGGGTTCGTGTCGGAGGGCCGTCGTCAACGATCTCCGACTGGCGGCTTGAACCCTGGAAGGCTGGACGTGTCGAAGGACCGCTGTGACCGGTACCCGGCGTTATTGGGGGCATTTGTGGATTGGAGCCATCTCGTTCCCGGGTGGCGCTATCTACCAATGCCCCCCACGAGCCAGAGGACAAAATAGAGCACCCGTTGGCAGGAGGAGTCCCGAAGCCACCGAGAGCGACCTCCGGCCTGCTTCGAGTTGCCGTGCCGTCTTTGCCAGACCAAAGGCGCCGAGCACGACAATGAGCACCGGGACCAGCGGTGGCATCATGATCAGCAGAGGGAAACCGATGAGCAGTGCACCGACTGTCCACGGCCAGACCAGATAAGAACCGTAAGGGATCGTGGAGTGGGTTCTCTCTCTCGACATGCGTGTCCGCACTTGGCCGGGCGTTGCCCTGATAATGCTAACGGCGTTCATGTACACATTATCGGGGCAGGATACCGAAACGCTGCGGCACATGGCGACTTGGAAAGTCTGACAAGCGATCACACTGCCAACATGACAGATGGTGTAAACCTCTTCCTAAACAAGTATTGCTATGAGAAGCGGATAGTGAATAGCTGGGGCTACCACTTCGCGAGGCGCTGAAGCGTCATTCGATACTTTGCGATGAACTCATCGACACCAGGCAACTCACCATAGAACGCCTTCGAATCCACACCGTGGTCCTCATCTAGCCACAGCTCATGACGAATCTTTTGGACCGTATTAACGTCGACGTCCCGGCCAGCGCCGCCGTAATAATTATGCGACTGAAGACGGTGCCCTTGACGCTTAAACCATCCATCGCGGGTTACCTGACGCGTGATGAGTATCCGACTGCCCGAAAGGACCTGAAACTCGCACCCGGCGTGCGCGAGGATACGGCGCAAGTCGCGAAACTTCATGACGCGATCGCCAATCTCCACCTGACGGGTACGACACTCGATCCATTTAGCGATCGCATGAACCTCGCGGTCAGCGCCGTAAGGCCCTTCGAAATCATCGCAAACGTCGTGCTTGGCGACCTTCACAATAAATTGAAGTAGTGGTAGCTCTGGGGACTCCAAGAGGTATCGATTTCTCTGCAGGAACACGAGGCAGGCGACTAGCGCCGTACGCTTGTTCCCGTTGTAAAACGCATGATCCAGGATTAGAGAGTGGAGAAGCGCGGCGCTCGCCATGGGGGCGGTGGGATACTTGTACTGACCTCCGAGAGAGGTCTGAGGCCGACCCATGGCCCCTTCCAGTAAGTTTTGATCTCGCACGCCCGGTGGCGACATCGGGTCGCTCGTGTTGGCGAACTCAGCGACCAAGATCCAATGAATGTTCGCGACTTCCTCGGCCGACAGATATTGGAGTGACTCAATTCTTCCGACAATCGGAAGCTCGAATGTTGCTGTGAGTTTATCGGCTTCGGTCGCCTCATCTAGGCCATCGAGGTCAGGCGCGACCGCCGATTGAATATCAAGAATCTTTTTAGCTTGGGAGAACGAGCCACGCGGGATGCGTCGGTCGTCGATCAACAGGACTCCTCCCGAACGAAGCCGCTGACGTGTTTCAAGTTCTGACAGCTCGGCAATTCGCGCAAGGTAAGCAACTTCGCGGAGCATCCGCGCATTCGGAATCCGAAGGGCCGAGCGAGCTATTTCGTACTGCCTTCCGCGCAGGATCTGGAGAGGTGACGATACGTCGAGTCCAATCTCCCAAAGCATAAGTAGGGCATCGTCCTCTTCTAAACTCGCCTGCCGGGCCAGCTCTCTCAGGGTTGCACGGGATCGAGCCACATTCAAAGCTTACGAGGTGAGGCACAGGTCGGCTGGCTCTCCTGGCGGGTGCGCTCCCTGATCGACAGATCAGAGACAAGGCACGAAGCCAGTAACACATCGGGTCAGATCCAGCCCTTAAGGGGATCATGACATCATGCGTGTTAACACAGCACCCGCAAACTGCATGCGCGGCAAATCTAGAAATTAAACGGTGGATAACGGCGATCCGACCTTTAGCCGATTGTTGCGGTCGGAGGGCCAAGGTGCACAATCCGACTGGCGAATCACCAACTGGTTCGGTTACTGATAGACCTCGCGACGATGGTTACAACCACGATCAGCAAAACTCCGTTATCGATGGTGTAAAGGATGCGGTAGTCGCCAACTCTGAGTCGGTAACCCTCACGCCCGCGGAGCGGCCGCGAGGCAGGGGGCCGCGGATCCTTAGCGAGTAGTGCGATTGCCCCTTGAATTCGAGGTTGCATCGAGCGATCTATTTTGTTGAGTTCTCGAAGTGCCGCCGGGCGAAATTCAATGCGATAGGCGTTCACAACCAGCCGAGGTCGATCTTCACCTGCTCCCAGGGGATATTGTCTCCAACTTCAGCAAGGGCCACATCAAACGCGGCCACGTCCTGAGACTCCTCGAATGCTTCGAGCATTTCGTCGTAGCGATCTGGGCTCACCATGACCGCCGCTCGTCGTCCATAATGTTCAAGTTCAACCGGCTCGGACTGCGACATCTCCACGACCTCGGAGAGCCTTTCACGCGCCCTGCTGACAGATATTTTGACCATGGAGATATTGTACAAGACCCGATTACATTATGTACAACATTGGTGTCGGTAGGCCGACCACTCCGTTCTCCGACTGGCGGCTTAGTTCCTGGAGCACTCGTGACGTCTGAGCCGTGCATATCCGTCTGGGGCGGCGTCGGCGTCGGGGCGAGCCGGCGTTCGGTAACCATCTTCTGCATTCGCGACCGCCTTGAATGGTACTTTGTGGACGGTCCTACGAAGGCCTCTTCCTAGCCATCCCAGCACGCTTTATCGTTGGTTCGTGGCGGAAGGTGAATCTCGAACCAGCATCGGGTCTGATGTCTTGGTCGCGGGCACAGCTGGACTGCTGGGCCTACTTGGCCCTGATATCGCGATTGCTGCCGCTTTCGCTTCGCCCGTAGCCGCCTCCGCTGCCAAGAATGTCCTCGGTCGAATCGAGATGCGAAAGCGCGCTCGACAGGAGGGCCTTTTCGAGCTCACCGCGCGAATCCTGGAGGTCGGCGTCGAGGAACTGAGCGATCTCTGCGAGTCTGATCCCGAACTTGAGGAACTACTCATTCGTGTCCTCGAGGCCGCAGCAGATACGGCGACCCGTGAGAAATTGGTCACTTACGCGCTTGCGCTCGCGAACGGGGTCCGAGGAGAAAATCCTGACGGACACTGGGAGTCGACCTTTGTCGATGTGATCCACAATCTTGGCCCCAACCATCTCGAGCTTCTTGATCGATTCACGCGCACGTCAAATGAATTAGGCCTCGGCGACGGTAGCCAAGAGTTTGATAGCCCTCTTGGTCAACTCAATGACGTTCAGATTGAGTTAGTCGCGAAGGATTTGCCGGCGCTTCGTTCAATTCTGGCCGTCCTTCAGCGAGATGGCCTGTTGGATCACAGATTTGTTAGTGGCGGAGGATTCATTGGCGTCAGCACGACGTCCGGGCTCTGGGAGCTGACTGATTTTGGTACGACGGTTCACGACGTTCTGAAGGAGTTGGGAAGGCGGCTGGCTCCCGCGTGACGATTTTCAGGCGACCCTTAACGCTGGGAGGGTGGCTATCTTTCGAACTCGTCGACTGATCGAGACACGAGACTGCGCGCCGACCGCACGGCGCCGCGGGCTTTTGTTGCTGAAACGATCAGGATGCCGTAGTGAGCCTCGTCTTTGAGATCCAATAAGCGACGAAATGTATTTGCTAGTGAGCGACCGTCTGGAGTGGCAGTCTCCAGCAATGTCGAGGCAGCGCGGTGATTGTCACCGCGATGTATTCTTCCGAGACGGCTGGAACAGATACTGTCAGAAGCGGCGATTCCAGCAAGGACCGCGAGACCAGCTGCGACGTTTAGAAACTCATCACGACCCTGTTCCCTGAGGACCAATTCGGCGATTTCAAGGTAGGACTGAGCTGTCCGCATTCGTGCGCGTGCCGTTTCCCTATTGGCACTTACGGTGCGAGATCGGGGTGGCTTTGTCACTTCAATGCGATTGTGGACGTCGACGAAAAGTTGAACGTGGGTTTCGTGGTCAGTGCAATACCTTCGCGATCGATATTCGCGATTAACTCTGAGCCACTCTTACGCTTACCTGCAATCTCGTAAATGCTGAGATCTACGACTTGAAGTTGATTGCCAGTCCATGATTGAACTTGACCTCGCAATTGATCCACTTGGTTCTGCCATTGTTTCTCTTGAAGGGCAGTCATCGCGAATCGAGTCGAATTGGCGCTTAACTGGTTCGCGAAGTCAATCAAAGATCCAAGGAATCCTGTCGCGTGCGGTGCCCGATTCGGCGCAAGTTGCTCACCCCGCTCGGGCAGATGCACAAGGAGGAGGTCAATGTCGCTGTCGGGCCCACCATCACCTCGAGCCGCAGAGCCGAACAATCGTGCGTCAATCGGGGCCAGATCCCAAACGGCGAGCACCTCACGGAGGCGACGCAGGAACTCCGAACGGATACCAGCGAGTTCCACCGCTACGTTCGCAGCGACATGCTGGCGATTGAGCTCGTGGACTCGGTTCCGTCCCATCTCTACGGCCCGAACGATTCCTTGGTCGACCAGCCGTGCCAGGCACCTTCGAATCCCAATCTCAGACCCTCGGGCTGCCTGTTCAGCGATTTCGCCGACTGTCAAAGGCCGGCCCGCGCGTGCCAAGACGGCGAGTACCGGTCCATCCAGAGTTGGCGTAATCGCTCTTGTCGGGTCGCTCAGATCCATTATCTAAAAGTATAGCTCAATATCAATAAGTATAGATAGCTATACTTATTGATATTGACGCCGGAACTTGCGCTTGGCCCGGCATCGGCCTCTGATCACCGGGCTGAGGCGAAAAAGAAGAGTGCCGCAGGATCGCCGGTTTGATGCGGTTGTCTACCCAGGACAGCTTCAAAGGCCTGGTAGTTACTTTGCGTTCACAGATTGACGTTGTGCCTCGACCCATTCACGGATGTCCGCGAGATCGAATCGGACGAGATGGCCCACCTTTATCATCGGTACTCGCCTCTCAGCAACCATCCTCCGGACATAGCGTTGATTGACTCCGAGGAGATCGGCAAGCGTTGCAATGTCGATGAGTTCGGGGAACTTCAGCTGACCGTTCTGTTCTTTCATGGTGACACCTTTTCATCGTGATTACCGCGTTTCACCATCAGTGTGCGATATCGACCTCCCAACTAAGCTCCCAACTGAGCTCCATTTTCGAAATCAACCTCCTTTTAAGCTCGATTTTTCACATTGACCTCCCGAGAGCCTCCTTTTAAGCTCGATTTTCGCGAGCAGCCGCTCAAAGGCCTCTCCGTGGACGCGGACGCGCAAACTTTTGAAGCTGGCACTGTGACCTGCGCAAAGAGAACATATTGCAGAGATCACCAGTGAGCGAGATCAGACGCCTGTTGCATTTGGATTGCAAGGAGATGGCGAGGAGAGGTCGATTAGTGCCTGAGGAGCTCTTTTTTGCTTGGAGACGGGATCGATGCGTTGTGATGCGGCGTTCATCGTGGAAACAGATCTGAAATTGATGTTGCCGCTCGCCAAATCGTTGGTGATGCCTTCGCATCGATCAGTTCGCAACAGCCTCGAGCGACCTCTGAATGTCCCATAGGTGATGGTGAGCGTCATGCGCATTGGCGCACGCGATATCTTCCAGGGTCAGTGCTCCGCGTTCAGGATGGATGAGGAGAACCTCAGTCGATCCTGAGCGCGCAACGACCTCCAACCATTCGGCAACAGCTCGACGAAGTGACCATTCGGCTGCAGCTAGTGGAATCTTCTCGTAGGCGCGTGCAGCTGCAAGCAGGTCTTGGTCGTAGGCACCGATCACTGCACCTGCACCAGCTGTTGCCCCGGCGAGTCGTTCAGCCCAGATGTGCAGATTGTCCGCCACGTGACAGACGTAGGCACCGACGGACCATCCAAGGTCGGGATGTCGCTCGGCACCGGTCGCGCTCACGAGTATCTGTTCATAGGAGGCCGGCACCTCCGAAATAAGCACAGTCGCATCGTCGAGGCTCACAGACCACAAAAACCCGCATTCGCGACACGGATCACCGTAGAGCGCGGAGCCCCAGGTATCCATTCGATCATCATTGCATGTAACTCGTCCAATCACTTTGCTTGCTCACGATCAATGTGCGATGCCGCAATAACGCATTGGCTTCCAACTCGAACTATCCCGTATCAACCACTGTTGACCACGCTTTACCGTTCAGAAACTATCCCTGTACAGGCCTTTTGTCTTGTGTCATACATGGAGATGTGTTGGACACCTCTGCATCGTTGATGCTCGCCTCGCCAAGCGAGTTCTTCCACTCATGATGAGCTTCGTGAAGATGTCTCCCTCCTCGTGGAGCTACTACGCGAAGGAGGTCGCGAGCGGTCGCGAGGACTACTACGCGAGTGCTGCTGATCGTCCCGGACGCTTCGTCGGACGAGGAGCAGCAGCACTTGGACTGAGTGAATTGGCGATGAGTGCTGAGGCGCTCGAGCGTCTCTTTGGCC
>Ga0307372_10003735_pt1 | contig 24079 bp, 28 predicted proteins | sample OX1MG_FD_202533 | JGI IMG/M metagenome (GOLD analysis project Ga0307372, IMG submission 202533) | Soil microbial communities from Risofladan, Vaasa, Finland - OX-1 | ecosystem: Environmental > Terrestrial > Soil > Coastal area > Acid sulfate soil | place: Finland: Risofladan, Vaasa | collected...
GTCCTCGCGACCGACACAAGGGTCACCGCAGGCGGGTACATCGCCCACAAGAGAGGGAAGAAGCTCCTCCAGGTAGACCGCCATCTGGCCGTTACGATATCGGGAGGGGTGGCCGACGCCCAGAACGTGGTCGACAGCCTCAAGTACTACGCGGGCAGCTACAGGATCGAGAAGGGGATTCCCCTGCCGGTCAAGTCGGCAGCCCGGATAGTCTCCAACATCCTCTTCGGCTCTCGCTACTACCCGTACATCGCCATAGTCATCGTCGGGGGGTACGACAGCACCGGCGGCTCGATCTACAACGTCGACCTCTTCGGGTCTGCCATCCGCGAGAAGGTGACCGCGACCGGGAGCGGCTCTCCGGTGGCCTACGGCGTGCTGGAGGAGGGATTCACCGAAGGCATGACCGTCGCCAAGGGGGTCACGCTCGCGGCGAACGCTATAATCGCGGCGATGAGGCGCAACGTCTACACCGGCGACAATTTCGACATCGCCATAATAGACAAGGCGGGCTTTAGAGAGGTTTCAGAGCAGGAGAAGGAGAAGCTCCTCGCTCAGTTTGCGGGACGCAGTTAAGGTTTGGCGCAAAAGGCAAATCACGTAAGCCTCATGGGGACGATTCTAAACGGTATCCCAGCGGAGGCTCAGATAACCAGGATAGAGTACGAGGGGCCCAGGATCGCGCTCTACACCAAGAACCCAAAGTACCTCCACCAGAACAACTACATCATCTCGGAGATCGTGAACACCGTGAAGAAGCGGGTCGTGACCCGCACCGAGAAGTCGATCAGGAAGCCCGAGCAGGACGCTAAATCGATCCTAGAGAAGTCGTTCCCCGTCGAGGCTGGCGCGTCGAACTTCTTCTTCGACGACGCCACTGGCGAGGTCACCGTCGAGGCGAACAACCCCCGCGTGCTCTCCCCCGACGTCGGGTACGACCTCGGGGACCTCATGGGCAAGACGGGCTGGAAGATAAGGGTCAGGAAGGCCCCTCACATCGCGTCCTCTGCGATCCAGAACGTGTACTACGCGCTGAGGACGGGGAGCGACGAGCGGGAGAAGTTCTACAGGGAGCTCGGCGAGACGATCTTCAGGCCGAGATACGCCTCCTCCGAGCAGGTCACTATCAAGTGCCTGGGAGCAGGGCAGGAGGTAGGGAGGTCGTGCTTCCTCGTCGAGACGTCCGAGAGCAAGGTCCTGATGGACGCCGGGATCTCTCCCGGCGCGAAGAACAGCTGGGACGCCTACCCAAGGCTCGACTGGGCGGACGTCAACCTCAACGAGCTAGACGCGGTCGTCCTGAGCCACGGCCACCTCGACCACATGGGCTTCTTGCCGGCGCTCTACAAGTTCGGCTACGAAGGCCCCGTCTACTGCACCGAGCCCACGCTCCCGCTCATGACCCTCCTCCAGAACGACTTCATCAAGATAGCCCAGATGGAGGGAGGGAGGATGCTCTACGACCAGAAGGACATACGGAGCCTCATACAGCACACCATCACGCTCCAGTACGGGACCGTCACAGACATCTCCCCTGACATCAAGCTCGTCCTCAACAACGCCGGGCACATCCTCGGCTCCGCGACCGTGCACCTCCACATCGGCGAGGGTGTCCACAACATCGTCTACACAGGCGACTACAAGTACGGCAGGACGCAGCTCTTCGACTCGGCGAGCTGGAACTACCCTCGCGTCGAGACGCTGATCACCGAGGCCACCTACGGCAACAAGGAGGACATCATGCCTCCCCGCGGCGAGGTGGAGATGAACTTTGTCAACGCCATCAACAGCACGCTCGCCAACGGCGGGAAGGTGCTCATCCCGACGCCCGCGGTGGGCAGGGCGCAGGAGATAATCCTCGTCCTCGACCACTACATGAGGAACAAGGTCCTCACCGAGGCGCCCGTCTTCCTCGAAGGGATGATCTCAGAGGCGACGGCGATTCACGTCTCATATGCCGACTACCTCTCGAGGGAGCTCCGGAGCAAGATCCTGGAGCAGGGCATCAACCCGTTCGTGAGCGAGTACCTCACCTCCATCGAGCACCCCTCGAAACGGGACGAGGCACTGAGGGAGGGCCCGGCGGTCATCATGGCCACCTCGGGCATGCTCGAGGGCGGGCCGGTGCTCCAGTACTTCGAACACATAGCGCCCTCCGAAAGGAACAAGATACTCTTCGTCTCGTACCAGGTCCAGGGGACCCTGGGCAGGCGCGTCCTCGACGGCACCCACCAGGCGAGCCTGATGGGAGACAACGGCAAGATCAAGATCGTGGACGTCAAGGCCGCCACCCAGAAGGTCGAGGGCTTCAGCGGGCACAGCGACTACAACGAGATAATCAGGTTCATCGGGAAGATGCGCCCGAAGCTCCAGCAGGTCATAGTGCAGCACGGGGACAAGAGGAAGATTGAGAACCTGGCCTACGTGATCCAGCGCATCTACAGGGTGCCCGCGCTAAGGCCGGCCGTCCAAGAAGCGATACGCGTCTTCTAGCTGGAGAGCGAGCCTCTCCAGATCCGCACGCCGGGCGGAGTGATTACTATCCTCTCCTCGCCCAGCCTTGCGATGTCGCCCCCGATCGAGGTCGCGAACTCGTAGAGCTGCTCGACGACGGTCTTCAGGTCCTCCACGCTCTTCTGAGCGAGTGGAGTGACACGCAATATCACTATCGTCCTCTTCGCCACGTCGTCCTGTATCGCCTGGATGTCCTCGGCGCTCCGAAGCTGCAGAGCCTTTAGCAGCATACCTGCCCCTTCTTGCGAGGTACCCTCTCCGGACTCCTCGGCGGTCAAGCTCGATTCCAAGTTAATCTTGTCACCCTTGAATACATTATACCGGCTTTTAAACATAAACGCGATATATATTTGCGAGAGGTCAAATTTTTTTGTACGCACCCCAGAACTTGTCTCCTGCATGATGCAAGTTCTTGATGCAATTGCCCTTCTTCAGCTCCGCCATCTCTGAGCTGGCCACGGCAGTCCTTCCCACGGCGGCCGCCCTGCCCTTCTTGTCTTCGCGCACAATGACGAGCTTCCCTACCTCCCCCCACTCGTCATACTTCGAGATCCCCGGCCGCATCACGTCGGCACCTTTGATGATGTACTTCAAGGCGCCTTCGTCGATTGTGACGGAAGGGAAGAGCCCGACCGCCTCGGCCGACCCCACGAAGGGGAGATAGTCGCCGCCCGCCCCTCCGCTGACGAACGTGAACCTTCCGTCGATTATCACGAACTTCGACTCCTCGTCGGGCTCCAGTATCTCGACCTGGGCAGACCGTGGCACCTCCAGATGGATCCCTGCTGAGCGCTCGATCTCCGCGATGAGCTCCCTCGAGTCGTGCTTGGAGACAACCTGCCTCTTCAATTCTCGGATGGGCGTCGAATGCATCAATTTAATAAAGCCAGCCTTCGACGCCCACTCTCAACCGGTGCAATTAGACACAATGTCCGCGGACATGGCGATCAAAGTGCTCGAGACCAGCCTCGGAAAGGTGGTCCTGATCAAGCTGAAAGGAGGCAAGGTGATCCGGGGCTCGCTTCAGGGCTTCGACCAGCACATGAACCTCTCTCTCGAAAAGGCAGAGGAGATTGTCGCGGACGGCAAGTCCAACTCCCTGGGGACTCTGATAGTCAGGGGAGACAACATCATCATGATCTCTCCTCCGCCCGGCTGAGATAGTCCCTCTTCCGCCACCTAGGGTGGAACTCTTTTACCACGGCGGCCAGGCGCTCGCACCTGCAGACCTTGAGCAACAGCGCGGTCCCTCGAAATCCGACCATCCGCTCGGTGGCGGTCCTCGGCGCCGGGACGATGGGTCACGGGATAGCCGAGGCGGCGGCTCTCTCCGGATATCGGGTCGTCCTCTACGACGTGGAGCGCCGCTTCTTGGACTCTGGGATGGAGAAGATCAGGTGGAGCCTGGCGAAGCTCGCGGAGAAGGGCGCGGTCACGGCCAAGAGGGCGGAGGAGACCGCCGAAGGGATAGTCTGCACGACCGAGCTGGGTGAGGCCGCCCGATGCGACCTCATCATAGAGGCGGCGCCGGAGAGCCTCGACCTGAAGAAGAGCCTCTTCGCCCGACTCGACGCCCTCACCGAGGGCGCGCTGCTCGCGACGAACACGAGCAGCATCCCCATCACCGAGATCGCGGCGGCGACCAGCAGGCCGGAGGCAGTCGTGGGAATCCACTTCTTCAACCCGCCAGTCATGATGCCTCTGGTGGAGGTGATCAGGGGGGCGAGGACCAGCGACGAGTCCGTCCGGACGGCTGTCGGGTTCTGCAAGGCTCTGGGAAAGCAGGTCGTCGTGTGCCAGAAAGACGTGCCCGGGTTCATGGTCAACAGGGTGATCGGCCCGATGATCAACGAGGCGGCGTGGGTCGTGGCCAGAGGGGAGGCGACCATCCGGCAGGTCGACTCTTGCTGCGTCTACAGAGTGGGCCTTCCTATGGGGCTCTTCGAGCTCGCCGATTATACCGGGATAGACGTGATCAGCGCGGCGTCGCAGACTATGAGGGCCAGGGATCCAGGCTCCCTTCCAGTCGCGCCCGCCCTCGGCGAGATGGTGAAGGCGGGGACCCTCGGACGAAAGACCGGAGAGGGGTTCTACAGCTACTCGGCGGGCGGTGCCTCCTACTCAAGGGCGGAGGGCGACTCGCTCGACCCGCTCCTCTTCTTCTCGGTGGGGATAAACTCGGCAGCGTGGCTCCTACGGAACGAGGTGTGCACCAGGGATGACCTAGACGCGTCCGTGAAGCTCGGGCTGGGCTTCCCTCAGGGGATACTCCAGCTCGCGGACGCGTGGGGGGTCGACAGGGTGGTCGCGGCCCTCCGAAAGAAGCAGGCTGCCTACGGGGACGCCTACGCCCCAGACCCTCTCCTGGTCAAGATGGAAGAGCGGGGGGACATCGGCACATCCTCGGGCAGAGGTTTTTATGACTATGGCTCAAAAGAGACCAAGTTGGAAGAACTATCGCTCAGGAAGGCGCCCCCTCTCGCGTGGGTGACCCTGAACCGTCCGCACCGGCACAACACCATCACCCCGAAGATGATGGACGAGTTGGAGGCAGTCGCCAACGACCTCGCGAGGGACGGCGCGGTCAGGGTGGTCGTCATCTCCGGGGAGGGCGGGAAGGCGTTCAGCGCGGGAGCCGACCTTACCGCCTTCGAGTTCACCTCCCCACTGAAGGCCTTCGAGTCTTCCAGGAGGATGTTCGAGGTCTTCAGCCTCTTCGAGAAGATGCCGAAGCCCGTCATCGCGGCCATCAACGGCTACGCCTTCGGCGGGGGATGCGAGCTTGCCTTGGCGTGCGACTTCAGGCTCGCGTCAGAGTCGAGCCAGATCGGGCTCACCGAGACCAGCCTCGGGATAATCCCGGGCGCCGGCGGCACCCAGCGCCTCCTGCGCCTCGTGGGGGTGAGCAGGGCGAAGGAGATGATCTACCTGGGGGAACGACTGCCTGCTCAAGATGCCCTCAAGGTCGGGCTCCTTGACAGGGTGTACGCAAACGAGAGTTTTCAGTCCGAGGTCGAGGGTTTCGCGAGGAAGCTCGCGAAGCGCGCCCCCGTCGCCTTGAAGCTCGCAAAATATGCGATCAACCTAGCGCAGCAGGTCACCGCTGCCGACGCGGGACAGCTGTTCGAGGCAGGAGGCTTCGGCCTCGCGCTCTCGACACAGGACGCCTCGGAGGGCATCAGCTCCTTCCTCTCGAAGAAGGAGCCGGAGTTCAAGGGGGAATGAAACGATAAATACGGTCGGACCGGCCTTTTTTCAGGGACCTTGACAGGCCTTCCCGCGATCGGCTTCTCGCCTGAGCATGAGGACCTCCGCTCCTGGGCCAGGGACTTCGCCAACAGGGAGATAGCACCCGTGGCCGAGAGGATAGACAGGACCGACGAGTATCCCCGCGACCTCGCCAAGAAGATGGGAGAATACGGGCTGCTCGGCCTCGGCACACCGAAGGAGTACGGGGGCCTCGGCCTCGACCTCATCTCGTCCGCGGTCGTCGCTGAGGAGATCGCCAGGGTGAGCCTATCGGCAGGGCTAATCATCGGCGTCCAGAACGGTCTGGTGGCGTACCCCATCTCCGAGTTCGGCACGAAGGAGCAGAAGGAGAAGTACCTCCCCAGGCTGGCGAAGGGAGAGATCATCGGCTCCTACGGGCTCACCGAGCCGGGCGCCGGATCTGACGCCGCCAACATCCAGACCAAGGCGGACAAGACTTCGGACGGCTCCTACAAGATAAACGGGTCGAAGATGTGGATCTCGCAAGGGCTTCTCGCCGACTTGGTCGTCCTCTTCACGAGGACTGGGAGCGCGGCCGACGGAGCCGCAGGCATGACCGCGTTCTTGGTGGACAAGGGCACCCCTGGGTTCAAGGTCGGCGGCAAGCTCGAGGTCATCGGGATAAGGGGGACCGGGACGGCCGAGCTCGTCTTCAACGACTGCACGGTTCCTGGGACGAACATGCTCGGTTCCGTTGGAGACGGGTTCCTGATTGCGATGGCGGTCCTGAACCAGGGGCGCGTCGGGGCGGCCGCAGGGGCGCTGGGCATCGCGAGCGCGGCCCTGGATGCGTCGGTTTCATACTCAAGGACGAGGGTGCTCTTCGACAGGCCCCTCGCGAAGTTCGAGTGGATACGGTTCCTGATCGCCGACATGGCGACGAGGCTCGAGGCGGCGCGGCTCCTCACGTACAGGGCGGCGTATCTCAGGGACAAGGGAGAGGAGTTCGTGAAGGAGGCGTCGATGGCGAAGGTCTTTTCGACGGAGACCGCGGTCTGGGTCTGCGAGAGGGCCATCCAGATCCACGGTGGGATAGGCCTGAGCAAGCTCCTCCCGCTCGAGCGGTATCTCAGGGACGCCAAGGTACTGGACATCGTGGAGGGGACCTCGGAGGTCCAGCGGTGGATCCTCTCCAGGGAGATCTTGCAGGACTGAGCGGACCATGAAGAACGTCGCAATAGTCGGAATCGGCCACTCGAAGTTCGGCAGGCGGACGGACGTGAACCTCGCCGAACTCGCGTTCGAATCGATAAAGGAGGCAATCGACGATTCCGGAGTCCAGAAGAAGGAGATCCAGAACGTTACTGTCGGGAGCGCAGGGGGGTGGTATGAGGAGAACCTTCCAGCAGTCATCGTGAACGAGTACGCGGGCTTCCAGGACGTCGGGACGATGAGGGTGGAGGCAGCATGTGCAAGCGGGAGCGCGGCCGTGAGGAGCGCATACCTCAGCATCGCGAGCGGCGAGGCGGACGTCACCATGGCGGTGGGGATCGAGAAGATGACCGAGGTCGACACGCTCACGGCCGTCGAGCTGATGGGGCGGTCCGGCTCCTATCTATGGGAGTTCGAGAACTACGGCATGACGTTTCCCGCATATTACGCGCTCTACGCCGTGGCGCACATGAAGCGGTACGGGACCTCGGAGGAGGACATGGCCAGGGTGGCGGTCAAAGCGCACCACTACGGATCGATGAACCCCCTGGCCCAGTTCCAGAAGGAGATTACCCTCGAGAAGGTCCTCTCGTCGCAGGTCATATCCTGGCCCTTGAAGCTCTACGACGCGTGTCCCATCACCGACGGCTCGGCAGCCGTGGTCCTCGCGAGCGAGGAGATGGCGAGCAAGCTCTCGGACACTCCAGTCTGGATAAAGGGGATAGGGTTCTCCTCTGACTCCGCCAACCTCAGCAAGAGGGGGGACTACGTGGGCCTGAGGGCGACCGTCGACGCATCTCGAAAGGCGTACGCCGCTGCCAAGATATCCCCGAAGGACGTGGACGTAGCGACCTGCCACGACTGTTTCACCATCGCCGAGCTGATGGCCTACGAAGACCTCGGGTTCTGCGCCAAGGGGGAAGGCGGCAAGCTCGTACGCGAAGGGCAGACCGAGGTCGGAGGCAAGATCCCCGTCAACCTCGACGGAGGCCTGAAAGCGAAGGGCCATCCTGTCGGGGCGACCGGCGTCTCGATGACCGTAGAGATATCAAAGCAGCTCAGGGGCGAGGCAGACAGCGGGAGGCAAGCCCCAATCAAGAACGGGATCGGCCTCGTGCACAACGTGGGCGGCACGGGTCATTACTGCTACGTGACGGTGCTCTCGAGGTCGAAATAGTTGGCCAGCCGCGACGAGCCTCCGACGTTGCACTCGAAGCGGAGCCTGACCCTCAGGTTCAACATCCCGATCTCGAAGACTAGCCGCTTTTGGACGGGGCTCGCCGAGGGGAAGTTCGTCACGACGAAATGCGGGGACTGCGGAAGGCTGACCTTCCCGCCCCAGGCCGACTGCCCGAACTGCATGAGCGGCAACTCGAAGTGGGTCGAACTGGGGACCGAGGCGGAGCTCCTTACCTTCACCTACGTGCAGATCACGCCGACGAGCTTCGTCGACCACGACCCATATGTCGTCGCGATCGGGAGGCTGAAGGAGGGGTTGAACGTCCTCGCGTGGGTCGAGGGAGGGGACCCAACGAGGCTGAAGCCTGGCGCAAGGCTCAAGATCGAGACCAGGAAGGAGGCGGAAGGGGGCCCGTACTACGTCTTCGTCGTGACGCCCTGAGGAAGCTAGAACTCGACCTGGATCGACCGAATGAGCTCGGCGATCCTCATGAACCTGTCCTTGTAGAAGAGGATCTTGGTGATGGAGCCCTTGAACTTGAGGAGCCCCTTCAGGACAGCCGACTGGAAGTCGACCTCCCCCTTCGCGACCTTGGTCCAGGTCTCATACGCCCCCTCGAAGGAGAACTCAGCCTGAGCGGCGGGTTCCGAGGGGGAGATGGACGTCTTCCCGTCCTCGACCTTGAGCATGTAGCTCGAGACGTTGCTCTGCTCCGTGGAGACGAGCTTGATGCTGGTCTTCAGGCCCTTCGTCCCCTCCTGCCACTTCGCGTCGTTGGCAAGGTTGTCCTGAAGCTGCGCAAAGAACTCGGGAGAGAAGTACTTGACCATTCGCGACCAGCTACCTCGGGACGGCTTTTTTGAGCTTACCTATCGCACCGGAAGTCAGCTCCGACTTGAGGGTGACCGCCCCAGCGCTTACCTGAAGGGACTCCCTTACCATCGGGAGGTCGACGTTGTCAGTCTTCACTATCAGCGCGTGCTCGAACCATACGGCCTTTTTGGCGAAGACCGGGGAAATCTTCGCAATCCGGCGCGTGAGCTCCTTCTTCGCCTCCTCGTCTATAGGCGCCACGCTGGTCAGCATGAGGTACCTCTTGTGCCTAGGGCCTCTCATTCAGCCGCTCACCTCGAGGAGCCTCGCGTAGAACCCTTCGGGATCTCGCTTGATCATGTATGAGCGGGGCTTCACCTTCACCCTGACAGGGTCCGAGCTTGCGAGGACCGCGCTCCCCTTCATGACAAGGACCTGCTTGCTGAGCCTTATGTAAAGCGCGTTGTGCTCGTCCAGCACCGCCCCCAGGTCACCCAGTATCGCCTTCCTCTCATCAGGCTCGATGTGGGAGACTATCTGGCGGAGCGCCGCCTCCGCCTCGTCCCCCGTCAGGTGGTGCCGGATCCAGACTATCTTGTTGCCGTAGTGCCCCTCGACCTCCTGGCGCTCCGCTGGAATGTCTCCCCCCAGAAGGGAGGCGACCGCCCTCCTGACCTTGTCCTCGTCCTCGGTCATCTGAAGGAAGTACGAGACCTCGAGAGACTGGACCGCCGAGCTCATGGCGCGGCTATCTGCGCCGAAATAAGTTTATCAAGTCTCGCGGGCCGAAACCCTCCAGAAGAGCCCAGAATGCGTGGCCACCTGAAGGTCCTCGGCATAGAGAGCACCGCCCACACCTTCTCTGCCTCCCTCGTCACCGAACGCGAAGGCGTCCTTACCAACGCGAAGGACATCTACATGCCGCGCGAAGGCAGCGGGATACACCCCGCCGAGGCCGCCGAGCACCACCTCGCAGTCGCCGTCAAGGTCGTGCACGAGGCGCTCGAGAGGAAGAGCGAGCGCGGGAGCGACCTCGATGACGTCGACGCTATCGCCTACTCGATGGGACCGGGGCTGGGGCCTTGCCTCAGGGTGGGGGCGGTGGCCGCGAGGACCCTCGCGCTCTCGACGGGGAAGCCGCTGGTCGCCGTCAACCACGCTGTCGGGCACATCGAGCTCGGCTGCCTCCTCACCGGGGCTAAGACACCGCTCGTCCTCCTGATCTCCGGCGGCCACACGATGGTCGTCGCCCACTCGAACGGGGTCTGGCGGGTCCTCGGAGAGACCCTCGACCTTACCCTGGGGCAGCTCCTCGACCAGATGGGACGCTTCGTCGGGTTCGCTTCCCCCTGCGGGAGGAAGATAGAGGAGGCCGCGGCCAAGTCGAGCCGATATCTCAAGCTCCCTTACACGGTCAAGGGAAACGACGTCTCCTTCTCGGGCGTGCTGACGGCCGCCAAGAAGCTGATCGGCGGGGGCGCCTCGTTCGAGGACGTATGCTACTCCCTCCAAGAGACGGCGTTCGCGATCACCACGGAGGTGACGGAGCGAGCCCTCGCTTTCACGGGAGCTCGGGAGCTCCTCGTCGTCGGCGGGGTCGCCGCAAACCGCAGGCTCTCCGGGATGCTCGAGACCATGGCGACGAGGCACAGGGCGACCGTAGAGGTCGTCCCGCCCCAGTTCAGCGGGGACTGCGGCGCGCAGATCGCGTGGACTGGCCTTCTTGCGTTCAGAGCGGGCGAGCACCTCTCCAGCGTGGCGGACAGCGTCGTCAGGCAATCCTGGCGCCTCGACACCGTCCCCACCCCTTGGAGGAGCTAGCGGACGCGCAAAGGAGAGAGACAAACCTTGAAGCTCATCTATCGGGGCGCAGAAGCGGACGTCTACAAGGGGGATTGGTGCGGACAGCCCGCGGTCTACAAGATGCGCAAACCGCTGCTCTACAGGCTCCCGGAGCTGGACAAGCTGATCAGAAGCCAGAGGACCGTCCACGAGGCTCAGATGATCCACCATTCGAAGCTGGCCGGGGTCTCCGCCCCGCACCTCTACTACCTCTCTCCTCAGGAGTCGCTTCTAGTCATGGAGTACCTCAAGGGCGAGCGTCTCAAGACCCTCCTGCTCGAAGCGGGGCTGACGAGGAAGAGGGCGGGGGCCCTGGGCGAGGAGTTCGGGCGCAGCATAGCCAAGCTCCACGCCGCGGGGATAATGCACGGTGACCTCACGACATCCAACGTGATAGTCGACGGCGACTCGCTGAGCCTCATAGACTTCGGGCTAGCGGTCCATTCGCAAAGGCTCGAAGACCAGGCGGTAGACCTGAGGCTGATCAAGGAGACCCTCACCGGGGCCCACAACATCGTATCGAAGCCATTCATGCAGTCGATGCTCGGGGGCTACTCCTCGGTTCTTGGGAGCGCGAGGGCGGAGGCTGCGACGAAGAAGCTAGCAGAGATAGAGAGGAGGGGGAGGTATGCGAAGGTCGAGTAGGGTGGGCGGCTTGTCGGTACTCTTCGCGACCTCGAACCGCGGGAAGCTCGACGAGGCACGGGCGATCCTCGCCCCCTTCGGAATCTCGGTGGAGCAATTCGACGGCAAGGGGATCGAGATACAGGCGGACACCACGAGCGACGTCGCCTCCTACGCGTCGAGGGGAGCGGCGAAGGCCGCAGGAAGGGCGGTCCTGGTCGAGGACGCGGGCCTCTTCGTCGAGTCGCTCGAGGGCTTCCCTGGGCCCTACTCAGCCTATGCCTTCAAGACCATCGGGGTGGCAGGGGTCATCAGTCTGCTCCGGTCGTCCCCTCGCGGGAGAGAGGCCAGGTTCGTCAGCTCGCTCGCCTACTGCGAGCCGCATGGGGAGCCCGTGCTCTTCGAGGGCTCCGCCCTGGGGGCGATAGCGACGAGGCCGAGGGGAACGAAGGGGTTCGGGTTCGATCCCATATTCGTCCCGAAAGGCGGGCGCAAGACCTTCGGGGAGCTGACCATAGACGAGAAGAGCGCGGTCTCCCACAGGGCGGACTCTATGAAGAAGTTCGCAGAGTGGTATCTCTCGCGGGACCTGCGCTGAGGCCGGGAATGGTTTTAAACCGGGCGAAATCGAGTCGGTTCGGTTCGATTGGCGAGGATACATTCGCATCGGCACGGGAAGAGCCATCAGACAAGGCCCACCAGCAAGAGGGCCCCTAGCTGGCTCACCTACAGCGCCGATGAGGTCACTGCGATGGTGATCAAGCTTGCAAAGGAAGGCGTCACCCCCAGCTCGATAGGCGTGAGGCTCAGGGACGACTACGGGATACCGCTGGTAAAGCCGATAATCGGCAAGTCAGTCATGGAGCTCCTGAGGGAGAACAAGCTCGCGCCCGCCATCCCGGAGGACCTGCAGAACCTGCTCGACTCCGCCCGGAGGGTCCAGTCGCACCTCAACGCCTTCAGGGCCGATAGGAAGAACGTCCGCTCGCTCGAGCTCATAGAGGCAAAGATCTACAGGCTCTCAAAGTACTACAAGGAGATAGGAGTCCTCCCGCAGAACTTCAAGTACAGCGCAGTAGTGGCTCAGCTAAGCTGACAAAGAAGGGTGGGATCTCGGAGTGGTGGCGAGCGAGGCTGCTACGGCGGCCGCCCCGCGGCACGACCTTCACTCCCTGATGGCTCGTGCAAGAACCGAGGCCGAGCACCTGGTCGACCTTTCAAACCACGGCGCCAGGTTTTTGGTCGTCACCCACATCGACGCGGACGGCCTTTCCAGTGGCTCCATAGCGTTCTCAACGCTCGCGAGGAAGAACTTTGCCGTCTCGGTCAGGGCGATCCCCGACCTGGACCTGCGGGCGATCGAGAGGCTGAAGGCAGACCGGTTCGAGTTCTACCTCTTCACTGACCTCGGCTCGGGGCTCCTCGGGGCGCTCTCAGACGCCTTCGGGGAAGGGTACGCGGTGGTCGACCACCATCAGGTCCCCGAGGACGACTTGTCCCATCCTCGCCTGATCAACGCGTGGAACTACGGCTACGATGGAGGCGTCGACGCCTGCTCGTCCACGATGGCCTACGCCTTCGCGAAGGCCTTCGACGAGAGGGGGAATCTCGACCTCTCCGCCCTAGCAATGGTGGGCGCGCTCGGGGACAGGCAGGACAAGGGCGACGGGCGCTCGCTGGGAGGGCTCAACAAGCTGGCCGTCGACGACGCGGTCTCGAAGGGGTTGGTCGGGGTCTCGAAGGACCTCCTATTCTACGGCAGGGAGACGAGGCCGGTCCATGAGGCCATCGCGATGAGCTACTCGCCTTTCATCTCCGGCCTCTCTGGGGCGAAGGACGCCGCGCTTGCCACGCTCTCGAACTCCGGCTTCAAGCTCAAGGAAGGCGGGAGGTGGCGCACCCTCGGCGAGCTCTCCAACGACGAGAAGCAGAAGGTCATCGAGGTGATCGCCGGCTTCATAGCCTCCGCCGGACAGGGGTCGGACGTCCTCAAGGACCTTGTGGGGACCGTGTACACCTTCGAGTTCGAGGACCCGCTCACCCCCCTCAGGGACGCGCGGGAGTTCGTGAGCGTGCTGAACGCGTGTGGACGGATGGACAGGACCGACCTGGGCATCTCGATCTGCCTCGGGGACAGGGAGGATGCGCTACGCTCGGCCCTCAGCCTGATGTCCGAATACCGGGCGAAGCTGAACAAGGCCATCCAGAAGCTCCAGCTGGAGACGGACAAGGTCGCCACCAAGGGGAGCGTCATGTTGGTCATGGGGGAGGAGTTCATCGAGGAGAGGATGACCGGCTCCATCTCATCTCTCCTGGCGTCCTCCGACCGGTTCCGCGACAAGTTGGTCCTGGTCAGGGCGAAGTCGGGGGACTCCGAGTTGAAGTACTCCTCGCGCATCGGCGACTCGTATCAGGGCAAGGTCAACCTCGGAGAGGTGATGCGGGAGGCGGCCGAGCACGTCGGCGGCGTCGGCGGGGGCCACAGCATGGCCGCGGGCGCCAAGATACCCTTCTCGCGGCGCGACGACTTCACGAGGCTCGTCCTCGAGAAGGTGGCAGAGTCCTGACAGACGGCAAGGGTAGGGCGCCCGAGGATGCCCTGACCATCGATCTCCTGATCGAGTGCGGAGACGAGACGGTCGCCTCCGCGCTCAACGAGGCCCTGATGCCCGACAATCGTTACTTCCCAAAGGGCCAGCGGTTCAAGGCATCCAGGGAGGGCCCTTTCATCCGCTTCAGCGTCGGGTCACCGAGGGCAAGGCCGGCTCTGAGCACGGTGGCAAGCATCATCTCAGACGCCAAGCTGTTCAGCGACGTCTGGGTCGAGGCCAAGACCCGGGGGCTTGGGAGCGCGGCGCCCCAGTGACTCTGGAAGATCCCGCCCGTTGCAACGATTATCTCCCAGGCCGTGTAGGGTGAGGCAAGGGCTGGAGAACAGGAGAAGAGAACGATGCTCGATGTGAAGCTGCTGCGTGAGAACCCGGAGGTCATACGGAAGGACCTAAGGAAGCGCGGCTGGCTCGACAAGCTCCCACTTGTGGATGAGGCCGTGGCCGCCGACGCAGAGTGGCGGCAGGCCAAGAAGCGGGTGGACGACCTCAGGCACGCGCAGAACAACCTGACGGTGGAGATAGCCGCGCTGAAGAGGTCCGGGCAGGACGCGAAGGACAAGCTGGGTGAGGTCAAGGGGATCCCCGAGGAGATCTCGACGCTTGAGAAGAGGGCGCAGGAGCTGCAGGCCCGCGTCAAGGCGACGCTCATGTCGCTCCCAAACATCCTCCACGAGTCGGTGCCCGTCGGGCCGGACGAGAGCGGGAACGTCACGGTCCGGACATGGGGCGAGCCCAGGAAGTTCGACTTCGCTCCAAAGGACCACCTCGACCTTCTTGGCGCCCTAGGGCTCATCGACATGGAGAGGGCGGCCAAGATCTCCGGGGCCAGGTTCTTCTTCTTGAAGGGCGACGCCCTCAGGCTCGAGCAGTCGATAATGAGGTACGCGGTGGACTTCCTCTCGGACAGGGGCTTCACCGCCGTGGGACCCCCGCTCATGATGCGGAAGGAGGCCTACGCTGGCGTCGTCGACCTTGCGGACTTCGGGCCTGTGATCTACAAGGTGGAGGGCGACGACCTCTACCTGATAGCCACCTCTGAGCATCCGCTGGTGGCCATGCACATGGGCGAAATCATGACGGGCGATTCTTTGCCGCTGAAATATTGCGGGTTCAGCCCGAACTTCAGGGTCGAGGCAGGTGCGCACGGGAAAGACACCAAGGGCATCTTCCGCACGCACCAATTCTACAAGGTGGAGCAGGTCGTCTTCTCGAAGCCGGAGCAGAGCTGGAGGCTCCACGAGGAGCTGATCGCGAACGCCGAGTCGATCTACCAGAACCTGGGGCTTCACTATCGCATAGTGAACATCTGCACCGGGGACATCGGCACCGTCGCGGCGAAGAAGTACGACCTCGAGGCCTGGATGCCGACCCAGAAGAAGTTCAGGGAGATGGTCTCCTGCAGCAACGTCACCGACTACCAAGCGAGGCGTCTGATGATCAGGTACAAGGAGAAGCAGAGCGCCGAACCAGCCCTTGTCCACACGCTCAACTCGACCGCCGTCACCACGAGGGCGCTCGTCGCGGTGGTCGAGAACTTCCAGCAGCCGGACGGCTCGATAGCCATCCCGAAGCCGTTGGTCCCATATATGGGCGGGCGCGAGAAGATTTCCTAGGGTCGCGTTTTTAAGCCGGAGAAATTAGGCCGGGAAGCCAGTTGCCCAAGAAAGTATCGGGGAAGGTCCGTGACAAGTGGAAGCTGAAGCAATGGGTCACGGTGCTCGCGTCCCCCTCGTTCGGAAACGCGCCCATAGGCAGGGTGCCGATAACCGACATCGAGAAGCCGGCCGGCCGGGTCGTCGAGACTACGCTATACGACATCCTCAAGCAGGACCCACAACACTACAGCTTCAAGCTCTACTTCCAGATCGACAGGGTCGACGGAGACACGGCCTACACCATCCTGAAGGCGCACGAGTACTCAAGGGAGTACCTCCGCAGCCTGATCAGGAGGGGCTCGTCCATGTCCGACTTCATCAAGGACTACAAGACCAAGGACGGCTACCTCGTCAGGGTCTACACCATCGCGCTCTCGCAGGGGAGGATGAACGCCTCGAAGAAGCACGAGATTCGCATGATCACAGACAAGATAATCGGGGAGCGCGCCGCAACCCTGGCCTACGACCAGTTCGTCCAGGAGACCGTCCTCCAGAAGCTAGCCTCCGACGTCTACAACGAGGCTAGGAAGGTCACTAGGCTAAGGCACGTCGGCGTCAGAAAGACGAAGCTCATTTCGAGGCCTCAGGCCGGTTCGGTCGAGCAGGTCGAAGAGCTAGCCGCGCCTGCCGCTTGACACTATCTTCACGATGTCCCTGTCCTTGAGGACGTAATCCGAAGATAGGCGCATCCCCGTCCTCGCGTCCATGGCGTATAGGAACGTCTGAGCGAGGTCGCTGTGTATCTTCCTCGCCAGGTCAAGGGCCGTCGACCCGCCGTTCATCACGTACGCATCGGGGAGCACTTCCCCGTCTTTGTTGCAGAGCTTGGTCTCGTCCTCGACGGGATAGACGACCACGGCCTTGAGCAGCGCGAAGTAGGCCTGGTCGATGGCCTGCTGTACGCCAGTCCACCCGTACACGTCCAAGACCTTCTCCTTTACCAGCTCGAGCGCCCTTGTCTGGGCGGGTGTCAGGCCTTCCCTCTTCACCTTGAACGAGCCGTCCCCCGGCGTATACTCGATGACGCCCGCCTCGGCCGCCTTCCTCAGGAGCAGCTCGGCTTCGGCCGCGCAGGGGATGACGGTCTTGCCGAAGGCCCGCAGGGCCTGGAGCTTCTCCGCCGCGGAGGGGAGGTCTGCCTTGTTTGCGGCGATCAGGCTGGGCTTGTTCCTCTCCCTGAGCGCTCTCACGAAGGACTCCAGGGCGCCGGGCCCCCAGCTCAGCGGCCTGTCCGCCTTGAGATGGAGCTTGAGGAGGGTCTCCTCGACCATCGCCTCGTTGATCCCGATCCCCGTGAGCCTCTGCGCCAGCGCTGGCGCCACGCTGGTCTTCAGCTGCTCCGCAAGCTTCGAGGTCTTCTCCCAGTCGCGCTTGATGATGCCGAGCAGCCACAGGTCCACCTCGTTCTCCACCATCTCGACGTCCTTCATCGGGTCCTGGCTGCCGGGCGCCGTCTTCTGGCCCTCCAGGTCGGTTGACCCGGAGGCGTCGACGACGTGGACGATGGCGTCCGCCTGCATGATGTCCTCAAGGAACTGGTTCCCGAGCCCCCGCCCGCTAGAGGCGCCCGAGACGAGCCCCGCGACGTCGATGAGCTTCACCGGGATGAGCCTCACCCCGTTGGTGCAGACGGAGTTTCTTGGCTTGTCGACCACGCCCATCTCCTCGTGGACGCACTTGGTCCTCAGGTAAGCCATCCCGACGTTCGCCTTTATCGTCGTGAACGGGAAGTCGGCGATGGGGACGCTCTTCAGCGTCGCCGCGACGAAGAAGGTGGACTTGCCGACGTTGGGCTTCCCCAGGATACCGACGATCATCCTTCCCTCTCCGGGCCAGCGAGGACGTTATAACGATGCTTGCAGGGTTTGCGGGCCGTACATGACGACGCCGATGGTTGCGGTTATCGGGGGCGGCGTCGCAGGCACCTCGGCCGCGCTCGCAGCCTCGGCGCACGGCGCAGAGACCACGCTGTTAGACTCTTCGAAGAGAATCGGCGTGTCGAAGGCCCTCTTGCCTCTCCTGCTGTCGGGCGGCTGGACGGAGGGTGACCTAGTTTTCCCCGAGGCAGGGGCGCTCGCCGGGGCGGGCGTAGAGGCGCTGACCGGCGAGTCGGTCGCTTCCATCCGGTGCGGAGGGGGAAAGATACGCCTCGAGACTTCGTCCCGCAGGTGGGCGAGCGTTGAGTTCGACTCCGTGGTCGTCTGCACGGGAGCGACGAGCCAGGCCCAGCAGCTGAGGGGTATCTCCAAGCCGAACGTTTTCGTCCTGAAGGGGCCTGCCGACTACATCCTGCTCTCGGAGGGACTGGACGCCTTGCAGACGGTCGTCGTCTCCGGTCCCATCCCCCTCGCTCTGAAGGTCGGAGAGATTTTGGCGGCGAGAGGGAAGCGCGCGCAGGTCTACTGCGGGAAAGAGGGGCTCGAGCGCCAGTTCTCGACCCCGGTCGCGGCCGCCATACGACGCGCCGCCTCCTCAGGCCGGAAGGCGGGGCGCGTCCTCCTCGTGGACGGCCCAGTCGACTCGATTCTGGGCGTCGCCAGGGCCGAGGCGATAGTCTCGAGCGGGTCGGTCAGCACCTGCGACGCGGTGGTGGTGATTCCCGCTAGCGCTCCCTCCTTCCCGCTCGTGGACTGCAAGAAGGGCAGGGGCGGAGGGTTGTTGGTCGATTCTTCGATGTCGACGAGCCAGCCTGGCGTCTTCGCCGCGGGAGACTCGGCAGAGATCAAGTTCAAGTCCGGCTCAGTGCCCGCGCGGCTCCATTCAACGAGCAGGATGGGAGGTGAAGTGGCGGGCACCAACGCGGCGGGTGGGAGGGCGACGGCCGCGCCGTCGTGGGCGGTGGAGCAGACGTATTTCGGACTGGAGTTCTGCTCAGCAGGCCTGAGTGAGGAAGAGGCATCGGCCATGGGGCTCGAGGCCGCGACAGAGACCGCCACGTCCAGGGACGTCCGCTTCGAGAAGGAGGAGAGGCGCGAGACCTTCGTCTCGATGGTCTACGACAAGGGGACGCACCAAGTCTACGGCCTGCAGGTCGCCGGGTGGCGCGCCTCCTCGCTCTCGAGCGCAGCGTCCTTGATCGTCTCCCTGGGGGTCACGGTGGAGCAGCTCCTCCACGTGGAATCCCCCTACTCCCCTGGCTCCAGCTACGAGGAGTCTCCAATAGCCTTAACAGCAGGAAAAATCTGCAACGAAGAAGGAGCCTGACTTTGGCGAAGCGCAGGGTCCTGGTGTGCGACACGTTGGACGTGCCCACCCTGGGCCTCACCGACGCATTCGAGGTGGACTACGACCCGAACGTCACGAGGGAAGACCTGCTCGCAAAGGTCGAGGGCTACGACGCCATCGTCGTCCGCAGCAGGACGAAGGTGGACGCGGAGGTGATAGCCCGCGCGACCCGTCTCAAGATCGTCGGGAGGCCAGGGACGGGGCTCGACAACATAGACATGAGGGCGGCTAACGCGAGGGGCGTCGACGTCGTGAACAGCCCCGAGGCGCTTGTGGAGGCGGTCGCCGAACACGTGATTGGCCTGATGCTCTCTCTCGCGAGGAGCATCCCCGCGGCCGACGCCTCCATGAAGGCGGGCATATGGGAGAAGCAGCGCTTCGTGGGGGTCGAGCTGAAGGGGAAGACCCTGGGGATCGCGGGGCTAGGGCGCATCGGGAGGCGGGTCGCCGAGATAGCCAGGGCGATGGGGATGTCGCTCTTGGGCTACGACGTAATCGAGGTGCCACAGGAGACCCTGGCTTCGCTGGGCTGCAGGATGGTGGACCTTGACACCCTCTTCGCCTCGGCGGACTTCATCACGCTCCACGTCCCGCTCACGACCGAGACCAGGCACATGGTCGACCGGCGCAGGATCTCGCTGATGAAGAAGGGCTCCGCCCTCATCAATACGTCCCGCGGAGAGGTGATAGACGAGGACGCGCTTGTCAAAGCCCTCGAGGCGGGGGAGGTGGGAGGCGCGGCGCTCGACGTCTTCGAGAACGAGCCTCCTGGGGCAGAAATCGTGGCGGCCCCGAACCTGATCACGACGCCCCACATCGGAGGGCAGACCAAGGACGCCCAGACGAACGCCGTCAGGATCGTCGGCGCCAAGATAAACCAGTTCTTCGCGGGACGGCAATAGCGAAGACTTATCTTCCAGTTTCAAACCGGGGCAATGTTCGCTTTGTACAGCCAGATAGGGGAGACCTGGCAGAAGGTCTTCAAGGAGAAGTCGGGTGACATCCTCCAGAGGGCGGTGGAGTTCAGGAGAGGCCCGACGATGGAGCGCATCGAGCGCCCCTCGCGCCTGAACAAGGCGAGGATGCTGGGCTACAAGGCCAAGGAAGGCGTCGTGGTGATCAGGATAAGGGTCGCGGCGGGAGGCATGAGGAGGCCGCGTCCAACTTCCGGTCGCAGGCCGAAGCACCTCGGCGTCTTGAGGATGAAGTCGGACGAGCCCGTCCAGAAGGTCGCAGAGAGGCGCGTCCGAGAGAAGCACACGAACCTGAAGATGATCGGCTCCTACGAGCTCTGGGTCGACGGCAAGCACAGGTGGTATGAATGCATCATGATCGACCCGTCTCACCCCGCCATAAAGAAGGACTACGACTATCGGCGCAGACTCGGGCTCGTCTGCTAGGCCTAGAACCCCATCGACTGCGGCCGCTCTGGCTTCAGCACCTCCCTCAAAAGCACCGTCGCATACTCGCCCTTCCCGAGGGAGAACTCCAGCACGAACCCCCTCTCCTCCTTCTTGAAGGACAGGTCGCTAGAGAGGAGGGGCGCGGGCCTGAAACCCCCTTCGCTGCTCATCTCCTCGGCCTCCTTGATGTAGAATGCCCCAGGAGAGACTCCTTCCTTCTCCATCACCTCGGCGAGCACGCGGTCCAACCTTGACCCGTAGTTCCTGTACCCGTACCCGACGATCTGGATGAGGGGTACCGCCGTCCATCCATTCGGGACGTCCTCCTTCACGCCGTGCACCCTTCCGACCGTCAGCCCGTCCTCATCGAGGCGGGCCCAGTTGTCCCCGGAGAGCGCGTTCGACAAGTCGACCCCGTCCGCGACGGCGCGGCTCAGGGCGAGGTTGAAGAGGTACGATTGGTACGAGTTGACCAAGAGCCGCCTGATCGGTATCGGTATCCTCCTGAGTGCGCCGACGTGGTCGCCAGGCTTCTGGGAGAGATGAAACGCGACGCTCCGCTCCGCGTCCTGCCGCGGGGAGAAGAGCCGGACGGCCTCCGCATACCTCCCTTCACCGCACAGCCTCCTCGCCTCTCTGGCCATATCGTCCTCTCCATCCCTAGGATCAGAGAGGATCAATCCCGTGGCTCGGGCGAAGTCCTTCTCGACTATCGCCTTCCCAACCCGCCGGTTGACGCCTCCCTTCAGTCCGAACCTCTGATAGCCGTAAAAGTTCGCGACGCGCCTCTCTCCGCACGCCCTGAAGCACGCCTCGACGTCGGCCCCGATGTCCTCAGAGGTCTCCACGAGTATCCTGAACCTGTTCCCCTTCAGCATCCCCCGCGTGACAGGCCTCGAAAAGCCCACCAGCCGGGCCTCGAATCGGCCCCCCCGGAGCTCAGCCGGCGCCATGGCCCTCGTGCTCCTCGCGCTGATGTATTGGACGACCGTCGCGTTCTTGTCCTTGAGCCCCGCGTAGTTGACCTCGCTCTTGATCATTGCCGCTATCTCTCGAGCGACGTGGGGCGTGTCCACGCCCGCTTTGGTCACCTGGTAGACGGGGACGAGTCCCGGCGCCTTGGTCGGGCGGACGTCCTCGAGGGATATGAGCTCCTCGACCCGGAAGTCCTGGAAGCTCGTGCGAAGGCGCCCCTCGTGCCGGGCGCCTCCCGTGGAGTATGTCAGCAGCCCTGACTCGATGTCGATCTGAGGCGGCGGTGAGAGGGCCGTCATCTTCAAAGCAGCTTCAGCTGGCCGGTGACCTTGTCGATCTCGCCCGAGGGTCCCGGCCCGATCCCCAGGCAAGTCGTCGTCCCCGGCTCGAGCTGCGTCAGCCCCCTGTCCTGTATAAGCGAGACCGGCAGCCCCAGACTGCGCGCCTGCTTCTGGAGCTCCTCGAGGACCTGTTCGCCCCCTTCCGTCTTGAGCACCACCTTCGCCTGCCCTTGCTCCCTCCACGAGTCATACCACCCGGGGTGCTTCTTCCTGGCGATCTCCGCGGCGTCGAGCGCCGCGTGCGCCACCTGCGCAGCGACCTTCCCCTTCCCCATCCCCAGGTCTGACCTGACCACTATGACCTGCTTGATCTCGGACACCTAGGCCAGGCCTCCAGTTCGAAGGGTTATTACGCGCCGGGTTAAGGCTTGCTCCGGCTCTGGAGCCGATCGATCTTTATGCCGAACGCCACTGACAATTCCTCCTCCCGCACCTACGACGTCATAGTGGGCGGGGGGAGCGTCGCAGGACTCGCCTTCGCGGCGGAAGCCTGCAAAAGGGGCTTGAGCGTCTTGGTGCTGGAGGAGGACAAGGAGATCGGGGAGCCAGAGAAGTGCGACGGTCTGGTCAGCCTCCAGGAGCTGAGGAGGTATGCCATGCCTGAGAAATCTTGCGTCCAGAGCCGCGTGACCAAAGGCGTCGTCTTCTCTCCCTCGGGGCGTAAGGCCTCCCTAGACGCCTCGCGTCTCGATGTCGTAGTCATCGACCGCAGCGCATTCGACAAGCAGCTGGCCGCGAACGCGGAGGCGTGGGGCGCGGAGATCAGGCTGGGGATGCGCGTCACGGGGGTCGAGGAGCGGCCGGACGGGGTCAAGGTCGGGGCGGGCTCCGATGTCTACGCAGGCTCCTACTATGTCGACGCGACCGGACCGACGGGGGTGATGAGGTTCAACAGGGAGGGGCTGGTCCCCACGGCCAAGTACGAGGTGGAGGGCGACTGGTTCACCGACGGCGTGGTCGAGGTCTATACCGACCAGGAGAAGTACCCGGGTTTCTTCGCCTGGGTGATCCCCCGAGGCCCAGGGATAGCGAAGGTCGGGGCGGCGGGCTTCGGGATAAATGCAGCAAGAGCGCTCGAGGCCTTCCTCGCAGAGCGGGACTCGAAGATTGTAAGCAAGGTGGCCTGCACAATCTACGTCGGAGGTCCCATCGAGCAGTTCGTCGCGGGCCGGACCATCTACGTCGGCGAGTCGGCTGGGCAGGTCAAGCCCACCACTGCCGGAGGGATCCCTAGCTCGGTCGCGGGAGGGGTGATCTCCGCCCGCTGGGTCTCGGACTCTGTCATGCTGAAGGACCCTTCGCTCGTCGCACGCTACCAGCCCGACTGGTCGGGCAGATACGGGAAGGAGTATCGCCTCATGTCCAGGCTGAGGCACATCTACGAGAACCTCTCGAACAAGGACCTCGACAAGCTCGTCGCCACGCTCGAGCGGCCGAAGGTCGCCTCCAAGCTCGCCTCGGGCTCGTTCGATTTCCACGCCAGCGCCGCGCTCTCGGCCTTGGGGGTCAAGGGGCTCCTGCAGCTCGCGGGGGTGCTCGTCTCATCGGAGGCGAAGCAGACGCTCTCCTCTCTCGTGCGCCCGTCCAGCTCCAAGGAGGGTGACCGGGGCGGCCGACTTCGGAAGGTATAATTCCTAGCCCCGGACGGGCCTTTCCAGCTTGTCGCAAAAGTCGATTGCGCTCCCGGTCTGCACCTCCTGCAACCGACCCGTGATGCCGGGTGAGAAGGCCTCGAAGTTCCACTGCCCGAGCTGCAGCCAGATCTTCGTATGGCGCTGCGAGAAGTGCCGCAAGTTCTCGCGAAGGTACAAGTGCGTGAATTGCGGATTCGAGGGGCCATAGCCATGGGATCCTACCTGGTGCGTGTCAAGGTCATGCCTTCAGGCCCCGAAGTGCCCTCGGACAAGCTCCTAGATTCGGTCAAAGGGGTCCTCGGAAAGGAGATGCAGCTCAAGGGCAGCAAGGTGGACCCGATAGCATTCGGGCTCTACGCCCTCATCGTCGACATCGTCGCCCCGGAGGAGGAGGGGATGGTCGACAAAGTGGAGCAGGCGGTCGCAAAGGCGCCCCTCGTGACCCAGTCAGACCTGATGGGCGTGAGCAGGATGTCGAGCCACCTCAAGGTCTGAGGACTCCTCTGCGGATTCTGAACGATCAAAGGACAAGGTACCATTGGGGCTTGCCCTTTGCAGTCGGACCCATGATTCCGGTGATTGGAATTGTGGCATTGATTCTCCCGACAGGGTATCCGAAGATTCGTTCGAACTTTGAATTCAGGCCGCCGACGGATCTTGGACAGAGGAATCGGACTTGCCTTCCAATCGAAGATCGGGCAGACGTAAACGTTCCCATCAGGGATACGACTACCTGGGCGCGCGATATCAGTACAGATATTCTTCGCCCTCTCTCCTCAGAAGACCTTCTCCGCCAGATTCCATCGCGGGCGGGCCCTCGGGAGTTTGTTGGTCTCTCA
>Ga0307372_10003737_pt1 | contig 24074 bp, 24 predicted proteins | sample OX1MG_FD_202533 | JGI IMG/M metagenome (GOLD analysis project Ga0307372, IMG submission 202533) | Soil microbial communities from Risofladan, Vaasa, Finland - OX-1 | ecosystem: Environmental > Terrestrial > Soil > Coastal area > Acid sulfate soil | place: Finland: Risofladan, Vaasa | collected...
CGTCCTGCACCTCAAACGATGGCGCGGAATCGCTACCCGATACGCAAAACGAGCCGATTCCTTCCTCGCCGCCGTGCAGATCAGATGTCTCATGCTGTGGGTCAATATCTCGTGACGACACTACCTAAGACTGCACCCGGACGCAAGCGCGAGGACTTCAGCCAATCCGCTGCGCGAATCGTCAGGGACACAACGGAGCGCAGCTAGTTCTCTTCCTGTTCCGGGAAGGCAAACGCCAAGTTTGTATTTTTGGGGATGAACTTGATCGACCATGTTCAAAAAACGTTTCCCTCCAAAACCTTATGAGATTGCCTACCGTTGCAACATCCTGAGGGAATAAAGAGGTTGCGCCAGCATAGATTTGGAGAACCCCTGTCCTGCGGTCGCGCTCTATTTTCCGCATTACAATTTCTGCCGGATTTATAAGACGCTACGGGTGGCGCCCGCGATGGAAGCAGGGATCGAGGATCATGTCCGGTCTGTGGTAAACGATTTGGTGAGCCATTGGCCGCGGTACAAGAATTCTGTTCCCGAGGCGCTGCCGACCGAAAAGAAATGACCGCGCGCGCCGGGAAAGATGTCCCCGGCGCCCATCGCGCCACAACCAAAGATGCATGGCCGTGGCGGAGTCCGATACCATGGAATTATCGTGCGATCGATCCGCGTCAAGACAGCCTCAGCGAATTACCCCGTGTACGTGGGCTCCGGCCTGGTGGCAGGCTTCGGCAGCCAGCTTCGTAAGATCACCGGCCAGCGCCCCGGACGCATTTTCGTCCTTACCTCGCCCAACATCTGGGCGCTGTGGGGCCGGCAGTTCCTGTCGGGATTCAAGCCGGGCCAGGAACCGGCGGTTCTCTTTATGCCGCCCGGCGAGCGACACAAGCGCCTCTCAAGTGTGGAGCGGCTGGCCACCGAGCTTTCCGGCGGCGGCGCAGACCGCTCGTCCCTGCTGGTCGCGTTTGGCGGCGGCATTATCGGCGACACGGGCGGGTTCCTCGCCGCCATCTACATGCGCGGCATCCCCTACGTTCAGATCCCCACCACGCTGCTCGCCCAGGTTGACTCCTCTGTCGGCGGCAAAACCGGCGTAAACCTGAGCACCGGCAAAAACCTGATCGGCAGCTTTCATCATCCGCTGGCCGTGTTTGCCGACGTCGATGTGCTGAAGACCCTGCCCTCGCGCGAGCTGCGCGCAGGTCTGTTTGAGAGCGTGAAAGCCGGAATCATTCGCGACCCGCGCCTCTTCCGCTACCTCGAGCAGAACCGCGATCCGGTGCTGGCCTGCGATGGGGACGCAATGATGCGGGTCGTCTCCGCATCCGTTCAAATGAAGGCCGGGGTGGTCGGCATCGACGAGCGCGAATCCGGTTTGCGCATGATTCTGAACTTCGGACACACGCTGGGCCACGCCATTGAGGCCGTCACCGGCTACAAAAAACTGCTCCATGGCGAAGCCATTGCCTGGGGCATGCTGGCCACGCTCAACGTGTGCCGGTCGCGCCAACTGCTGCCGGAGAAGGACGCCCGGCGCATGGAGGACCTTGTCCGCGCGTACGGCCCGCTGCCCCGCTTCCGGGCAAAAGCCCCCGCGCTGCTGGACGCTGCGGGACGCGACAAGAAGAACAAGGCCGGTACACGCCGCTTCGTCGTCACCACAGGCATTGGCAAAGCGCATGTGGTCGAGGACGTGACCGGCGAGGAGCTGCTCGCCGCGCTGGAGCCGCTACTGCGCGAGGCCGCAAGATGACTGCCCGTGAAGCAAGCGCCGCCGGAGCACGGCCCGAAGGCGCCTCCGACGAGCAGAGTTCGGCGGCCGCCGTCCGGCAGATGTTCAACAGCATTGCGCCGCGCTACGACCTGCTGAACCATGTGCTCTCCTGCAACATCGACCGCATCTGGTGGAACCGCACGGCACGCCGCTTCCGGCACATCCTTGCGCAGCCGCAGGCGTCAGTCCTCGACATATGCTGCGGCACGGGAGACATGACCCTCGCGCTGCTCCGCCGCCGCCCCAACGAAGCCGCGCCCGTTCTGGCCGCCGACTTCAGCCACGCCATGCTCGCACGCGGGGCGCAGAAGTTCCGCCATCGGAATGCCGTCGCGATTGAGGCGGACGCGCTGCATCTTCCCCTGCCCGGCAACTCTCTCGATCTGATCACGAGCGCCTTCGGGTTTCGCAATCTGGCAAATTACGAGTCCGGCCTGCGCGAATTTCATCGTGCGCTCAAACCCGGCGGCGAACTCGGCATCCTCGACTTCAGTGAGCCCAGCGGCATAGCCGGCAAGCTCTATGCGTTCTACTTCCGGCGCATCCTCCCCGCTATCGGCGCGCGGCTCTCCGGAATGGGCAGCGCCTACAGCTATCTACCCACTTCGGTGCAACGGTTCCCTCCACCGCCGGAGATGCTGCGGCTGATGGAACACGTAGGCTTCACACAGGTTTCGTGGACGCCCTACACCTTTGGAATCGCCGGGCTTTATCGCGGCGTCAAAGCGTAACTCCGTCAGCGCGGAACTGTGGCGGCAGATACGTTGCGAAGTGTACGCTAAGGGTGCCATGAGCCAGGCTGTGCTTCACAATCCGGCCAGAAATGCCGTGAAGGAGAAGAGCCTCGCCGCGGCGCTCTCTGTCACCGCTGCCGGTGTCATGGCCGTGCTCAAGCTCATCGTTGGCCTGCTTACCGGCTCGCTGGGCATGCTCTCCGATGCAGCCCATTCCGGAATCGATCTTGCCGGAGCCATCCTCACCCTGCTCTCGGTGCGCGTCTCGGACAAACCCGCCGATGAGGACCATCCCTACGGCCATGCCAAAGTGGAGAACCTGTCGGCGTTCATTGAGACGTTTCTCATGCTGGCTTCGAGCGTGTGGATCACCGCCGAGGCCATCGTCCGCATCTTTATCGAGCCGGTCACACTGCGCTACAGCTTCTGGCCATTGCTGGTGCTCGCGCTCTCCATGGCCGTTGACTTCTGGCGCTCGCGGCATCTCAAAACCGTGGCCACACGCTACCAGAGCGATGCGCTCGCGGCCGACGCCTTCCACTTCGCGTCCGACATATGGTCCAGCGCCGCCGTCTTCATCGGCCTGTGCACCGCATGGGCCGGCCACATCCTCAACATCCCGTGGCTGCGCTTTGCCGACCCCATCGCGGCAATCGTCGTAGCCATTCTGATCCTGCATTTTGGATGGCGTCTGGCATGGAGGACCGTGGCTGCACTCACTGACTCCGTTTCGCCGGAAATGCGCCGCCGGGTGCTCGGTGAGCTACAGCGAACCAACGGCGTTCTCTCCATCGATCAGGCACGGATGCGGCGCGCGGGCAACAAGTACTTCGCCGACTTCACCCTCTCGCTGCCGCGCCAGCTCACCTTCCAGCGCGTGGAAGACATCGTGTGTGAAGCCACCAACGCCGTGCAGCGCGTGCTGCCGGAAGCCGACGTTGTAATTCACACGGTACCCCGCTCTACGTTTGCTGAAAGCGTTTTCGACCGCATCCGCGCCGTGGCCGCGCGTAACAACGTCACGCTGCACGAAATCAGCGTGCAGTCCGTGGGAGAACATCTACGCGTCGAGCAGCATCTGGAAGTAAACGAAAACCTGTCCCTGAGCCAGGCGCACAGCTTTGTCCGCCGGCTTGAAGATGAAATCCGAATCGAGCTTCCGCACGTCGGCGAAGTCCTGACCCATATTGAGAACGAACCCGCGACCATCGAGACGCCGCAAAGGGTCGATCTGGAGCTGGGGATTGAGGCACACCTGCGACATGCGGCGGCGCAGATTTTTGCCATTGTGGACATTCACGAGGTAGCCATCCGGCGCATCGGCGACAAGCTGCTGGTCTCCTGCCACTGCACGCTGCCGGACGACATGCCGATGCAGCAGGTACATGAAGTCATCACCGCACTCGAAGACAGGTTTAAGCTGGAATATCCTGAGGTGTATCGCATGCTGATTCACCCCGAGCCGGCCACCGACAACCGCCACTGAAGGGAAAACCCATGATCGCAAGCGCGGTGTGGAAACAGGGCATGCTCTTTGAAGGCCGTTCGCACAGCGGCCACGCCATCACCTTTGACGCAACCGCGGAGCACATCGCAGGCCCCAGCCCCATGGAGACTGTACTTGCCGCGCTCTGCGCCTGCACATCGGTGGACGTCATCAGCATCCTCGAAAAGAAACGCGAGCCCGTCACCGGCCTCACCGTATCGGCAGATGCCGAGCAGGCCAGCGAGCCGCCGCGCGTCTTCACGCGCATTCACCTTACCTACCGCATCCAGGGCAAAGTCACGGCTGCGGCTGCCGAACACGCGGTTTCGCTGTCCAAGAATAAGTACTGCTCTGTTTCGCAGATGCTGGAGAAAGCCGTCGAAATCAGCTACTCCATCGAATACGCAGAGTAAAGACGAATACGCTGAATAAAGCAGTCGAAGTGGAACCGGCACACCATGTTGCGCGCCTTTCAATTCGGACTCATCCTGCTGATGCTGGCGGCGCTGGCCATGATCTCGGCCATCGTGACCATGCACTTCGCCATCCACGGGGCGGAAGTCACCGTCCCCAATTTCAAGGGGCTCACCGTGGCGCAGGCGACCAGCAACGCAGCATCGCGGGGGCTCAACCTAAGCGTGGACAACCACTACTACAGCGTGGATGTTCCCGCCGGACACATCGTGGGGCAAATTCCCGCGCCCGGCGCCATCGTCCGGCGCGCCTGGCATGTCCGCCTTATCGAGAGCCTGGGACCCCAGAAGATCGCCGTGCCGAATCTCGAAGGCCTGGACCAGCGGGTTGCTTCCATTCAAATCCGCCGCGCCGACCTGCAGATCGGCACCATCGCCCAAATGCCCTGGGCCTACGCGCCCGAGGGAACGGTGATCGCGCAGAATCCCGCGCCCGGATCGGCCCGTGTTGCGCGGCCTTACGTCAGCATGCTGATCGCCACGCCTCCTGTAGCCACCACTCCCACATTCGTCATGCCTGCTCTCACCGGGCAACTGTACTCAGCCGCAGCGCCTGCCATCACGCAGGCCGGACTCAAACTCGCGCCGGAAAAACCCGTGCCGCCGGTTGCGCCGCCCGCTTCCGCAACAGCCACCGCGCAGCCCGTGCCGCCCGCCATTGCTCCGGGAACCATCCTCATGCAAAGCCCGCAGCCGGGCCAGCCGGTCGACGCCTCAACGCCCATCGAACTTACCGTCGAACAATAAGGACGGCGAAGAATCCATCGCACAGATGCGCGCCGGGCAGTGTGCGCAGGCCGTCCTCCTGCAGCGCGGAAGTCCGCAGCATAGCGCCGCCACGTGCATGCAGCGCACCCTCACGCTCCAGCCGCGGCACTTCGTCCTCCAGCAAAACCTTTGCCCAGTCACTCTTTCGAGCAAGCACTTCCGCAACCACCGCCTCATTCTCTTCCGGCTCAAGCGAGCAGGTGGAGTAGAGCAGCCGGCCGCCGGGTACAAGCCCTTCAAGAGAGCGCGCAAGAATCCTGACCTGCCGCTCATGCTGCCGCACGATCTCCTGCTCGTCTATGCGGAAGCGAATCTCCGGATTGCGCCCGATCGTACCCGTGCCCGAGCAAGGCACATCGCAAAGAATCAGGTCATACACGGCCTTCAGCTCCATCGCCGTCGCGTCCTGCACTTCATACCGGATGCGTTCGCCGGCAAGATTCTTCCGCATCGCATCCAGCCGCCGCTTGCTCACATCGAACGCCGTGACCGCCGCAGCGGGGTTCCGCTCAGCAAGAATTGCCGTCTTGCCGCCCGGCGCCGCGCAAATATCCAGAATGTTTTCGCCGTGTCCGGCCAACTCGGCGACAAGCTGCGACCCCTCGTCCTGAATCCTCACCCAGCCGCTGCGAAAGGCATGGCTACGCACCACATCGCCCTTCACCACGCGTCGCGCTGCGGTAAGGAACTCGCCTTCCGCCAGCTCCACGCCCTCTTCCGCAAGCGAGGACTCCGCGTCCGGATGCACCAGCCGGATGCTGATGGCCGCCGGCTCCTGATCGAACGCGCAAATGGCGCGCGCAGTCTCCGCTCCGTAGAACCGCTCCCACCGCTCCACCATCCAGTGCGGATGCGCAAACTCGTCGGCAAGTGATTGGCCTGCGCTGGCCTTGCGTGGTAGTTGCGCCAGCTTGCGCAGCACCGCATTCACCATGCCTGCCGCAAATGTTTCCCCAGCTCGCTTGGAAAGCTCCACGCTCTCGCCGATGGCTGCATGCGCGGGTATGCGGTCGAGATACCGCAGTTGATACGCACCCAGACGCAACGCCACCTGCACTGCCGGAGCCAGCTTCGCATCGGGGCGCGCCAGCAGGGAATGTATCTGCGCATCCAGCGCAAGCTGCCAGCGCAGTGTCCCCAGCACCAGGGTGGTTGTGAGCGCGCGATCCTGCGCGGAGAGCGCATCCACCTCCCGCCCGCGCAACAGCTCATCGCCGTGCGCGTCTGCCGTGGAAACTTGCAGCAGAATCTCAAACGCCGCCGCGCGCGCCGGAGCCACACGTGGCCCAATTCGAGGCGCGGTCCGTGGCGCGGTCATGCTCCAAGCCTGTCGCCCGTGGCCAGGCGGTGCCCACGCAGGAAATCCCCAGCCGGCATCCGCTTCTTCCCTTCCATCTGCACCTCGACCAGCTCCAGCCATGTGTCCGCACCGCAGCGGACGAACATCCGCCCCTGCTCCACGCCCAGGGTTCCCGGCTCGTCCGGGCCGCCCGCCAGCGAGCCGGCATCGAGCGGCATCAGCCGCTGCGCAACAAACTTCTTTCCGTTCAGCAGCGTCCACGCGCCGGGCCACGGCTGGAAGCCGCGCCACCGGTTGTAAATGGTCATCGCTGGCTGGCTAAAGTCCATGCGCCCATCGTCCCGAGTCAGGATGGGAGCGGGCGTCGCCAGCGCATCGTCCTGCTTTTTCGGAGTGATCGTGCCCGCAGCCAGACCATCCAGCGTCTCAACCATTAACGCCGCGCCCATCTCCGCCAGCAGAGGAAACATATCTTCCGACGTTTGATCGGGAGCAATCGGCAGCGTGCGCTGCAACAGAATGTCGCCCGTATCCAGCCCTTCATCCAGCCGCATCGTGGTCGCGCCTGTCTCCGGCTCGCCATTGGCCACGGCCCACTGGATCGGCGCAGCCCCGCGATACTTGGGCAGCAGCGACGCATGCAGATTCAGGTTGCCGTAGCGCGGCAGGTCCAGCATCCACATGGGAATGATCCGTCCATACGCGACGACCAGAATCACGTCCGGCTCAATCTGCTCCAACAGCGCGCGGAACTCCTCATTCTTTTTGATTTTTCCCGGCTGCACAACAGGCAGGCCCGCGGCAAGCGCCGTCTGTTTGACGGGAGGCGCAATCAGCGTCATGCCGCGTCCGCTGGGGCGGTCCGGCTGCGTGACTACCAGCGCCACCTCATGCCCCGCGCGCAACACCGCCTGCAGGGTCGGAACCGCAAACAACGGCGTACCGCAAAAAATAACTTTCAAATGGCTGGTCCTGCCTGTTGGCTAATGGCTATTACCTAATCCCTGCTCCCTGTCCCATCTCGGAATCCGTCCCCGACCAACGGGAGGGCCACAACAGCGCGTTCTAGAATTGCGCCGAAGGCGCGGCTGCCTTAATGGCAAATTACCACTCGCCCGCGCGCTGCATCTTGCGAATCTTCCGCAGAATCAGGTCGCGCTTCAACGTGCTCACGCGGCGGAAGAACAGAATTCCGTCAAGGTGATCAATTTCATGCTGGAAGGCGCGCGACAGCAGCTCTTCGCCATCCATCTCGAACCACTCACCCTTCAGATTCTGCGCCCGCACCCGCACTTTGGCCGCGCGCGAAACCTTCTCGCGAATCTCCGGCAGGCTCAGGCAGCCCTCTTCCTCGTACTGCTTGCCTTCGCGGTGGATGATCTCAGGGTTAACCAGCACAATCCGGTCTTCGCGTTTTTCCTTAAAGCTGAGATCGATGATCGTCAGCCGTTTCGACAGACCGATTTGCGGCGCCGCAAGCCCAATGCCCTTGGCCGCATACATGGACTCGAACATATCGTCCACGAGCTTGGCGAGTTCATGGTCGAACTCCGTTACCAGCTCGCCCGGCTGCTCCAGCACCGGGTCGGGATATTTCACAATCTCTCTCAGCATCGTTCAAAAAACCATATGGCCTTAGTAGGCTCGAATCTGCTCAAGATAATTATCATAGTTCCGCTTGAGCTCCCGCAACGAGTCTCCGCCGAATTTCTCCAGCAGAAGCCGCGCAAATGCCAGCGCCACCATGGCCTCAGCCGCCACACCCGCCGCCGGAACCACACACACGTCGCTGCGTTCGTACGCCGCCTTGGTGGCTTCACGCGTATCAAAGCGGACCGAAGCCAGCGGACGCCGCAGCGTCGATATCGGCTTCAGGTAGCCGCGCACAATAATGTCTTCTCCATTGGAGATGCCACCCTCGATGCCGCCCGCGTTGTTGCGCTCGCGCGTAAAACGCGTGTGCGAGCCGTCTTCCAGCTTCTCGGCATAGCCAATCGCATCGTGGACTTCCGAGCCCAGCGACTCGGACGCCGTCACCCCGCGCCCGATCTCCGCCGCCTTCACCGCTTGCAGCGAGACCACCGCCTGCGCCAGGAGTCCATCCAGCCGCTCGTCCCAGTTGGCATAGGTCCCAATCCCGGCAGGCGCTCCGTGGATGACCACCTCGAACACGCCGCCAATTGAATCTCCCGTGCGCAGCACGAGATCGACCTCTGCCTTCATGCGCGCCTCGGCTTCCTCATCCACGCAGCCCAGCAGAACCTCGTCCTTGTCTCGAAGGGCGCTAATCTCGCTCCACTCCGCATCGCGCTCCATGGCCGCGCGGCCTACACGAATAACATGGCTGGCAACGTCAATGCCCAGCTCCAGCAGCAACGCCTTGGCCACCGCGCCCGCCGCCACACGCGCGGTCGACTCGCGCGCCGACGCCCGCTCCAGCACATAGCGCGCGTCCGGAAAGTCGTACTTCAGCGCGCCCGCCAGATCGGCATGGCCGGGCCGTGGCGACGCAACCGCCTTGTGCTTGGCCGGATCACCGGTTTCCACCGGCAGCGACTCGGTCCAGTTCTTCCAGTCGCGGTTCTCAATCTGGATCGCGATGGGCGAGCCGATCGTTTTGCCGTGCCGCACACCGGAAAGGAAATGCGCCGTGTCCTGCTCAATGCGCATGCGCCCGCCGCGACCGTAGCCCTGCTGGCGCCGCCACAACTCGCGATTTACGCGCGCATCCTCAATCGGAACACCGGCCGGCATCCCTGAAACCATCGCAATCAGGCTCTCGCCGTGCGACTCTCCTGCGGTAGAAAAACGTAACATGCCTGCTCTTGATCTGTGATAGTGTGCTGCAACTTCAAGCTTCCGCTTTTAGATCCAGCAATTTAATTTTAGATTACGCGCCAGTCAGCCATGCCCATTGCGCGTCAGTAAGCGGAACCACAGAGAGCCGGCCCAGCTTTACCAACGGCGAATCGGCAAAGAGCTTCTCCGCCTTGATCTCCGCCAGCGTGCGTGGCTTCTTCAGCGGCTCCCCCGCAGCAATGCGTACCTGCGGCGTCTTCGGATCCTTGACGACCACCGTCAACACCTTTGCCGTACCCACAGCGGTTTTTTCATCTCCCGTGTGGTAAATCACCAGTTTGTCTCCCGTCTTCATGCCGCGCAGGTACTTCACTGCCGCCGGGTTCTTCACTCCATCCCAAATCGTCTGTTCTTCGCGCTCCAGATCGACAAACGAATACGCGTCCGGCTCCGTCTTCAGCAAATACGCCATCGCTTCCGCCCTCTCTACTTTTCAGCTTTCAGACTCGCTTGCCTTGCTGAGAAACGCTGCGGTGTTCAGCAGCGGCCGTTCCATTGACCGCACCCAGTCGGTCATTTCATCCGCGCCGCGGCCCCCGGCCGCATTGCGCGCGAACTCCGTCCGCATGGTCTGCATCTTGGCGTCCATGTCGTCCAGGTAGTGCAGCAGCACCGCTTCAGGAATCATGGGCAGCTTGGGCGAACCGAACTCGTACTTGCCGTGATGACTCAGAATCAGATGGCTTACCAGCAGCCGCAGCTCCGGCGGAAATCCCTCGATCGCGTCCATCTTGCGCTCCACCATGCCCAGGCCGATCGTGATGTGGCCGAGCAACTGGCCTTGCACGGTGTATTCAAAGCTGGTGCCCCAGCGCAGCTCATGCAGCTTGCCGATATCGTGCAGCACGGCGCCGGTCAGCAGCAGGTCGCGATGCACGCCATAGTGCTTTGCCACCAGGTCGCAAATGCCCAGCAGAGAAACAATGTGCTCCAGCAAACCGCCGATCCACGCATGATGCAAAGTCTTCGCGGCCGGAGCCTCGCGTAGCGCCCCGGCAATCTCCTGATCGTCCAGAAACAACCGCAGCAGCGCCTTGAGATGCGGGTCAGTAAAGCTCTCCACATAGCCGCTCAGCACAACCCAAAGCTCCTCTACATCACACTCTGTCTTCGGAACAAAATCACCCACGTCGAACTCCTCCGGCGTCGCCCTGCGAATCCGGTCCAGTGTGATCTGCAGCTTGTCCTGGTAGCGGTTGACCTGTCCGCGCACTTTCACGATGTCCCCGGCCGCGAACTCCTCCGCGTCCGAGGTCTCCCACATCCGGGCTTCCATCTGCCCGGTGCGGTCAGCAATCGTAAGAGCAAAGTACGGTGAGCCGTCTTTCTTGCGCCGCGTCTGCCAGGTTGTCACAACAAAAAAGGCTGTGACAACCTGGTTCTCATACCGGCCCAAATCCGCGATGGAGGGTTCTTTCATGCCTGGATTTACTGCTTGTCCGAACTCCCGGCAGGCGCAGTTGAGGAATCCGCAGCCTTCTTCTCTTTCTCTTTCTTCTTCAAATCGTCCGTCCAGCGGCGCTTCGGACCTTCCTCGCGAGGATTCTTTTTCTTGATCTTCGCCGTGTCTCCGTTCAGGCCCAGCGGCTGGTCCTGCTGCTTCTGCGTAGCAAGTTCCTGCTTGGTTTCCGGCAGCGGCGCAAACGGATTAAACTTCGGCCCTTTCTTTTTCTTATGATGATGTCTGGCTTCATTCGCAAAACGCAGCTTCTTCGGCTTTGCCTCCGGCTGAGAAGCCACATACTGGTTATCCAGTGTCTGGCCTGTCTGGGCGGAAGACAAATTGTTGTTCGCCGCCACCTGTGTCCCCAGAGCGTCCGGGTTGGTCCCCTCGTTTTGGGTTGCAGCCGGGTTTTGGGCTGTAGCCGGGTTTTGGGTTGCAGCCGGAGGCAGGGTCTCACGCGGCGCCTGTCCAAAACGAATCTTCTCGCGCTTGCCGGGCTTCATTGTGGCCAGTTCTGCGTTGCCCTTTTTCCCCTTTGTCTCGTTTGTCTTGGCGACAGCCTCGACATGGTGCGTCCTGCGGCCACGCTGGCGGAAGCGCAGGCGTTGCTCATGCTTCTTCTTCCGCGTTGGCGGAATATACGCCGTAAAGGTCGGCTTCATCTCATTCGGGCTCGCGCCTGAATCCGTGTAGCCGCTCTTGATCTCGATATAGGCGTTCTCGCGCAGCTTGGTCAGATATGTGCGCAGCGCGGGAGCCATCTTTTTCATGCCTATGTCATTGTCGACCTGCGCCTGCACTTCCTTCAGCGGAGCAATACCACCCGGCGTATGCTCGGTAACTTTCAGAATGATGTATCCCTGCTTGGTGCGAATCGGCTCTGTAAATTGCCCGGCTTTCAGATCGAAGGTCTGATCTTCCAGCACTTTTGCCAACTGGCCCTGCTTGAACACACCCAGGTCGCCACCCGAGGAAGCCGTAACACCGGCTGACATTGACTCAGCTATCTTGGCAAAGTCCCCGCCCGCCTTCAGCTTCGTTTCAACGGCGTCCGCCTTCTTCTTTGCCTCTGCCACCTGCCCGGCATTGTCCGGATTCGCCGTGGGGATAAGAATTTCGCTCAGCCGCACCTGTTCCGGCTGATTGAACTCCTCCTTGTGCGCCTCGTAGTAGGCCCTTTCCTCTTCGGGACTCATGTTGATGTGCGCGCCAACCTCGTTGCGGATCACCTCCTGCGTGATGATGCGATTGCGCAGACTGGCCTTGAAATCCTGCCAGTTGACTCCCTGAGACGCGGCGGCCTTCTGCAGGTCGTCCATGGTCGCCAGGTGGTTCTGCTTGCGCATCCGGTCCAGATCTTTCACCAGGGCCGTCTCGCCGGTAATCCCCAGTTGCTTGCCGCGCGACAGCAGCAACTGCTGATCAATCAAATCGCGCAGTAGCATCCCCTTCTGGTCGAAAAGCTGCTGCTCGGTCCACTGGTGCTGCTGGGCCTGCTGTTCCAGGTCATGCAGCGCGTTATCGTAGTCCGAGGTGCTGATCACCTGATCGTTGACGCGCGCAATAATTTCTTCCACCGGGGTCCCGGGATATACAGCCTGCGTCGTGCTCTTGGTGTTTTGGCTGGTGGCTCTGGTTGACGGAACAAAGATCAGGCCAGCCGCAAGAGCGGCGGAGAAGATGGCAAGACGGGACGGAGAAAATCGAAGATTCATGGGTATATACGTCTCAAATCGCGCCTGCCAGGTTTGGTCCCGGTTTATGTGGTGCTAATCCGCAAATTAACCCAGGCTGCGCTAGCAACATTCTAATCATCCGTACATGTGAATGCCAACGGCGCCCCGAATGCGTCTTGTATACTAAGCTCATTCAAGCTCCCGAAGAGTCCTGTCCCTGCACGCGGGAGCCAAAGGATTTCTTACCGCATGTCATCCCGCACGCGCCGCACCCTTGTTTCTCTCGTCGTCTTCTTTACTCTCTGCGGCCTGGCAGGAATCTTTGTCAGCCGCAAGGTCGGCGCCCAGTCCTCGGCGGACGAGTCCACCTTCCGCGACTGCCTCAAGCAATTCGCCAGCGTCTATCAGGTGGTGGCCCGCAACTACGCCGAACCGCTCACCGGCAGCAAGCCCGGCGACGTCATCTACGACGGCGCAATCCCCGAGATGCTGCGCACACTCGATCCCCACTCGACCTTCTATGACCCAAAGGCCTATGCCCGGATGCAGGAGGACGAAAGCGGCCGTTATTACGGCGTGGGCATGATCATCCAGCCCCAGAACAACAAGATCGTCATCCTCTATCCGTTTGAGGGCTCACCCGCATTTAAAGCCGGCCTGCGCCCCGGCGACGTCATTGTGTCGGTCGACGGAAAATCCACCAAAGGGATGGACTCCAGCGCAGTCGCCAATCTGCTGAAAGGGCCCCGGGGAACCCACGTCAGCCTTTCCGTAACCCGCATCGGAGCCGCGGAGCCGCTCACCTTTGACCTGGTGCGCCAGGAAATTCCGCATCCTTCCATCGACCTTAAATACGAGATCAAGCCGGGAATCCTATACATTCACATCACCCAGTTTCAGCAGACCACCGGTCAGGAATTTGCTGAAGCAATCAAGCAGTACCCCAACATCAAAGGACTCATCCTTGATCTGCGCGGCAACCCCGGCGGCGTGCTGGTGGACGCGGTGGCGGTCTGTGACAAGCTGCTGAACCGCGGCCAGATCATCGTCTCGCAGCGCGGGCGCGCGTACCCCGAGCAGATCTACCGTGCAACCCACGGCAACGGCGGGCACCTGTTCCCCATCGTGGTGCTGGTCAATCACGGAACAGCATCGGCGGCCGAGATTGTTTCCGGCGCACTGCAGGACCATGACCGCGCGCTCATCGTCGGCCAGGTCACCTTCGGCAAGGGACTCGTGCAGACCGTCTATCCGCTTTCCAACGGTACCGGTCTGGCGCTCACCACCTACCACTACTACACGCCCAGCGGACGCCTCATCCAGCGCAATTACAACGGTGTCTCGCTCTACGACTACTTCTACAACCACAACCATCCCGAGAACCTGAAGAATCGCGAAGTCCGGCTCACCGACTCCGGACGGACGGTGTACGGCGGCGGCGGCATTACACCGGACTATACGATCAAACCGCCCAAGTCGAACAAGTTCCAGGACCTTCTCTCCGCGCACAATGTCTTCTTCAACTTCACCCAGCACTACCTTGCCAAGCGCACGGTCACCAAGGACTTTGAAGTGGACAAAGCCGTGCTCGACCAGTTCAGGCAGTTCCTGACCTCGCAAAACATTGCCTATACCGATCAGGACCTGAACGGCGTAATGAGCTGGCTTAAAATGAACATCCGGTCTAGCATCATGACCTCGCAGTTCGGCGAGAGTCTGGGCCTGCGGGTCCGCGCCAACTGGGACCCCATGGTTCAGGATGCGCTGACCTATCTGCCCAAGGCCGAGGCTCTGGAGCAGACAGCACAGAAAATTGACCTCAAAAAGCAGACTACGGCGAAGAATTCTCCTCCAGCCACCGACTAGCAAGTTTCAGGCAGGCGTCATGGACATCCGCACCGCAACACAGGCTGATCTGCCCTTCGTCCTGAAGCTGGTGAACTCCGCCTTTGGGGTGGAACGGTTCTTTAAGAATCAGGACCGCCTGAACGCCGGGGACCTCGATGCGCACTTCAGGAGCGGCAACTTTCTGCTTACCGAAGACGCCGCGCCCTATCCATCGGAGCGCGAGCACATGCTTACGCAGCCCGTTCACTTCATCTGCATGAGCAAGGAGCTCGGCCACCGGCCCTAACCGGACAACACGCTACGCGGCCCGCCCACGCCTCTTCCAGTCGAACCACAACAACAGCAGCGGCAAATCAAACAGGCAGCTGACGGCCTCCGTCGCGGCCTCCGTGCTCAAGCAGGTTGCTCCAGGAAACTCGGAATTGCGGGGATCGAAGCTTCGCTATACGCGGCAGCCTCGCCCGGAAACTTCCGCTACTACTGAGTCTTAAATTCGTTAAAGAAATGATTTTGAGTCTTGTATCAGGGCACGACTTCAGTCGTGCCGACAAGCTCTCAATCTCAATGGGCTTTAGCCCCTGTGTGCTCCTCTTCAAATCGCTTCCATAAATCGAATTGTTGAATGAACTTCAGACTCGGGACACTAGTTGACTTCGAGGATATTCTCCGCCTTGGCCGACTGCGCCTGGGCCAGCGCAGCCACCTGTTTCGCGATCGAATAGAACTGCGCGCCCTTTGCTGAGTCCGCGCCGGCCAGCGCCACCGGCAACCCGGTGTCCCCGCCCTGCCGAATCTCCCCATCCAGCTCAATCGATCCGAGAAGAGGAAGATTAAACTGCTTGGCCGTCCGCTCCGCTCCGCCCTTGGAGAAGATATCAATCTCCTGATGGCAGTGCGGGCAGGTAAAGTGGCTCATGTTTTCCACCACCCCCAAAACCGGAACATTCACCTGATGAAACATCTCCAGCGCCTTGCGGGCATCCTGCAGCGCAACATCGGACGGCGTCGACACCACCACCGCGCCCGTCAGCGGAACAGTCTGCACCAGCGAGATGACCGCGTCACCCGTGCCTGGGGGCAGATCGACCAGCAGAAAGTCCAGCTCGCCCCACTCCACCTGCTGCAAAAACTGCCGGATGATCTGGTGCAGCATGGGTCCGCGCATCACCAGCGGCTTGTCGCCCGGCGAAAGGAGCCCGATGGAGATTATCTTCACGCCGTGCACCGTGTTCGGCTCAATCTGGTTGTTGGGCAGCACGCGCGGCTGCTGCGTTGTGCCGAACATCAGCGGCACGTTCGGGCCATAAATGTCGGCGTCAATCAGCCCCACGCGAAAGCCCAGCTTGTGCAGGGCAATCGCCAGGTTTACCGCGACGGTGGTCTTGCCCACTCCGCCCTTTCCTGATCCGATTGCAACAATGTTGGCAACCCCCGGCAATGCCTGGGGCGCAGGTACAGCAGCATGTGAATGCGCCATTCAAAAACTCCCTGAATTAAAAATTATGATCTGCCCGGCCTCACCGAGCCTTGTCCTTCGACTTCCGCCGGCTTTGTGGCGCGCTTGCGCTCCATCTCGTGCTGCCGCAGCTCCCGCCGGCGTCCTGCGTCTTCAAAGTGCCGCTTCTCCCATTCGCTCTCCGGACTAAGCTTCGGCACCGGCACCCGCCGCCCCTGCGAATCAATGGCGACAAAAGTTAGATAAGCCGAGGCCACATGGCGATGCGTCCCCACAATGGTGTTCTCCACCCACACCTTTACGCCGACTTCCATCGACGTGTTGAAGGCGCGGTTGAGCGACGACTTCAGAATCAGCAGATCGCCCACATGCACCGGCGCGATAAAGTCTATGTGGTCCATCGACGCCGTAACAACATGCGTACGCGCGTGGCGATAGGCCGCCATGGCTCCCACCAGATCGATAAAGTGCATCAGCCGGCCACCCAGCAAATTCCCCAGCGTGTTGGTGTCGTTCGGCAAAATCAGCTCCGTCATCCCCGACTGGGACTCGGCGACCGTGCGTACCGGGAGCGAATGACCGGCAAAATCCATGCGAAGGCTCTCTTTCCTCTTACCTTAAGACTCGTATGCGGAGGTCTTCTTCCAGTGTCGGCAATCGCGCGATTTTAGGCAAATGGCCCTCTCGGGAGAAAATAAAGCTACCCAAGGAGAAACAACGACCGAGATGGACAAGATCGCAATGCTGAATGAAATTCTGGCGCAGAACCCTACCGACGCTTTCGCCCGCTATGGCCTGGCCATGGAGTACGCAGGCCGCGGCGAAACGGACACCGCTCTGGCCGAATTCTCGCGCCTGCTCACCGACCATCCCGACTACACCGCCGGCTATTTTATGGCCGCGCAAACACTGGCCAGGGCCGGACGCGCCGGCCAAGCCAAGGCCCGCCTGGCCGAGGGCATTGCCTGTGCAAAACGCACCAACAATCTGCACGCATTGAGCGAAATGCAGGCCCTGCTCGACGAGTTGGAGCTGGCGGAATAAATCTCGATTGCACGATATCAAACTCGCGCGATCAATCAATTCACAGCCCATCAAAAGCAATTGCTTTGCCATTGCGCTCGACTGAACGGATGCGTGCATAATTTAGACACGCAATGCGAATACCCCTGTTCCCACTGGACGTGGTTCTGTTTCCCGGAGAACCTCTTCCGCTACACATTTTTGAGGAGCGCTATAAGGCACTGATCGGCCTGTGTCTGGCCAACCAGTCCGCCTTTGGCGTGGTGCGCGCGCAGCGGGACGGGCTTGCCGTCATCGGCTGCACCGCCCGCATCACTCGCGTGCTGCATCACTACGACGACGGACGCATGGACATCCTGTGCCGCGGAGAACAGCGATTTGAAATCGAAATGCTTGAAAACGCCCGCGCCTATCTTGAAGCCAAGGTTGATTTCTTCGACGACGAAGAAGAGAGCGCACCGCGCACCCTGAAGGAAGAGTGCATGGCCCTCCATTTTGAAACCATGGAACTCACTGGATTTTCGTCCACCGGGATGCCCACCAGCCTCGATAGCTCAATCTCATTCCTGCTCGCCTCCAGCCTGCCCGCCGACCTCGGATTCAAGCAGCAGTTGCTCAACAGCCGGTCGGACGCCAAACGCACCGAATATTTGCTTGAGTTTTATCAGGCCATACTTCCCAAACTCCGCGCCGGGGCCGCGGGCAATAAGGCAGCGGCCCATAACGGCCACATCATGTAACCCTGCATTTCCCCGAATCGTGATCGATCCCCCATCGTCTAATCTAAAAACAGCGGTATCCGCCGTCATTCACATCCGGAGGTGCAAATGGCCACTCGTAACCTGCCGCAAACGCTCGGGAAACTTCGTGCTCATAAGGACTTCGCAGAGGCGAGCATCGCTCACCGGTCCGTAAAGGATGAGCTGCGCGAAAACCTCATCGCCCGGCTACAAAAGCGCGAAACCATCTTCCCCGGCATCGTTGGCTACGAGGATACGGTCGTCCCCCAGATCATCAATGCCCTGCTCTCGCGCCAGAACTTCATCCTGCTGGGCCTGCGCGGACAGGCCAAGAGCCGCATCCTCCGCGCGCTCACCGCTCTGCTCGACGAGCACGCGCCTTACATCGCCGGCTGCGAGATTCGCGACAACCCGTACCATCCGATCTGCAAACGCTGCCGCGCGCTGGTTGCCGAGCGCGGAGACGCGACGCCCATCGCGTATCTCTCCCGCGCCGACCGCTACGTTGAAAAGCTGGCCACGCCCGACGTGACCATCGCGGACCTCGTCGGCGACATTGATCCCATCAAAGCAGCGCGCAGCGGCGAAGACCTGGCGAGCGAGCTCACCATGCACTACGGCCTGCTGCCCCGCGCCAATCGCGGCATCTTCGCCATCAACGAGCTGCCCGACCTGGCCGGAAAGATTCAGGTCGCGCTGTTCAACATCATGCAGGAGGGCGACGTTCAGATTAAGGGCTATCCCGTCCGCCTTGAGCTCGACGTTGCGCTGGTCTTCAGCGCCAATCCCGAGGACTACACCGCGCGCGGCAAAATTGTCACGCCGCTCAAGGACCGCATCGGATCGGAGATTCGCACGCACTACGCCGAGACCATCGAGGAAGGCCTTGCCATCACCGCGCAGGAAGCATGGACCGAGCGCGGCCACGCAAAAACTGAGGTCCCGCAGTACCTCCGCGAGATCGTAGAGCAGGTCGCCTTTACCGCGCGCGAAGACAAACGCGTGGACAAACGCAGCGGAGTGAGCCAGCGCCTGCCCATCGCCACCCTGGAGCTGGTTGTTTCAAACGCCGAGCGCCGGGCGCTGCTGCACGGCGAGTCGCTGGTCCTGCCCCGCGTCGGCGACCTGTACGCCGCGCTGCCCGGCATCACCGGCAAGCTTGAGCTCGAGTACGAAGGCGAAATGAAAGGAGCCGACACCGTAGTAAAGGAAGTCGTCCGCGTCGCCATCGGAAAAATCTTCGACAAATATTTTGCCGACACCAACACCCAGCAGATCGAGCAGTGGTTCAATCTTGGCGGCGTCACAAAAATCGAAGACGCAAAATCCGCCGCGGAGACGCTGGAAGAGATTCACGAGATTCAAGGGCTCTTCGAGAAGCTCTCGCTGCTCGGGGTGAAAGCATCGGACGCACCGGAGAGCCTTGTGGCTGCGGCCGAGTTTCTGCTGGAAGGCATGTGTTCGCACCGGCGCCTGAGCCGAAGCGAGGAGCGTACCTTCGCCGCGCAAAAAAAATCGCAGCCACGCCAGGAGCGCGTCGCCCTCGAGCCTGAATTTCAGGAATGGCAATCCCGGCGCACGCGTCGCGGCAGCTTCAACTAATCGCAGAAACGGACCAGCGGAGCACACATGAAGCGCGTTCGCTACACCAAATACACCGGCGACCTGGCCTCGGAGATCGACCTCGAAGATCTTCTGCAGGCACTCTCCGACTATTTTCTGGACTCCGGCTTCGACGATCCGTCTTCGCCCTTCCGCTCCATGGACCAGACGCTGGACGATCTGCGCGAGGCCATCCGCCAGGCCCTCATGTCCGGCGAATTCCTCGACGAACAAATGCAGCAGGACATCGACGCGCTCGAACAGGAAGACAAGCTCGACGAGCTCATCGACAAAATCATGCAACGCATGATGCAGGAGAATTTCATCTCCGCGGAAGACCCCCAAATGGGCGGCACCCTCACCGAGGGACAGGGTGAAATCAGCGAGCCGCAGGGCGAAGCCCGCTTCGAAGTCACAGACAAGAGCCTCGACTTTCTCGGCTACAAGGCGCTGCGCAACCTGCTCGGCTCACTCGGCAAAGCCAACAGCGGACGCCACGACACGCGCTACTGGGCCACCGGCATCGAATCCGAAGGAGCCTCCCGCCCCTACGAGTTCGGCGATGTCCTGAACCTCGACGCAACCGCCACGCTGGCCTCGGCCATCGCGCGCGAAGGGCTCACCCTGCCGCTGAACGTCGAATACCGCGACCTGCACGTCCATCAATGCGAGTACCAAAGCTCATGCGCGACCGTGGTCATGCTCGACTGCTCGCACTCCATGATCCTCTACGGCGAAGACCGCTTCACCCCCGCCAAAAAAGTCGCCATGGCGCTCTCGCACCTCATCCGCACGCAGTATCCCGGCGACTCGCTTTCGCTGGTCCTTTTCCACGATTCCGCCGAGGAGATTCCCATCTCGCAACTGGCCCGCGTGAAGGTCGGCCCCTACTACACCAACACCCGCGAAGGACTGCGCGTCGCCCAGCGCATCCTGAAAACACAGCGCAAGGACATGCGCCAGATTGTCATGATCACGGATGGCAAACCGTCAGCCCTCACCCTCGAAGACGGCCGCATCTACCGCAATGCCTTCGGGCTTGATCCGCTGGTGGTGAGCGAAACGCTGGAGGAAGTCGCACGCTGCAAGCGCGCGAACATCATGATCAACACCTTCATGCTCGCGTCCGATCCCGGCCTGATGCAGTTCGTCCACCAGGTCTCGCAGATGTGCCGCGGCAAGGCCTACTTCACGCGCCCGGAAACGCTCGGCGAATATCTCCTCATGGACTACATGCAGCACCGCACACGCACCATCCGCTGACGCCCTCAATCACAGCTCATCCCGCGACCACCGGGAGCGGCCACAAATGCCGGCACAACCATGGCGCCGAAGGCGCGTGTCGCCGAACGCGCAGTTCAGACGCCCTTTTTCTGCGGCTCCCAGATGTACTTGTGAATTTGCAGGCTCAGCCGCGCGTCCAACCCATCGGCCAGCATCCACTCCACCAGATCCCGCGGATCGAGCAGGCAGTTCGCACTCGTTCGCTCCGGACTCGGAGTCTTCGAAAACGCAGGCGACAGCAGAATCCCGCCCACGCGCCCTTCCAGCGCGTTGTCGCGGATAAAGTCCCGCGCGTACTCGTAGTCATCGCGATTCGTGATGACGAACTTCACCTCGTCGCGCTCCGTCAGGCTGGCCAGGTTGGTCATGCGGAAGCGGCCCGCCTCGCCCGACCCCGGACACTTGACGTCGATGACCTTGTGCACCGCCTTGGGAACATTCTCGACAGGCCGCTCGCCGCTGGTCTCAATCATCAGCTCATAGCCTTCGCGCAACAACCGTTCCATCAGCGGAACCAGCTCGCGCTCCTGCAGCAGCGGCTCGCCTCCGGTAAATTCAATCAGCTTCACCGGAGCAAGCTTCTTAATCTCGCCGGCGATCTCGTCTTCCGTTGCCTTATAGCCGCCGCTAAACGTGTACTCTGAGTCGCACCACGAGCAGCGCAGGTTGCACCCTGCCAGCCGCACAAAGATGCACGGCCGCCCCGCAAAGCTCGACTCGCCCTGCACCGATTTATAAATTTCGATCAGATACATTCAGGCCCTGACTACTCGTAGTAGGTCGCCGTTGTCGTGTCGGTCTCGTAAATTGTGCAGTCCTTCACCCGCACGCGGCCCTGCGTCATCGAGCTCAACTGGCGGTTCGTCTCGTCGTAAAAATACCGGGCCAGGTTCTCCGCCGAAGGATTGATCTCGGTAAACGGCTCCAGCTCGTTCAGCATCTGGTGGTCAAGCCGCTCGATCACCGGGTACATCACGTGCTTCAGGTCCTTGAAGTCCAGCAGCAGGCCGGAGACGTCCAGCGTCTCGCCGCGCAGCGTAATGCGGACCTTGTAGTTATGTCCGTGCGGATTCTCGCACTTGCCGCGATAATTTCTCAGGTAGTGACCCGAGGAGAACTCGCGCTCCACAGTTACTTCATACATGCTCTTCGTTGGCTTTCCGGGGCAAAAGCGCCCTGCCTACATTGTAACTTCGACGCGCGCTTATTTGCGGCGGGCCCGCGCCCGCATCTGCCGCTCGCGCGCGCGGCGGTCCACCTGCTCAAACATCGCCGTCATCACTCCCAGAAACGCCACAATCAGACCGCCAAGCAACAGGAAGAGCGAAAGCGTCTTCCACAGTGTTCCGTTGTCGGGCAGCCCCTGCTGGTACTGGCTCCCCACGAACATCATGCCGCAGGAAACCAGCGCGAAGAGGAGCAACGTTGCAGCCAGAATGTAAAGATTGCGCGCCATTTTCCGCCTCCTATGCTACGCGCCCATAAAGAATCTTTCGACTGCCGCAATGTCCTGCGTTACAAGGTACGGCGGCAGGCTCTCCAGAAACACGCGCCCATAACGCTGCCGCAAAATGCGCGGATCAAGCAGCATAAGCACGCCGCGGTCCTCAAGCGACCGGATCAGCCGGCCGAAACCCTGCTTCAGCGTGATCACCGCCGACGGCACCTGATACTCAAAGAACGGGCTGCCGCCGTTCTCTTCAATCGCGCGCATCCGCGCCTGCACCACCGGATCGCTGGGCACCGCAAACGGTAACCGGTCAATAATCACGCAGCTCAGAGCCTCACCTTGAACATCCACTCCCTGCCAGAAACTGGATGTGCCGAACAACACAGCATTCGGCGTCATGCGAAACTCTTCCAGCAGCGCCTTGCGCGGGGCCGTCCCCTGCAGCAGCAGCGGATAGCCCACCTCCGTCAGCAGCCGGTCATACAGGTCGTGCATCTGCTGGTAGCTGGTGAACAGGCAAAACGCGCGCCCGCGCGTAATATCCAGCACCCGCCGGATGCGCGCCGCCGCCTCTTCCTGAAAATTCGAATCCCGCGGGTCCGGCATCTCCGGCGGCAGATACAGCACCGCCTGCTCGCCATAGCGAAAATGCGACGGCACCACCAGCTCACGCGCCTCGCGCATGCCCAGCCGCTTGCGTATATGTCCGAAGCCTCCCTGAACCGTCAACGTGGCCGAGGTCAGCACCACGCACGGAAAGTTCTCGAACAGCAGCTCTTCCAGCAGTTCCGACACATCGATCGGAGTCGCCTGCAAGTGCGTGCTCGAGCTGCCCTGCTTGCCGCTGCGCCGCTCCAGCCAGAAGACCGTGTTCTTGTCCTCCGCCTCCATCAAAAACTTCAGCTGCTCGCGAATGTCCGCCGTACGCTTGCGCAGCGGCGCAGCCTCCTCCACCCCGCGCACCCGGTCCAGCTCGCCCTCCAGCCGGTGCAGCGCGTTCAGCACGCCAAGGTAAAGGTCGCCTTGCGCTTCCAAAAACTCCTCACGCCCCGCAAACTGCATCCGTCCTTCATTGCCCGCGCCGCGCGGCAGCGATCCAAAAAACATCCGCGACCGTTCGCGCGTCGTCTGCGCCGTGCTGGTAATGCTGGTATTCAGCGCACCCTTGGCCCGCAGCATGGTCTCTACATCGCGCGCCAGCTCTTCAACGCGAATGTTGCTCAGGCTCAGGCCAAAATAGCTCGATGCCACGTCTTCCAGCTCGTGCGCCTCATCAAAAATCACCACGCCCGCATCCGGCAGCACCCCCGCATCCGGAGCCGCCTTCGCCTGCTGCTTGATCGCCAGATCGGCAAAAAATAGATGGTGATTCACAATGATGACGTCGCTCTCCGCCGCCCGCCGTCGCATCTCGGTAATAAAGCAGCGCTCGTAGTCCTGGCACGCCTGCCCCAGGCACGCATCGCTGCGCGCATCCAGCTTGGCCCATAACTGGCTTGTCTCCGGCAGGTCATCAATCTCCGCGCGGTCGCCCGTATCGGTGGTCTTCTCCCATTCGGCAATGGACTGGTACTGCGAAATCTCCTCCAGCCCCGTAAGAATCGGCTGGTTCCGCAGCGCATACAGTTTGTGCCGGCAAATATAGTTCGCGCGCCCCTTCATGTAGCACACGCGCAGCGGCCCCAGCAGCGACTCAAGAAACGGTATGTCCTTGAAAAAAAGCTGCTCCTGCAGGTTCTTTGTCCCGGTTGAAATAATCACCCGCCGGCCCGAGCGCAGCGCTGGCAGCAGATACGCCAGCGTTTTGCCGGTGCCCGTGCCCGCCTCCACAATCAGGTGGCGATTCTCCTCAATCGCCCGCTCAACCGCCTGCGCCATTTCCAGCTGGCCCTTGCGGAACTCATACGGAAGCTCAGAGCGCGCCAGCACGCCGCCCGGCGCAAAAAACTCATAGAGCGAGGGCAACTTGGGCGCGGTTTCAGTCGGTACAGACATTTCACCTACAGAATATCCGTCCCGCGCGCCATCCTTTGCACAGTCGGCTAGATAGTGTCGTCACGAGACTGCGTATTGTGCGAAACTAATAGGCAATGCAGTCACGAGCCGCGTATCACCGTCACGATTTGAGCGATCACGCGTGGGGATTATTATCCCCCCATCTTC
>Ga0307372_10003742_pt1 | contig 24055 bp, 26 predicted proteins | sample OX1MG_FD_202533 | JGI IMG/M metagenome (GOLD analysis project Ga0307372, IMG submission 202533) | Soil microbial communities from Risofladan, Vaasa, Finland - OX-1 | ecosystem: Environmental > Terrestrial > Soil > Coastal area > Acid sulfate soil | place: Finland: Risofladan, Vaasa | collected...
ACCGCTCCATCCAGTCCCTCGCCAAACTGACCCCCACCGCCTACGCCGCAAGACTCGCAAACTAACCTCTCAGCTCAACGCCAGCCCAGTCAACCGTGTGGTTGCTCGGATGGATACCGAATACGGCCCGACTGACGATGTGTTCTGGAATGTCCCTGAAATAACCGTCATCGGTTGGGTCGATAAGACTGCCCCGGACATCACGAGTACCGTCAGCGCTGGCCCAAGCACCCCTGACCTAGCGACGGAACTAAATGGTGGGTTCTTGTCCTGTTCGGCGACACTTACCGCATGGTTATCGGGCATTCAGTTTGATCTCAATACTGCGCAGGACAGGGCGTACGCTAATGCCTGGCTTCTGCAACACTCCGGAAACCCTGCTCCACCTTTATCTATCGACCCGTCCAGTCAATACGCTGCAGGCAATTACCGCCTGTTCAACGATTTTGGAAGCGGTAAAAACTCCTATAATGTCGGAACGACTCCATTTCCGTGCAAACAGAGTGTAAGCGCAGCAGCAGAGGCGAGCCAATACATGGGCTCCTCGGGCGTTGCGAACAATAATACTTATCAACTTTCGGAGGGAAGGCTCGGATGGGAGGGCCGAATCATCAATTCCACCATCAATGGGTTAACAACTCCCTGGATCTGGAGTGTGATTGAATTTGACCCGAACGGAAATCCCTCGTGGGATGACCACGCCATGTTCCCGACCTATTCCATCTATACCAACGGCCAACTCACGGAAACCATACCGCAGAGTGCCGCGCAGACTTTCATCGACCAAACAGACACATATCAGCGAACGCCGAGTCAGATTCAATAATCGGGAGATTACCCATGCACAAATGGATTCTACGCGCAATTCAGAACACGCCCCTGAACCGGGCTGTTCCTGTGCTCATTTTGGCCGCCTTCGCCATCGTCTGTGTGGCCAACGGACAGCAGACGCCAACGCAATCTCAAAGACCACCACTCGCGACCGACCCAGCGACCCTACAGAGGGCCATCGCGAAAGTGGAGAAAGGCGACTTTGGTCCTGTCGACATCGCGATCATCGTGAGGTGGCATGCTGTGCAAGCCATTCCCTCACTTGAGACTCAGTTTGAGCGAAGCAAGGATCCGAACACCAAAGAGCGGATCGCCGATGCACTTGTAAGGCTAGGCAAAAAGAATGGCCCATATTTGGATTTCATGGTGGACCACGCTCGTCAAGTCCTCAAGGATGTACCGCCTACACCAGTCGATTTCGACGCCGGTGGTACGGCGGAATCCGCCGGACCTTCGAAGAGACTCATAGAGTGGGCAAACAAGCATCACATGTCCGTTCAGCAGGCTTGGGACGACGCGATCTTTCAGGCCCCGGGAACCATAATGAGGCTTGGATATTCCGACGATGCGAGGGCGATCCCTATTTTGCGAGAGGCACTTACCTCGGAGAATGATCTCGTCAAAATAGCGGCTGCACAAGGTCTCGCTGAACTGCACGACACCAAGTCCGTACCGGCAATAATTAGAGCCTGCGAGAATGCGCCAAAGGAAGTCGCCACGCAGATCGCGCGGTGGTTGGTTTATTTTGACGATCCAGCAGCGCAGCGTGCGGTAGACAAATATGTGCCCAAAAGCACTGCGCAGGGGCTTCGCGAGGCGCGTGCGCATGGAAAGACTCCGTATCGTTGACGTTGTAACGAATTTCACCATTACGGAGAAATGCAAACAATCCCGTTGGGCCAAATGGTTCGCTCCAGATGAGGTGGATGCCGAACGGCACGCTGTTATCGAGCCCATCCGGAAATGGAGAGGGCTTGTGGGTTGACACCGATGGCCCAACCTTCGTCGTTGGGCTTGCGGAATTTGCTACAGACCAGAATGGCAACCCCACCTGTACTGAGACTGGGCCGCGAACCTTGTCCGAGGTGAGCGACCTCCTGGGTGGAAACATTTCCCTCGGGAATGCAAATTTTACCGTTCCGAACTGCCCCGGTGTGTACAACTTTGTGACGTCGAGCTACACCTGGGGCTCGAATCAGGCAGATCTACAGGATCCGTTTATTCTGGCGTATACCCTTCCCAATGGTCAGTCCGACGGAACCGGATCATTCACTGCCAAGTTTGCTCGCATCACCGTTACACCGGCCACGCAGAGTGGCCCAAATTCGCCGCTCACGGCGACAGCTAGCCTGATCAATCCTCCAGCGGGCGCCACGGGTTACAACTGGACAATTACCGGAGGAGGGGGCGCAATTGTATTCCCGAACGGCCAGGAGACCATGTCTTCAACAACAAACTCGATCACGGTCGAGGAACCAAATCCAACCGGAAGCATTGTCCAATTCAATGTCAGCGTGGTCGTCACGACTACCGGCTCGCCTGCGCTCGAATACGGCCCGCTCGAAGATACCTTTGGTGGTGTTACGGTGAATAGAGCAAACCTCTGGAACAATCAGATTTCCGTAACGCTTTCGGGGAATAGTTCGGATAGCGGAGTTCTCAACATCTCATTAGTCGGATCCGCAAGTACATATTCATTCCAGTATGGAACCGCTGCTGTTGGACCTGGAACCTATAATGTTACGATGAATCGCCCAAATATTCCGGCGGATACTTATACATATATCAACGCAACCTGGAACGCTTCTACTACCGTCTCTGGATCTCTAGGAATTAAGTGGAAGGTTCTCGGCGTGATTAGGCACTCTCAGTACAATACTCCATATGAAAGCTCTTGCACCGGTTCTTCTTCTCCGGCATGGATCATCAACACGAATAGCTGCGCCTATCTCGCTCAAGTCGGACTTTACGACCCAAGTGTATATAAATGGAACGGGTAACTCGAATAATTATGGGATACTGAAATACACTCCTGGGGTCAAGAACCAATGCAGTTATCCGTCGGGATCGAACGACTCCAATACATTTCTTCAAGTAAGCAGCATAACTGGAAGCTGCAACAAGGTACTTGACACCACAAGCGTCGCGACAAATCCAAACCCCGTAACCGACGTGACGACGTTCGGCTGCGGGGATAACCTTTCGCTCATCACCTCCTCGAATTCGCAGCAGGCAATGAAATATCCCGAGGACTACTGTCCGGCGTGCAACACCGGTTTCAATGGAACCAACGGACACATCGACAATTATTCGACCTCACAAGCCTGCTCGGGGCACGCTGTAGGAGATTATGGTAACTACTGGACCGCGGATACTTATGATACGCAATAATCACGAAGAATCGAGGTGCACTTTGGGCGGTCACCGCCTCGCGCATCTTTTGTGTATCGCACTTGCCCTGGGATCCCTGTGTCTTTACGCACAGGAAAGACCAGCGAGCCACGTTGAAGTGCCGGTAGGCCAGTCCGGATTCCATCCGGATACGGCTCAGGATACGACCCTTTCCTTTAAAGGGATGGTCGCAACATTCAAAGCTTCCTCGCCGATGACAATGGTGATGAAACCTGCCGGAAGCAGCAAGACAGTTACCCTTCCGGCCGAGTTTACGCAATTGACAAGTGCTCGCCTCTATCGAACTGACCGACTCGTGATCAGCGGAATGGTCAATGGAGATGTGTCCGAGGTGGTTGTCATCGATTCCGAGAATGGATCGGTTTTGGACCATTTCCTCTGCTATTCACCTGCGATTTCTCCGAACGGGCGGTATGTGGCGTTTGTCAGATTTTACCCCGCGCATGGCATGAACAGCGTGGAGGATCACTACATGCTCTACGATGTACAGCTCAGCCCCGAGCAGAATAGGCCATCAGGAGCAAATCACCACCCGTCAGTGGTTGGCAAAGTCGTGTTTCCTGTCGGACCGGCGAATCGCCCAGACGGCAATGTGGATCTGGGCGGAGGCCCCGCTCACGAGATGGCGAGTGAAGGCTTCTTTTGGAATGATCAATCGACTTCAGTGGTATTCGCAGATGAATTCCGCGATGAATTTGCTGTGGTGGTTGTCAAAATTGGTCGACGGCAAATTCAATTCTGATTCGGTCTCAATTCCGAAGCAATGGATATGCCCTGGCAATTCCCCCTGTTTTGAACAACTCACACGCGCCGAGTTCAGTAGTTCTCCCTTCGGCGTCGATGTTGTCTTTCGTGGTTTTAATGGCACTCCAGCGAAAGAGTCGCAGGTGACTATTTCGCGAAATGACTCAGGATATTTAGCCGCAGCTCCAACCAAGTGATATTCAGCAACGGATCATTCATCGAGTGAGCGATACAAAAAACCGTGAGCGGGACTGATTGGAGAAGCCGTAGGAATTGTGACGGATATCTGGGTCACTTACCTTGAAGACCGTTTGGGATGAGTTTCCCCTTTGTTTTGTCCGGATAGGTGAGAGCACTCCGCGGATGTTGTTATAGTCCTCGAAAATGGAGTCACCCTCGGTCATTGCGCATTACTTTTCTCGCGGTCGCATGGGACAGAATGGAGTTGCTGTTCCGCGTTTTACGGTTTGCATCTGTCATAGGCCCATCCCGATGCCCTGAACGACGGATGGGGCGTGGTCGATTTCAAGTGCAGAGGTCTTCGATACATCGGCGCTGAGTTGTGGGCGGAGTTTCGTTATGTCGTTGGTGAAAAGAATGGCTTCATGGCTGGCACGGGAGATCGAGACGTAGCCGAACCGCGAGTTCAGCAGATCGGGATGCACGCTCGTATCGGCGTGGATAAGCACGCGCTGGGCGGTCAGCCCCTGGGCGCTGTGGCTGGTGATGGCATAGCCGTGATCGAAGTGGCGGTGCTCGGCAGTGTTGAACTCGATGTGACGATTACCATCGAGCCGTGCAGCAATGCGGCCGTCGGGATGGAGTGCCTCGATGACCGCATGATCGCGATTGGCGACACCGAGCGACTTGTCCGGCGCGGTGAACTGGATGCGCTCTCCAACGGAGAATTCACGGGCAGCTTCGCGATAGACGCTGACCCCAGTGAGGCGGCGTGGATCGTAGGTGACGGGTTCACCGGATGACTTCTCAATGGTCAGCACGTTTGCGATTGGATTCACTGCGACCACTGTGCCGTAGGAAGCAGCTTCGATTCCCAAGGATTTGCTGCCCCGGCTGAGGCGGACCTGATCTGTAATTTCGTAGCGACTGGCCCAGGCACGTTCGGCTCCCGTCATGTCCTGACGTGGAACCAGAATACGGATGGTGCGGTCTTCGGTGGCCAATGTGCCGTTGCCTTTCAGTTCCTGACGGACGGCCAGATTCAACTGCTGCCGAGATGCGTTATCGGGCGAAACTATAAGAGTGTTTGCAGGTGATTCCGCATAGTTCTTGGCAATCGTTCGGATGCGCTCTTCGGAGTTGGGAATCTCTTTGACCCGGCCCTGCTGCTGAAGCAAATCGAGCGCCGCAGAAACCTGCCCGGCCGCAAGCAACTCCACGGTCCTTTTCAGGGCCGGATCTTTCTGGCGAACGATCTCGTCCAGTTTCGCTGTCCTCATGCCCGCGTCCTGCAACTGCTCGAAAGGACGGCCCGCTTCGACACCCTGATGCTGGCGAGTGTCGCCGATCAGGAGCACTCGATCATTCGGCCCAAGCCGACCAAGGAAATCGCGCATCTGGTTGGTGCTGGCGAGGCTTGATTCATCAACAAAGTAAAAGTGCTTTTGTTCAAGTGTCGCTGGATTAGTTGACCGAGCAAGGAAGCCTTGCAGCGTTCCACCTTCGATGCCAGCTTCACGCAGTTGTCGCGCCGCGCGAGATGTTGGCGCGAATCCTGTGACTTCGTATCCCTGAGCTCCGACTGCATTGCGAAGCACGGCCAGGGTCGTTGTTTTGCCCGCGCCTGCGAGTCCCTGGATTCCATGAATACGGTCGGGCGAACTCAGTACGTCTTCGACCACGCTTTTCTGGGCACGCTTCAAGTGCGCATGCTGGTCGGCCACCTGAATGGCTTCGGCGCGGGCCATGACTGGCTGAAGCTGGCTGCGACCATCGCGCATTCGCTGGACAATCTCATGCTCGGCCTCGATGGTTTTCGCAGTGGTGAACTGGCGGCCCGGCACATTGGCGCGCTTGACCGTCTGGAACTCGCCGGATGCGAGCCGCGCGTTCAGGTTGGCGCGGACCTGGGGATATGTCACCTCACCCATGCCGCGGCGGAGCGCATCTCGCACGAGCGCCCGTTCGTCAATCACGGCCTCGCGCTCAAAGTTCTTGTCGCGGGCGAAGGTCAGAGATTCACGAACCCTCGGTCCTGGATGGACGGATTGCGTCTGCTGTTGCGAACGTTCCCGCGCAGCGCGGACGACCGCATCCGCCTGATGCCCGAAGTCGGCGGCGAGCTTGCGATGCGCCGCCATGATTTCTTGTGGTGAGTGAATTTCTTTCTTGTCGCGCGTGGAATGGGCGGCGATCTCGGCAGCCTCTTTACCGGTGCGGCCCGTGCGTTCGAGATACTCACGAATCTGCTGGCTGCGAGGACTGGATGCGTCGAGGTATTCCTGCGTATAGCCTTTGATCTCCGGTGCGCCGCTTCGTCCCGTCGTGATTTCGTAGCCAAGCTCTCGAAGCCGGTACATCAGTTCCGACTGATAAACGGCAGTCGCAAACTGCTGCGAGGCAAAGAGACTTTGCGGCTGAATGGCGCGGGCTTGGCCACCATCTCGTTCGGTCATATTAAAGACGACGGCATGAGTATGGAGTTGCGGAGCCACATAGCCATCGACCGGGCGCGCCGTATCATGCTCGAATTTGGCAACGATAAATTTGCCTGTGGTCTCCGGCGGATGGTTTCCGCCGATGCGGGCCTGGGTGTAGTGCTCCAGTTGTTCGAGGGCCACGCGAACGCTCTCCCGGTGGGCATCGCGGACACGATCATCGCCGCCAACCAACGCGGTGAGCGAGACAGATTTGGGCGCGGAGAATGTCGCATCCCATCCGGCGCGGTGCTCCATCGTCTTGATAGTTTTTCCATCGGCATCCCGATACTCATAGGAAGCTCGCTGACGCACGAGTTGTTCGCCCGTCTGAGGATGCTGGCCGTGGCTCAAGCGCGCGAAGTCTTCCGCAGAAACCTCTCCCGAAAGGCCGAATTGCGAAGAAAGACGGCCTTGCCACTCCCCGGTGATCACGCCACGCTGCGACCAGTAGTTCTGCTCCTTGGCGGTGAACTCCTTCCGGTGGTAGTTCTGTGCCTGGCCTGCGGAGAGCGGCTTCGAGATGGTCAGCACGGGTCAAATCCTCGGGCCAAACGTGAAGGACTTCTGCTTTTCGGGTTCGGTTTCCGGGCTTTTAACGGCTTGCGGATGTTTCCGTTCCTCGACACGCATCGCTTGCGCCACGTGGACGGAAGTGACCGGGTAGTCATCGATTTTTGCAACAGGCGTCTGTTCCTTGCGCGGTTGCCGAATGATGTAGTCGTCTTCCAAACGCTCGATAAACTTTGCTTTCGTTGGAGCAATTTCAAGTTTCGGAAAGGAAAACTGAGCGACGTAATTTCCATGCTTCAGATAAGCGTGCATCGGCTCCAGGCCGCTGATTTCAGAGTCAAGGACGAGCGGCTCCGTCTGCCGGTCGAGCGTAAAGTTGCGCCCGCTGCGGCTACCGTCATAGTGCGTTTCCTTCATGCGTTCGATCTCCACTTTGCCGATCGCGCGGCTGACCCATTCCGCCGCATCGGGCTCCCCGGTCTTCAGAAATATCTTGGTGGCTGGCTGCGAAAGCATGACTTCCGCCAGATGCCCGTACATCACCTCAAGCTGGGATTTTCCCTGGAAGCCAAGAACAATTGGGTTGCGGGACTTACGGTTTTCCGTGATGGCGGTATGGAGCTGCGGCAGTTTCTGCAGGCTGGCCAGCTCATCGAGCACGAACCAGACTGGATGTTGTTCGGGCTTGGGCGCGCTGAGTAACCGGAGAACCAGCATGTCGATCCAAAGACTATGCAGCGGGCGGAGGGCTTCGCGTTCCGCGGGCTGCGAAGTAATGAATATCCATCCCTGCCGCTTCTCCGACCATTCCCGCGCTGTCCATTCGCTCTTGGCGTCGGCCTTTCTGGGCAAGAGGCGAAAGCTGTCGGCAACGAGGCTTAAAGAGCCGAGTACGCCGGAGCGCTGCTGGGGAGCGGACGGTTCAATCAGCGATGCCAGTTCCGTCCCTCGGACACGGCGGTCGATCTCTTCGGGGTTCGACATCCAATGGATCAACTGCTGCGGAGTCGGCAGGTCGAGCAGGAGATGGGCAAATATCTTCTGCGGACTTTCAATAAAGAATTCGCCCTTTTTGTCGCTCGTCGGCTGGAAGAGAGAAGCGGCAATGGTGCGCGCTTCAGCGCGCCGCACGAGTTCTTCCGACGGCCCCCAATATGGACAGCGGCGGTCGAGTGGGTTGAGTACGATGTCACCGCGCGTCTCGTCATAAAACCGCTCGATGAACTCGCAGGCGGGATCGTAGAGGATGGCGGAATGGCCGCGCGCCTGAATCTGCCGCAGCATCTGCATGATGATGGCCGTCTTGCCGCTGCCGGTATCGCCGATGATCTCGAAGTGCTGGTCTTCGGCACGGATTGGAACGCGGAGCATCTCCCGACAGCCCTCGGTCTTGATGCCGATACCCGTTCCCTGAAATGTCTTGTTGAACTGTTTCGGCGTGACAAGAATCGGGCCTTTCAGTCGGCGCCCGTACTTCATTTCCTTGCGGCGGCGAATGTCCTTGGCGGTGGAAAATGGAAGCTGGACGACCAGCGTCAGCAATCCCAATATCAGTGGCCACTCGAAAAGATCGGTAAGACCCGTGCCGCCATAGACCGCCTGCTTGAGATAGCTATGGAGTGATTTGTTTTGATAGAGAGTGGGAGCGCTGCGGTAGAGAAACGCCATTCCTTTTCGCTTGGCTCCAGGCGAAAGTGCCAACGGCAATGGTTTCCCGCCGGGTTGCGGTGTTGAGCCACTCGCGACATCGTTTTCGCTCGCATACCAGGCATGCCCTTTGCCGTCCGAAATCATGAGCATCCGGTATTTGCGCGACGCGCGGAAGGTCGGAACAATACTCGCCTTGACGTAGGCCGGAAGATAGAACTGTTCCAGCGGAGTGAGCGCAAAGACTAAGTGGATATAGAGGAAAATCCCTGTCCCAATCAGCGCAAGGAAGACCGCGCCAATGGTATAGATCGGATTATGCGGCGGCCAAATGATCGTCTCTCGTCTCCCCCAGTGGGTCTCAGGCATAGGGCTGCTCCTTCGCGGTGCGATACCGCGCAATGACCTCGCGGGCGGCGTGGTGTTTGTTGTCTTTCACCTGTCTCATCAGTTCTTCATACTGGCTGGGCGTCATCTGTTCATCACAAGCGACAGCCTGTAGCACATCTGTCAGGAACAGTTGCAAGCCGATAATCTCCGTCATAAGTGCGTCGACACTCACGGACTTATTGTGCAGTGTCGCCTCGCGTAGGAGCACACCCCGCGCCCATTCGCGAAGGTTCTGCCCGCGTGCCTCCGCTGCCTTCAATAACGCCTGTTCCTCGGCTTGCGTGAAGCGTGTCGCAATGCTTTGTGTTCGACTCTCTCGACCTTTGATTTGTCGGAGGCGGCTTTCGATTTTTAACGTGTTCGCAGACACCCGATCACCTCCCAACGGCTTTGCCACGCATGGTTCCAGATGAAACCGCGAAAATCGCACTTCGGACGCAACCGCTGTTGTTTCTGCATGATCCCAAATGGAACCGGAACGGTTCCGAACGCAACCCTATAAGGGGTGGAGTGTCGAAATAAACCCGGTGCGCAGCACCGTCTGTGCTCCACCACGGATTCCGATGGATTTCATGCCTGCTGAACCTGCAACGATTCGCTGGACTCAACCCCGGCAATTGGTTTCTTCGGAGCATGTTCAACCGCATCGGAAACGGCGGCTCTACGGACACGAAGAGTCGGCGTGACATGATCTGCCTGCGCAGTCTTCAGGAACTCCTGAAAATCGCGGTCTTTCACGAAGACATAGTTGAGAGCTTTATCCACCACATCGTCCGCCGATGCGTGGATGAAAGCGGCATACTGATCGATCTGGATTGCAGTGGCTTCCTCCAGGCGGATGGAGGCGCTGACGTGGCGGCTTGGGTTGACTTCGAGCAAGGGCATAGCGGGTTCCTTTCATGCGGGAATTGCGTTGCGATAAGGTTCGTAAATGGATTCGAGATGGAAGCATTTGGTATCCCGGTCATAGCCGTGTAACGCCAACACCTCGCGGATCACGCGGCGACCCGGTTGACGTTCGACATGCACGACGAAATCGACGGCTTCCGCGATCTCCGCCTCGGTATCGGCAAAGGTCGCCTGCCCATGATGGCGCATGACGAGAGCGGCGAAGCGATGGAGGGCCTTTTCCGCAGAATTTGCGTGGATGGTGGCGAGCGAACCGGAGTGACCGGTGTTCAGCGAATCGAGCAGCGTGCGCGCCTCGATGCCGCGCACTTCGCCCAAGATGATCCGGTCGGGCCGCCAGCGAAGAGCGGACTTGAGAAGATCATCGAAGGTAATGTTTGTCTTGAACGTATCGGTTTGGCACTCGACAGCCACCAGATTCGGCTTCTGAAGATGAAGTTCCGACGTATCCTCGATGACCACGATGCGCTGGTCGTCGGGGATGGCATTCGCCAATACCCGGAGTATCGTGGTCTTCCCCGTTGATGTTCCGCCGCTGATGAGCAGCGTCTTTCCAGCGGCGACTTGCTCCGCCAAAAACCCCGCAAGCGGTAGCGGGAGCGTGCCGCGAGCGACCAGGTCATCGACGGTGAAATGGCGGCTGGGGAACTTCCGTATTGTGAGTGCGGGAGCGGGGCGCACCACCGGTGGAATGACCGCCGCCAGGCGGCTGCCGTCCGGGAGCTGCGCGTGCAGCACGGGATTGTCTTCATCGAGCTTTTTACCAAGCTGATTGGCGATCACTTCGAGGCCGGTGCGGAGCCTGCCGGCGTCGAAGGAGATGGAGGCTTCGCGGCGCATGATGCCGTCGCGTTCGTACCACCACGAGGCATCGGGATTGCCCATGATCTCACTGATTCCGTCGTCGAGCAGCAGCGGCTCTATGGGTCTGAGGAATGGAAGGATCAATTCAAAGCCCATGGCGCGCCTCCAGAGCGATGGAAGCCCAGCGGTGAGCCGGGCTTCCATGAGTGAAATAGGAAGGACCTATACGGCCGCTTCCTCGACGGGAAATTCCTCGTGCTCCTGATTCTCCGGGGCCGATTTCTCGGCGCGGTCCAACTTCAGGATCGAATCTACCCGCACCTCCCAGATGCGTTGCTTGGTGTCCGTCTTCTTGCTGGCGTACTCCCGGCTGCGCAGCTCGCCTTCCACCTGAACATGCGCGCCCTTGGTGAGGGACTTGGCGAACTCCGAGAGCTTGCCGAAAACGACGCAACGGTGCCATTCGGTGTGCGAGAGGTACTGGCCGCTCTTCTTGTCCTTATAGGAGGACTTGGTAGCCAGCGAGAGTGTCGTGAAGCTGCGATTGTTGGCGATATGGACTTCGGCATCGCCGCCGAGGAATCCGATGAGATTGACTTTGTTCATAACTGGTGTCTCCGTTTCGTTGATTTTCCCGATCTGGATCGGGTCACACTGGGCGGAGCCTGGCGAGTGAGCCATGCTCCCAAGTGCCGCAGGTCTGCTTTTTCGGCGGGGCCTGAAAAGTTTGCGGATGCACTCTGCGCAAAGTTTTCGGGAGGAACCGAAACCGGAACGGTGGCGTAGCCAAAGCAGAAGACCCAGTGCCGCCGGGCGCATGATAAGCCCCGAAGCCGTGACCGATTCCAAGGCGGGATACGAACGGCAGACCCATGCAGAAGCAAAGTCTTCATCTGCGCCCTGGCTGTGGAAGTTCATTGCCAAGGCAGCTACGTTCGAGCCACCAAATAACCCAAAAGAAGACCTCCGTCCGCCACCACAGTTGCATGCCGGCAAGCTGATGTTTGCCGGACCGTCCACGCGCACTGACAGGCGGGAGAAAGCAGCCGGATTGACGACAAGATCGCGCATTGCAGCAGCCTCGGATTCCGGTTCTCCTAACGGAACGCCTGGCCGGCCCGGAAGCCGACGATGGTCATGCCGAGCGAGTGCCCCGCCAATAAGCATCAGCGGACGTGTCGCTCGAATCGAGGCCCGCACGGGAAGATAGGAATGGCAATCGGGCCGGACCGCGGGTATCATCAGGAATATGGCCGTCGTCCACATCTCGGAAGCGGAAGCCGCGCGGGACTTTGCCAGTCTGCTGGCCCGCGTGCGCGCAGGCGAGGAGATTGTCATTGAAAAGGAATCTTCGCCCGCCGTGATGCTGCACGTGGCTGCGGAACGCCCTTTTCGACGGCTCTCGGAATCCCTCCGTCTGGCAAAAGAGCATGGCTCTACGGCAACACTCGATGGTGGATTTGCCCGTGATCTCGAAGCGGTCATCAACAGCCATCCTGAGCCGCTGGAGAACCTGTGGGACTGATCCTCGATTCCAGCGTCGTCATTGCTGCCGAACGTCGAGGAGCTACCGTCGAGAAGCTGATTGAGCAAGTGGTCGCCGTGGCGGGCGATCAGGACGCCGCGCTCTCTGCGGTGGGACTCACAGAACTCATTCACGGCATCCATCGCGCCCAGACTTCCGAAATCCGTATTCGCCGTGAGTCGTTCATCAAAGAATTGCTGCGCGATCTGACGGTTTATCCGTACACGAGAGAGACTGCCTTGCTGGCCGGAAAGATCGACGGCGAACAAGCAGCTCAAGGCGCGACAATTCCTTTCGGTGATCTTCTGATTGGAGCTACGGCGTTGTCGCTGAACTTCTCTCTGCTGACCGTGAACCTGCGGCATTTCCGGCTCGTCCCCGGTCTCACAGTCCTCCCACTCTGACAGGATGCATCGTGATGGAAACAGGATCTGCATTGTGAAGGGTTTCGTCATGTTCACTCCCCAAAAGCCTGGTCCGCGCGAAAACGCACGATGGTCAATCCGAGAGGATTCACCGCCAGTTCGTTATTCTTCACGTTCTCGCGGAAGACATAGGTCACGCTGGCGGCCCATCGCTCCCGCTTGAGTTCGGTATGGTCCGCCGGATTCGTGTATACCTTTTCAAATTCAATCCGCGCCGAATAGGGGGACTGCCGGAGGTCGTCCAAGACAATGTTCCTGACCTCCACATCGACATACGGGAGCGTGCTGTCGTTCCGGTACGTCTGGATGATCTTGTCCTTCTGCTCCTGCACAATCACGGCCCGCTGCACGTCGCCATTCAGGAAGTAGAGAGAATTGGTCTGGTCGCGCTCGATGGTGAAGCGGTTGCGCGAGAAATACAGCTCTGCCCAGCGCGTGAGGTAATACTTGTTCTCCGCTTCCTGCGGGCGGTACTGGAAATTGCGATAGTCGATCGCCTCCGCCCGGCCCACATCGTTGATGCGGATGATTAAAGGGTGCATATTAGCGAGCGCTTTTTGGCTTTTGAATACGAGTGCAGCCAGCGCGAGACAGACGGCCACCAACGCAAGGATCGTTACCTTCAGGTAGGTATTCATCACCAGCGGATCGCCGTACTGCTCCAGATATCGCTCTGCGGCGCGGGTGATTTCGGGCGTTGCTTTTGTGATGACATTCATCGGTTTCTCCAACGGGTTCTTGTCCGCTCTAAATGCTTCGCAAGAGAGCAAATGTGAGCAGACCCATACCGCCGTCGTGACCACCATGGCCGCCTGAGAAGATGGTCGCGGTCATGACAGGAACTTTGAACAGGATGTAGATATTGACCATAACCAGCAGGATCAGCAACGGTAGCGATTTCACCATGTTGCCGGGGTCAGTAAAGTTGACGATGGTGGTGTAATACTGCGCCAACAGATGTCCCAGGATACTGAGCACGGCGGCGGCCAGCACTTTGTAAAAACAGAAGCCAATAAAGGCGCGCAGCCAACCCCAGAAAAGAAAATCCAGCTTGTCGAAGACAAGAAAAGGAATGAAAACGGGGCCAAGCAGACCGACCACTGCAAGTCCAACCGCGCCGTAGGCAATGATGGCGCTGACCGCCGCGCTAAAGATCGCCAGCAGCACCTGAATGATGACGTAGACCAAGGAGTAATAGGGACTCATCAACACCTTGACAATGCCAGGGCCACCGTTAGCAGACGCCTGGTCGAGCGTCTGTTGAATGCTCGTCACACTGTCGTTGCCGATGATCGTGACGAGGTTCTGTGCGCCGCCGTCGATGAAACCTCGGAGCGAGTAGCCGATGCCAGGAATGGTGCCGTCGTAGAACTTCACCATCACGTAGGCGAAGGTGATGAGCATGAAGAAGTTCAGGAACTTCCCCATGTTGAACCCCGGCCCACCTTGCGCGGATGCCAGCGCCTCCTGCACGCCGAACCAGACCATCATGATTGTGGCGAGCGCAATGCAGATGTGGAGGCCCAGTGCATCGACGGATGGCGATGCACTGGCGGTCAGCGCATCGCAGCCTTGCGTGATCCAGTGAATTGCGCCGTATCCCATAGACTGCCTCGCTCTCGATCGGTGGTTAGTACATCAGACCTTGTGCTTCGCCGTCATGGGCCGGAGCGATGTTCGCTTGGTAATACTGGCTGTAACCGGCGGCGTCCTGAAACCCCTGCTTCATCACATCCTGCCGCTGCTTCAACGTAATCATCTGTTGCAGCGCAATCCCCTGTTGGATCTGGTTGGATTCCTGCTGCTGCCGGAGTTGGAGCAGCATCGCCTGGTTCATGCGCTGCATGGTGGCCATGTCGGTTTGCTGCGCTGGGTCCATCGAATGACTCGCGTTCTCAAGCGCGGAGATGTCCTGCTCGCGCTTGATTTCGTTGGCGCGCATAGTGCCCAGCGTCTGCAGGTTACTTTCAACGACCGCATCGCCCAGGTCAATAGTGGCCGCCTGCGCCGCGATCTGCTGCTGGCCCGCCGTACTGAGGGTGCTGTAGTCGGGATCGATCCCGGTACGGGGCACGCTCGAAAGCTGATAGGCGGCCTGGGCGTTGACCCCGGTGTTGGCGGCGTCAATCACCGCCTGCGAGTTGCCGTAGGTATTGGCTGTCTGGTCGAGCGTCTGCCAGTAGGTCGAGGGCGATAGATAGGGCTGGTAAAGGCTCGCGGGCGAACTGGCCATCTGTTTCGCAAAATTGTAGGCCGCGATCACGTTCTGGGTCGTTTGCATCGTCGTGGTGTAGAGTTGGCTGGCCTGCATGATCTGCTGGACGGCATGAACGGATTGGGTGGGATCAAAGACGACGCCTCCGAACTGTGCCTGGGCTGCGGTGGCTCCGGCGAGAAGGATCGCCAGAGTTGCGATGCTGTTGGGGATGCGTCTCATGTTCGTTCTCCTGTACGGTTAATAGCCTGCGGCTTTGTCTATTTGCTTCTGAAGTTTGTCTACCTTCGTCCCCTCCACGGCGCATTGTTGTTGCTTCGCCTGCTGCTGGGCCGGGGTTGGAGATGCGGCTTTTTCCCCCGTGAAATACTCGTTTGCCCCGCCGTAAGCGGGAGCAATGCAGTCTTTGTAGTATTGTGCGTAAGCTGTTTTATATTCGGCTTGTAGCTGGGCCGCCACCTGTTGTTTGCTCTTGCATCCAGCAAGGGCAATGGTTCCGAGTAACAGTCCAACAGCAACAATCGCGCGAATGTGTTCCATAAATTCCTCCTCAAAACGTTTGTGGAATGGTGTGGTTGCCGTAAGCGGGCAGCAACATATCCTGCGTAAAGTAGACTTTAACGCGGTGGCCTTCGCGGATGGTGATGGTGGGGGGTATCTGAAGGAATTGGTCGAGAATCGTGGTTGCCGACTCGGACAGACTGCCGGCAGCTCCATTCGTAAACTCCTGAGAACCGGAACCAGTGAAAGCGCCTCCACCCTGCGTAATTTCACCTGCACCGGCGATCACGCCCAGCACAATGGAGGTTCCGAATATCTCGAGATAATGATTGTTCACTTTGTCTTTGAGTCCTTCCTCGCCAATCTGGTCAAGCCCGTGGAACTGGTCAAGGTCCACCGAGTAGCCGTCCGGCATAATCATCCGATGAAAGACGACGGCCAGGCGACGCTGCTGCCCGAAACCGGTCGCCCCAATCTTCTTCGCTTCGCCCAACACAATGGTTCCATCGGGAATGAGGACGTGCTGATGGTCATGCGAATACAAGGGATTTGAAACAAGCACCTTGACCGGGCCAACGGCATCGCCGTCCAGACGGTTCATAAGGACCGTGTCGAGCGTCGTACCTTCATAGATCACATACGGCTGGCCTGCGGCAGAATCCAAATTGACCTCCGGCACGCTCTTTTGCTGCGTTGGTGGCTCGCCTGCCGCGCGGGGAGCAATCAAGCTGCTTCCCGGACGACTTGAAAGCGCGGCGTATGGGTTTGGCTGCAGAGCGTAGCCGGTTGGCGGGGTTCCCACTTGGGTTGCCTGTTGCTGCTGCGGGGAAGGGTCGGCGGGCCGGGTGTAAACCAGGTTCGATGCGAACCGAGAGTTGTACGCAAGCTCTCGCTCTTTGGCGGCGAGCTGCTGGGCCTGCTGTTGCTCTGGGGTGATCTGTTGCTGACCACTGTTCTGCTGGCCGGTTGCGGCTTGCGGGCAAGGCTGCCCCGGAACACAAGCGCGAGACTGGCCTGGAGGGCCATACGCTGCGGCGGCGGCCTGCTGTGCAGGAGTTGCGTGCGCAAGCGTTGGATCGTTGGCGGCAGCGATAGCGGCCTGCTGCTGTTCCTTCAACTGTTCGGCCTGAAGCTGGCTCTTCAAATCGGCAACGTTATTATCGGTATTGTCCTGCACCGTCGGCTGCGGCGGCTGGTTCTTCCCGGCCTGCGTCGCAGGCTTCTTGCCACCGGCGCTGAAGATCGCCGCGATGATAACCAGTACGCTGGCTCCAAGGTAAAGAAATATCTTCAGATTTTTCTGGAGCACGCCCTTCGGCTCCACGAGCCTGCGATGCAGTTCGGGCAGATCGAAAATGTCAGGGTCTGCCGGTTTTGTTTTCTGCTCCGTCATCGCCGTCACCCCTTGCGTGAAAATTCCATGCGCTTCTTTCCCAACTCCACGTAGCCGGAATCCATGATCTTCGGGATGATATAGGTCCCATCGCGGAGGTCGTAATTGATGAGGTTGGGCTTGCCGTCCTTCATCTCATACACAGAGAACTTTTCCGGCGCGTTCGTCTTGATGTAAGTGAACTTGTTGTCGTGATAAATCGACTGGATATTGAAGGGGGCCTCGTTCGCCTTGTAGGTGTAGTCAAATTTCAGTTGCAGGGGATAAGCACTTTTATACGCATCGACGGCCTGCTCGACATGGGACTGAAGCGCGGCAAGCTGCTGCTTCGACTGCTCCAATTGGGCGACGGGAACATACTGCGCCGGGCCGGACGATGCAATGATGGAGGATCTGTCGGCGGGCACAATCAACACCTTCAGATCTGGTACTTCGGAGGTGCCGGACACGTCCTGCAAGGTGAAACTGTAGATATTTCCCTTGTCGGTAATCAGATTCAAATTCGAGGAAATACCTGCCTTGGCCGGATGCACAAAACAGAAGTTGCCGACGACATCGACCACCCAGAAATCCTTGTCGCCCGTCGCCGCTTCCATGATCTTCTCGGTCGGAGGCACTTCAATCAGCGTCGTGTACTTGAGCTTCGCGTGAATGGGCACGATGTCCTGCGAGTGATACTGCACGGTGCGGGCCGATGCGTCCTGCGCAACAGCCACAGGGGAGGATAACGCCAGAACAATCCCGGTAGTGACAACAAGTGTGAGGTTCATGCGGTGGCTCCTTTGCGGTTTACGGTAACGGCTCCGGCCACCGATCGTGGCTGGAATGGGAAGTCCTCTGCCAGGCGACGCAGACCCTCGGCGATCCCTAAGCGCTCAAAATAATCGCGTTTTTTCAGGTTGTCGCGGGAATTGTTCGTCGCCATCCAGTGCGAAACGGAATCCACATTCAACTGGACTTTCTTTGAACTCTGCGCCTTGCGGATGAGCATCTCGCCGGGTGGTACAAGCCCGGCAATCAAGTTCAGTTCGGTGTCATTCAGATGAAAGGCGTCGCGGTACACGTCGCGGTCCATCTCCGGGTTCGCCAGGAAGATTTTCGTCGGACAACTCTCGGAGACGATCTGCAACATGCCCGACTCCTGCAATTCCTTGATCGATTGCGTGGCGAGGATCATCGCGGCATTATGCTTGCGCCACGTCTTCTGCGCCTGCACAATATAGTTCCGAATGGTCTCGTTCTTAATAAACAGCCATGCCTCGTCCAGCAGAAACATCTTGAAGGTAGCCAGCTTTGCAGGGTCGGTGATTTCATTGCTGGCCCGGTGCAGCACGTAAAACAGCAGCGGCTCCAGCACCTCCGGCGCATCGCCCCAGCCGGCAAAGTTGAAGGTCTGGAAGCGCGAGAACGAGAGTGTGTCCACAGCATTGTCGAACAGAAATCCGTACTGGCCAGCAACAGTCCAGCGGTGCAGGCGTTCCTTCAATTCGCCGATGATGTTGGTGAAGTTCGAGACGGTGCGTTGGTCCGGCTCCAGCATATACGTCCGCTCGATGGCATCCCACAGCTTGCGCTCTTCCTTGAAGTCGAGCCGGTAACGCTGGGCGTTACCATGATCTTGGCCCTCAATCAGCACGCGGAAGAAGCTGAAGAGAAATTGCTGGTTCTCCTTGGTTGGTGCCAGCGAGAACGGATTGATGGTAAAGTCTCGCGTCTCCTGGCCCACATTCAAGTAGCTGCCGCGAAAGATGGTCGTGAGCGATTGGAAGCTGCCTCCGATATCGAAGATAAACGTGAGCGGCGCGTATTTCTGCGCGTTCTGCAACAAGAAGCTGCACAGGTATGATTTTCCTGAGCCGGTCATCCCCAGAATGAGCGTGTGGGCCACCTCGCCGTTATGCAGGTTCAGAAAATACGGGGTGCTGTTGTCGGTTTCGAGCACAGCCAGGTACTCCGTACTGAGATGTGGGTTTGTTTTTTCCCCCGGCAGGATCGTAAACAGAAAACTGAGGTCGGCATAATTGGAGTTCAGCAAATATAGCTTGCGGAGATTCAGCGCATAGTTTCCGGGCACACAGGCGAAGTAGGCGTTGAGCTGGTTATAGGTCTCGGCGAAGAGGTTCCCGTCGGCGTTGGTGAAGACGCCGGTGAATTCGCCCACGAGTTGGTCAAGCTCGGTCTTTGAGCGGCCATACAGCACAATCGTGAGTGAAAATTCGCCCAGCGATTGCCCGTCTCCCAAAGCGCGCAGGCAGTCGCCTAAATTTTCAATGTCCGCCTGCTTCGATTCATCGACCAGCACATCGCGGGGATTCGTCTTGGTGGCGTCATTGCCGATCTGCGAGATGAATCCGGTCTTCGACATATTGAAATGGCGGCGGCGCTTGTTCACTTCTCTGCGCGCCTTGTCCGTCGCAAGTGGGGTCCATTCGGTGACTACGTAGAAATTTCCAGGAATCTTCAACAGTGCGTCGAGTACCAGAGGCCGTGTTTCCGTGATGGCTTCTTTCATGGTCAATACGCGGACAACGTGATCGCCCACGCGCAGGTGGTCGCGTTCTGCTTCGATGTTGGAGTTGGCAACCTGATAGTCAAGAAACTGCGTGGACTGCGGCTTGCCCGCGATCCGCCAGTCGTCATAGTTGAGTAGCCGGCGAAAGAAATGCAGCTGGCCTTGCTGATCCTGCACTTCAATCTGCACGAAATCGGCAAGCTGCCGAATGAAAGCCTGGACGCGCTGTTCCAGCCGTGCCAAGTCATGTTCAATCTGCGAGCGCAGCAATGTCTTCATGCTGCCGTTGGTAAATTGCGCCTTGATCTCACCAGCGGCTCCGGCGGGATCGCGGAAGAGTAGGGCCAGTGCTGCGCCGAGTCCGGTCTTCGACCGCGCACCTTCGAGCACGATCGAGTAGAAGATTTCGACCTGATAGAGATGATCGCGCTTCGCCTCGAAAAACTGCCGCCGCTGGTCGATGGCGGCTTCCACAGTCGGGTCGTCATATCTGCGGAACGGAATCTCCGGGCGGTTCGACTTGAAGAGATACTGATAGACATGGAAGCCGGGGCCGAAGGCTTTGAGCGCCGCTTCCAGCCGCTTCACGGCGTACTCTTGTTCTCCTGAATCCAGACTTTCGTAGTCCACGCCCCGAACGCGCAACACCATGCCGAGGTCGCCGCTTTTGGTGAGAAATGCAATATCGTTCCAGAAACCGTAGAGGTTGATGTGGGCATTCAGCGCCGCGGACTCCTTCCAGGGCTTAATGATCTTTGCGACGTTCAGCATCAGACCACCTCCACGCGCGGCACGCTCTGCTTCGCCGCGTCGTAACGGAGCTTGTATTTTTCGGACTTGGCCAGGATGCGCAGGAACGCCGGATCGCTGTTCGTCACCCAATGTCCAAAGGCATAGCCGCCGATGAAAACGGCGATACCAGCAAGTATGCTGTTGAAGAGATTGAATGCGCCCACCGCGCCGACGCAGACCAGATAGAACAGGCCGCGCTCGACGCCCAGATAGGTGAGGGGCTTATGGAGGCTCTTGAAGACCCGGTTTGTGCGTCTTGGATGCGGCCTCACGTCTGTCATAAACCCCTCGTTGTGCTCGCTGCGATGGATGGTTGAGAGTGGATGGGCGAAGCGTGTTTACACACCCCAAAGCCAACTCAGGACGTTCACAGCGAGAACGGCAATACCAGTTCCGGCGGCAACCCCAGCGAGGGCCTTTTTCGCGCCGGGTTCGCCGTGCGCAAAGCCATAGCCGCCGATCACAATTGCAATCAGGCTGGCGACCCTCGCAACCGTTCCAGTGAAGAGGGTTTGGAGAGCGGTGAAGCCGGTGTCAAAGGGCGAGCCGCCGACTTGCGCGAAAGCTGGGACGGCAAAAGACAAGAAAATTACAACCGGAAATGCTCTGCGGCAAAGCTGTTTGATTGGTGATAATGGATGTGATGAGTGGATGGAACGCATGGGAAGATCACCTCCTGAAGCAATCTGCCGAGAGCGTAGGACCGATTCAATAATCCGTCCAATACTTGTTATCTATACCCCTATCGGTTCTGGCTATAGGGGTATAGACATTTTGATTGCAGGCCGCCTCAGCCGAGCAGCGACAGCCTCAGCCGAGCAGCGACATTTGTTTCGCTTCCTTCGTGCGGTTCCGTCCATTCGGGCGTTTCGCCGACGACCTTGGAACAGCATCTCGGAAGCGGCTCTTCAAATCCCAGGCCAGCATCTGTAATGCTGGCTGCTGAGAAGCGGCCTGATATACAAATGCTGATTCGACAAATAAATTGACTCCGGTGATAGGTCGGCACACCAGCTCGGGATCGAGTACCGTGCTTTCGTGTATCAAACCGTAGCCCCAGCCCTGCTTGACCATCCACTGAACCTCGCTGGGTGCGGAGACAAATCGCGTTGGCTCCAACGCGATACCGGCACGGGAAAGAAGGCCGCTCAGATGCGTGTACAGCAGGGGATGATATTTCGGATCAAACGAAACCTGTAGTTTGGTGGCGAGTACCAAGGGTGAAACAGACGGCTCCGTTGCCTGCGGGTCATCTTTGCGTAAGCAAACCAGAAGCCTTTCACTCGCAATCTGCTGAACAGCCAGCCCATGTTTTTCGATAGGAAGTGTGACCAGCGCTGCATGAAGATTGCCTTCGCGAAGCAACTCCAGGAGTCGTGCGGTGCAGTCGCTTGTTTGCAATACCTTACTGTCGGGAAACAATCTCCGGTAAGATTTCACGGTTGTCTCGACCAGTCCATGGTTGATGAAAAGCGAAAACCCCAGTTGCAACGGCGGAGCTTTGCCAGAATTTATCGCAGAGGTCGCCTCAACCGCCTGATCTCTGATGCGTAGGAGTCGCTTGGCATAGGGCATCAACGTGTCGCCCGCCGGTGTGAGTGTGATCCCAGAATTCTCCCGAACAAAAAGCTGGGCTGGAATGGATTCTTCAAGCTGCTTCATTTGGAAACTTAGCGAAGGTTGCGCTACGTGCAAACGCTCGGCGGCTCGGCTAAAGTTTCCTTCTTCCGCAACGACAACAAAATACCGGAGATGGCGGAATTCCACAGCATCGTACATACCGCACCAAGGACCAGCACAATAGCAACCGTACATCCAATATCGGAAGCCCCGAGTCAGCCTCCATCGTTATCTATCGGTTACAGTCTGATGCTGGATGGACTCGTTTCGGTAGTTTTTCTTATACGTTTTCCACATAATAAGCATTTACTGCGCCTCCTCTGCGGATGACATTGCTGCTCGATTTATAAAACGAAGTATGACTAAGGTAATTGCAATGCTCCCTTGCGAACGTCCGCCTGGTCATATGGAAATGCCTATACCCCTATAGCCAGAACCGATAGGGGTATAGATAACAAGTATTGGACGTGGCCCTATTTCAGGTACAGCCTCTAGACATTGGTGGCCTTTCCCTGCGGGAGTTGACGTGCTGAATCCATTTACATCTGGGGTTAGGGTCATATACCCGTCTTTCTGGATGAAGACCTGATGTAACTCTCAATCTTGATCCTGCTGTGAAAAGAAAGTCTGAGCGAGTGTGCTCAAGCAAATCCCTGAACGGAGGAGCATTCATGAAGTTGCTGAATACACATCAAGCAGCCCAGGTACTTAACGAACCGGAAGGCACATTGCGCTACTGGCGATGTGCGGGAAAAGGACCGCCCTACGTTAAGCTCGCCGGGCGAGTGCGGTATGATGAAGCCGACGTGATTGCATACGTCAATGCCAACAAGCGCATTCCATCCGTGCGGGCAACACTGGAGGGTAATCGCATTGGCACTCTATCGGCGTAAAAACAGCAGCGCTTACTGGTACGACTTTACGGTTGACGGCAAGCGCTATCGCGGCAGTACGGACACCAGCAAGATCACGCAGGCCAGGGCCTTCGAGTCTTCGTTGATTTCCAAAGCAAAAGAATCGGGATCGGAGGCCGTTCGACCAGTCCGAGCACCGGTTCTTCGAGACTATGCAACCCGCTTCCTGGATTGGGTCACAGCATCAAAGCTGGAACTCAACTCCAAGCGCTATTACGAGTATGGCTGGAAGCTGATTGCGGCAACATCACTTGCGGGAATGCAAATCTCCCGCATCACCCCGGACGATACGGAAGCGGTCCGCTTCCATCGGACGGTTGAAAAAGATGGCGTGACGACCACCGTAGAGTGTTCCGCGCAATACACTAACCAGGCTCTTCGAACTTTGCGGCGCATGTTATCCAAGGCCAAGGAATGGAAGCTCATCACGAGCATTCCCAAGATCAAAATGTCGAAAGCATACGGCAGAGACACCTTGATCGACCCGGCCACGGAGCGAACTCTTCTGGAAGGACTGGAAGCCCCGGTCAAGCACAGAAGGACGCGGCGCCTGCGAGAGCAGATCAGGGACTTTCTCGTCATTGCACAGGACACGGGAATGCGTCCGAAGGAAATTCTTCGCATGAGAATTGAGCACATCGACTGGGCCAACAGGCGAATTTGGAATCCGCATGGCAAGACTGTAAAATCCCGTCGCTTTGTTCCCATGAGCGAGCGCATGAAAGATGCGCTCGAATCCCGATGCGACAAACAGAAGGAGGGATGGGTATTTCCTTCCGACCGGTCGAAAACCGGTCATTTGAATAGCATCGCGGTAGGCTTTCGTTCTTTGCGGGAGCGGGTAGGGGTCAGCAACAAGATTGTTCCTTACAGCGCGCGCCATACCTACGGGAGTTTCACGATGGAGGCTACGGGAAATATATTTGCGGTTGCCGATTCGATGGGGCATGTGGATGTGCAATCCATGAAGCCGTATCAGCATCATCGCTTGGATCCGCTACGTGAAGTGATCAACCGCCGCAACGAGGCGAATGGTTCACGTCACATTTTACGTCACACTGGCGAAAAACAGGCCAATCCATAAACTTGGTGTAGCCTGTAAACAATTGATATGGAATCACATAATTGGTGGACGCGGAAGGAATTGAACCTTCAACCTGTCGATTAAGAGAGGAAGACAAATAGCCGGAGCGCATGTGTTTCCTTGGACTTACGCGGAGCCGAATGCACTCTTTGGAGCGCGTTCGGCGT